>JAEEGK010012774.1_pt1 | contig 19034 bp, 16 predicted proteins | sample 8958771 | NCBI WGS metagenome assembly JAEEGK01 (sample SAMN16246547, study PRJNA631951) | gut metagenome | biome: gut microbiome; feature: rumen; material: SC-attached | host: Bos | place: Iran: Karaj | collected 2018-10
GCAGGGATGGCAGGTCGTCCGCACGGCACTGCGCTTCAAAATCGCCTCCGGGCAGGTCTCAGGACTGGAAGTATTCGAATTACCGAGGTAGTTTTACTATACGGAAAAAGAGGCAGCTTCTTGCGAAGTTGCCTCTTTTTGTGCGGTATCCTTGAAAATTGTCGAACTATCGTTGAGGCTTTCAGGAAGGTTGCGGACTTCTGCCAAAGGCTGGAAGAACTGCAGTAAATTCAAGTAAATAATTATCCCAAAATCCCCCTCATTTCCCGTGTGTTGCGAAAGCGACCAGTGTAAGCAGTGAATATACTTGCGATTTTGGTATGCATGGTAGGTGGGGGATAGCCAAACGTGCATAATCTCGATGTAAAACAACGAAAATAAATTTCTACCATTCTTATAACTTTTTCCTTGCTTCCCATATTTATAGATAGGAGCAGGCATAGTTGCGCCTGAACTATAATATGAAAAACTATAAACGTCAGTGGCGTGAACTGAGTGACGAAACCAAGGAGAGGATAAGCCAATCCTCAAAGCACAAGCCTAAAAGTGCAGCGCATAAGGAGCACATAAGCCAATCTCTTATAGACTATTGGCGAGGCGTGCCGCATAAGCCGGGGAATGAGGGTATGACGATGGATGAATTCCTGGGGGTTGATGATGGAGACAAGGATGATGAAAGGTAGGGGCTTGTTAGGAGTGCCGGTTATCGACGAGTTGAGGCTTTGCTATGTGGCAGAGCCTTCCTTGCTTTTAGAGCTGGCCGGTATTCCTATCGGGCATTCTGCAGTATTTGGGGAATACACACTTGTCCGTATCGGTGGGGATAGATTTGAATATACATACGTTGCCTTTGTAGAAGATACTGAAGCGAGAATGGAAATTGGTAAAATTAAATTTGGTAGATATGGCGGAGATAGCACGAACCAAGTATTTTATCGTGTAAACAACCCCATTTTGTACGACCGGGAGAAATTAGGACAAGCACTGGGGTTGCCGGAAACACTTGGGCTTTATTTCAACGATATTACTGCCTTGGATATTGCGCTGGATCACTCAAAGAACTTCAGCGCCATCATTAAGCGGATGATGCGGAACGAGAAGGTAACCACCATCCTCAACGGCAGGGCGGTGAAAGACCGGAAAGCCGTAATCAAGGGGATATCGTTTGATTACTCAAGTTCCCTTTCCCGCCTCCATTGCCCGACAATCACTATAAAGCAGGCAAAGGCGACGAAGAACAAGACGAAGGGTATAACTATCCAAAGTTATGATAAGAGGGCTGAAATTGAGTGCAGTTCAGGCAAAGGGTATATCCTTGATAGGTACGATAACCCAAGATACCTTTACCGCCTTGAGGTGCGCCTCAACTACCAAGAACTGCAAGACTATTTCCGGAAAGCCGGAATTCCCCAGTCGGTAGATGTATTGCTGGTTCCGGAGTTTCTGGCAGATTTATTCTTCTACCATCTTGGCGCAGTGTTGAGGTTTACACGAGGAAGGAAGCCATTGGCTTGGCGGGATATAATCCAATGCGGTGGCAGAGTATAGAATAACAACATACCCTACCAGTGCATTACTTTTGAGCCCAAAGGATTGAAAGAGTTGCAGATATGTGTATCAATATAGAAACGCGTCAATATAACCAAACCGACGGGCTTTAAAAGTCCGTCGGCCAGTGGCAATATAACCTAAAAAGTTATTTAGATAAATTGGAATTCACAGTCTTCATACAAAAAATGATACATCCTACAAGGGTGTATCACTTTAAGAGTTTATGTTAAACTATTTAGAATGAGATACCGAAACTTAGATAGGGCATAAACCAACGTTCGTTTATCTTTCCATTGTCAAATGTGAATGTTGGCTTGATGCCTGCACCGAATGTGAAACCTTTCTCCTTCTGGAAACGGTATCCTATATCACCAAAGAAATTGTACCCCCAAGCAGTGCCACTGGTTTGTTCAGTCTTAATATCAGTCGCGTCATCACCATATCCTATTATGATAGACTTAGCCGAATACTTGTAAATACCATTTGTCATGCCAAGTCCAAGAACCAAATGGCTATTCCGCTGCCCTAGGAGATAGTTGATTTCCAGAGGAATTCCTATCCCATTCACTGAATAGCTGCTGAGAGTCCCCGTCCCGTAGGCATAGGAGAGTCCTACATTATACCCGAATCCGTGATTCCCTTTGAATCGTGAATCAAAAGACACACCGGCTATTCCGGAAGAACCAAGCAAATCAAGAGTAACGGATTTTGTTTGAGCTTGAGCAAAGACTGCCGATGTTAAAATCAAAATACTTAATAAAATTTTCTTCATAGTACAAAAACTAATACTTGTACTATATGATGTTCAAGAAATGTGCCACAGAACGCCCATCAATGCCGTTTTGAGGCAATCAACAACCCTATCCTTATGATACATTGTTGATTACAGAAAGGTTTTTTTTCGCTTTTCCTTGTAGCGCAGATGATAGCACCCTTAGAGGCCCTGACGGATAGAAATCTATCAATGTGACTTCTCAAAAGCATCCTTTACTTCATTCAAGATATTGTCTTTAAGGAGCTTTGCATAGTGCTGTGTGATTCTGGTTGTGCTATGTCCCAGGAGTTTGGCGACCACTTCCAGGCGTATCCCTCTATTCAAACACCTGGTAGCATAGGTGTGTCTGGCGACGTGGGAGAAGATAGGTTTGTCTATCACGCAGAGGTCTCTTATGGCTTTTAGATAGACATTGAGTTTGTGGTTCCCAATGATAGACTTTCTGCCGCAAACCCAAACCGCCGTAACGCACTGATATATAAAAGAAAAAACCGCCTCGCAGGGCAGTTCCGAAATATATATATTGTATTGACGATTGTCGGCCGAGTAGCGGGAGTGGGTCACGATCCCACGACCTCCGGATTATGAATCCGACGCTCTAACCAGCTGAGCTACCCCGCCGGGGTGGTTGAGATGGAAGGATTCGAACCCTCACTGACAGAGCCAGAATCTGTAGTGCTACCATTACACCACATCTCAATAGGTGTCCGCCCGAAAGCGGACTGCAAAGGTACAATACTTTTGCTAAAATGCAAAAATATTATCGAGAAATTTTCTCGCGGAGGGCTTCCCAGCTGTAATATGGCCCCTGCACGGGCTCCAAATCCATCAGCCTCACCTCGTTTTCGTTCATCAGCACCTTCACCAGAACGGGCTTTCCCGCCTTACGCGAGCGGTAGAAAACAATCTGCAGGTTGGCTGCGAACGGGCATACGTAGGTGGAGATGAAGTTCTTCCGCGCACCGTCCGTATCATATCGTTCGCCTACGCCTTCCACCCCGATATAGCTGCAGAGTGCCATCATGGGAAAATCGTGGGAGAAGCGCAGGTCGGCGGCAATCTTGCCGGATTCCAGCGCTTCGTTGGCCTGGCGGACGATCATGTTTACCAGCGGCTTGGTGCGTTCCATGCGGCTGTCGCCGAACGGTATGGAGTTGCACTGCCCGAGGTACATGTAATGATTAGTGTAATCCGCCCAGGCATAGACCAAGTCGAAGGGGAGATAGCGGAACATGTCTATGTCATAATCGAACGAGCGGCAGATGCACGCAACGGCGTTGATGTCTCTCGAGAAGGCCTTGGGATCCGGCACGAACTGCTTCGCGGCGGTAGTGTCGGTGAACAGCCTGCACATCATCTCCGGCAGGCCGTCTTTTATCTGGGCCTTGAGCGAATCCGAAATGTGGTATAGTCTGGGCCTTATCTCCTTGGCGGAGTCATTCGTTATCTCTTTCTGGATCTGTTCTCCGCAGTCCATGACGATATTCAACCTGGGGTCCAGTTCGCTGAGTTGGTTGGTGAATGCCGCCATGCTCACGAGGCAGCGGGGGATGGTGCTGCTGAACGCCCGCACATTCCGGCTTCCGCGGCGGAATACCCTGTGGAAGCGCTTGTACATGCGGTTGGCGATGGCACGGTGCTCCCTCTGCCCGCGTACGGTCAGGCGTCCGTCCATCCTGTTAGTGGCCTTATTTACCAATTCGGTTTCCATGAGGAGGGAATCGCCGCTTGCGGTCAGGATGCCCGCCTCTTTGGCCGCCGTGAGGGCGGAGATCACATGATCATAATGCTTCTGATCCCATCCCGAACGTGCGCCGTGACGTCCGTAATGACTGATATAGAAGGGCTTGTAGCCGCGGGGGGCTTTCGTGTCCGGCCCGGGCTGAACGGCCATTTCGTAGGGGCAGGTGTTGAGACTGGCAATCCACGGTTTCTCCGATATCGCGCGGGCGAACTCGGGGTTGGGGTATTTGCTGAAATCCTGAGCGCTCGCAAATACGGCGGAAACGGCCAGAACCGCTCCGGCAAGAAGAAATCGTCTCATAAAAACTAGAAATTGAAGGCTATGCCGACACCGGAATTGGTGCCTCCGAAAATCACCTCTTTGCTGACTCTCTCGCTGGCATTGTTATACCCTTCGCAGGTGGCTTTCATCTTTTTGTCGGCTTTCACGCGGATGGGGATGCCAAAGGCCAGAGCGCCTGCACCGAGCGCCGCTGAAGCCGCTCCTCCGCCGGCGAAGTATCCTGCCGGTTTCATGACCTCGTTCATGTCCGCCTGCCCGAGAGAGAATGCAGCGACCAGCACTCCAACGACTACATATCCGAGTGCGACAACCTCTGCTGCGGCTCCGACACCTATCAGCACCGACCCGCCTATGACCAGGCCGTTGCCGAGACGCCTTTGCCCGCGGAAGTCCGCCCATGCTTCGTTGTAATCAACGCCGTCGATGTTCGAAAGCAGCAGCGCCTGCTGATCCTTGTCCAGTACTATGCCGTCCAGCTTGATCTTGGTGCCCTTGCGGTGCGCGCCGACCATTTCGGCTACTTTGATGGAATCTTTCCGGGCCTTGCGCTCATCTCTTTTTGCTCCCGGCTCGGCGAACGCCGACAGGCAGGTCAGGAGCAACATGGACAAAACGAACAATTTCCTCATGACAATGTGGTTTTAAACAAAGGCAAATATACGAAAAATAACTATCTTCGCAGAACTAATGACCTTATCAGATGAAAACACAGCAGGAACTCGCAGCCATCGCAGGCAGATTTGCCATCAAGGGTAATATTAAGGAAGTGAAGCCCCTCGGCAACGGACTCATAAACGATACTTTCAAGGTTTCCGCGGACGGGCCGGAAGACTATGTGCTCCAGCGCATCAACAACGCCATCTTCCAGGACGTCGAACTCCTCCAGCACAACATAGAGGCCGTCACCCGGCACATCCGCGCCAAGCTGGAAGCCGCCGGCGAGGCCGACCTGGACCGCAAGGTGCTCCGCTTCGTGCCCCTGAAGGACTCTCCCAAGACATACTGGACCGATGGCGAGACCTACTGGCGCATCTCCGTGTTCATCCCGGACGCCCTCACCTTCGAGGCCGTCACCCCCGAATACTCCTACTACGCCGGCAAGGCGTTCGGGCGTTTTGAAGCCCAGCTGGCGGACATTCCTGATACCCTCGGCGAGACCATCCCCGACTTCCACAACATGGAACTGCGTGCACGCCAGCTTCGCGAGGCGGTTGCGGCCGATAAGGCCGGGCGGATGGCGGATTCCGAGGTGAAGGCCCTGGTGGAGGACATATACAAATATGAGGAGGAGATGACGAAGGCCGAGCGCCTGTTCCGCGAAGGGAAACTGCCCAAGCGCATCTGCCACTGCGACACCAAGGTCAACAACATGATGTTCGACAAGGACGGCAACGTGCTCTGCGTCATCGACCTCGACACCGTCATGCCCAGCTTCGTCTTCTCGGATTTCGGCGACTTCCTCCGCACGGCAGCCAATTTCGTGGCGGAAGATGATCCCGACACCGCCAAGGTGGGTTTCAACATGGAGATATTCAAGGCTTTCAGCAAGGGCTACATCGAGTCTGCCAAGGTTTTCCTGACCCCGCTGGAGTGGGAGATGCTGCCGTTCGCGGCATGCCTCTTCCCCTACATGCAGTGCGTCCGATTCTTCGCGGACTATATCAACGGGGACACCTACTACAAGATCAAGTATCCTTCCCACAACATGGACCGCACCCGCAACCAGTGGGCGCTGTTCAAGAGTGCACTCGCGAAAGTGCCGGAGATGAAAGCCTGGATAGAATCCCTATAGGTTCTCGTAGAGGATGCAGGCGTAGCAGATGGGACCCTGGTGCTTGAGCATCAGGGTTACTTTTCCCTCCTTCGGAGTGAAGACGGTGCGGAAGGTGCAGTTGTTCTTGATGAGGCTGACGAGCTTGCCGGAACTTTCCTCGAAGGGACCGTCCTTGAACTCTTCAACCTCTTCCACCGGCTTGCCGTACTGCTTGGTGAGCATGCTCTTGAGACCGGAGTAGTCGTTCTCCAGCTTCACCCACGAGAGCCTCGGGGGGATTTCCGCGCGGATGGCGCAGACGATGCTGTCTGCTCCGGGGATGATGTTAACCTCCACGTCGGAGTAGCCGGCGAACTTGCCTATCACCAGCGGCACGCCGTCGTTGGTTTCTTCGTACTTAAAGCCCTTCTTCGCGAGGGCGGCGACCATTTCGTCTGCCGTGCCCTTGATCTCTACCTTATTGAAAGACAGGGGTTTCTGCGCGTTCGCGCCGGGGATCAGGAGCATTGCGGCCAGTGCCGCGAGGAGGATGCGTTTCATATCAGTTTTCGTTTGCCAATTCGAGGATGAGATTGTCGAGCACGGGCAGAAGATCCGCCTGCCGGCCGACAAAATTGTTTACCATTATGCTGAAGACGATGGTCTTGCGGGTGTCCCCGTCCGAAGGGAGGATATATCCGCTGAAGCATCGCACTCCGCCGAGGCTGCCGCTCTTCATGTAGATGCGGTTCTTTACCGTCACAGGTGCTTTCGGCAGGCGCGCGACCAGCGTGCCGTCCTTGCGCCCGGGTCTAGGGAGGGAGTTGAGGTAATCGTTGTATGAGGATGTGCGGGCCATGCCCCGCATGACGCTTACCAGGAATTCCGGGGAGACGAAGTTCTTCCGCGACAGGCCGCTCCCGTCCGCGAATCGCATCTGGGCGCTCGGGCCTGCCAGGCCGATGGGCGCGAGTGCCCGGTGGAGGGCTTCGGTGGCGGTATCGTAGTCGTCACTGCCGTTGTTCGCCTTGCCGATGGCCTTGATCAGCGTCTCCGCGCAGAAGTTGTCGGACTGGTGGTTAGTGATGGAGGCGATGTGATTGAGGCTCGCCGACTGCGCGATGCCCAGTACTGTTAAAGAATCAAGATATCCTTCCCCCGCCGCGCCAGTTACTACGATGCCGTTTTCTATCAGCCAGCGGCGGAAATGCATCGCGGCGGCAAGCGGCCCGTCGGGAAGACTGTCCCCCATCTCCCCGCGCCAGGTCAGCCCTGACGGCACAACCCCATCCTTCGTAATCTCATCCTCCGTACTCCAATCCGTATGCCTGCGCTCTCCGCTGAAGTAGCTGCCATCGCCCACGATATCCCCCTCTATCCGGCGTATACCCTTGTCTTCCAATACCTTGCGCCACTTGCCGAAGGGGACGTCCTCCTTGGGAAGATAGGTGAAAAGGTTGCCGATCAGCGGGTCGCCACCGCCGATTATGTAGAGGTTGCCGAAGAGGGTCGTGTCCCGGATCTCGCCGTCGGTGGCGAGCTGCGTTTTGAACGTGTAGTTCCGCCCGAGTTTGAGGTAGGCCGCGGCCGTCGTGATGAGTTTCATGTTGCTGGCTGGTGTCAGTCGCTTGCCCTTGTTCAGCTGCGCCAGCGTATCCCCTTGGAAATTCACGGCTAGTATCCCCCAGACGCTCTGCTCAAGGAGGCCGCCCTTCGCGTCAAGTTGCCGTACCGTCTTTTGCACGTTCGTCGAGAGCGTGGCGGCGAGGAGCAATAATGCGGCAATCAGTTTCATCGAATACAAATATAATAAATTGCTGATTTTTCCCTACCTTTGTTAGAGAACGTCCGTTTTGGGCCATAGTCATGCAGCAGCTAACTTGCTGTATTATAATTATTTACTATAGGGAGAATCGTCTGATTTTACCGATTTTGTTATGAAGAAAGAATTGATAATCAGCATTTTAAGTGCTGCAGTGTTTATGCTGATGTCTTGCAGGGCGCAGGCTCAGAACCATAAGATTGACGATAATACCCAGTGGGCGGTTGTGAATGTTAGCGATGCGTTCATGCGGGCGGAACCGCGATATGGAAGCGAATGCGTGAGCCAGACGCGGATGGGTACGCTGGTGCAGGTGCTGGAGCGCAAGGGGTACTGGGCGCGGATCAAGACTCCCGAGCCTTATGAAGGATGGGTGAACGAACTGGCGCTGGCCCCGACCCGCGAACTCAGCCCGGAGGAGCAGAAGGAGACCAAACTCTATGGCGCGACCCTGGCTCCAATGTCCCGCAAGGAGGCGGAGGAGTATTTGAAGGCGCCGAAGGCGGTCTGCACGGAAGATTTCCCCATAACCGTTTTCGTAAAGGGCCCCAACGTCAAGCTCCTCCAGGGGAATATATTGCGCCTGGACAAGGGTGGCTTCGACCGGAATGGCAAGATGACCGGCGTCATCCTCCCGGACGGAAGGAAGGGGAGCGTGATCAGCGGCCAGATACGCCCGATGAAGGAATGGGCCGCATTCAAGGTGGATAAACCGGATTCCATGCTGGTGAACAGCATCATCGCTAGCGCAAAACAATTCACAGGCTGCCCTTATATGTGGGGAGGGATGTCCCCGGGGCATTTCGATTGCAGCGGGCTGACGGGATTCTGCTTCTACATGAACGGCATCCTGCTGCCTCGCGACGCCTCGCAGCAGGTCAAGTGCGGCATAGAGGTCCCCATCGACCAGATGCAGAAGGGCGACCTGGTGTTCTTTGGAGATACTTCCGTGGGCCACGTGGCCATCTGCATCGGCAATCGCAAGATCATCCACGCATCCCAGCTGGTGCGCATCAATTCCCTGGTGCCCGGCGAAAAAGACTACTACGGCCGCAACATCCTCCGTGTCCGCCGCGTTATCGGCCATCTCGGCGAGGGCGAAATAAAGGCTGTCCCCATCAAGGACAGCCCCATGTATTTTTGCGTGGCACGTAACTAATTGATAATCAGAAAAATGATGGGTATCCTCCCCCGGCTCCAGCAAGGGGAGGGAGTTGTCTATCTGGCTGTAAACCAACAATTTGCCCGCCACGCCATAAAAACCGCCAGACAGGGACCAACTATTGTAAATCTTTTTCCGTTACTTTGCGTCTTGTTATCGGATGCATCCTTAAAACCATTCAAACAAAATGCAAAAAGACAAGACTCAATCCCGACTGAAGGACCTGGAAAACCTGGTCCTGAGTCAGCAGGACAGGCTCTTCGCCCTTGCATATATTCGAATAGGTAACCGTGCGGATGCGGAAGATATTTTACAGGATGTTTTTCTGAAATTGTTCCGTTCCGAAGAGAACCTGAGGCATGTCAACCGTCTGGAACACTATCTGATACGTGCCGTCTACAACAAATGCAGGGACTATCAGCGCAAGAAGCAGTACAATCTTTTGCCTATAGATGAAGCTGCCCGGGTTGCGATTCCGGAAGAAGATAACGACATGCATGAGGAATACCTGAGAATAAGCAAGTTGCTCGAAGGCCTTTCCGAAGAACAACAGGAAGTGGTGAGGCTCAAGTGCACGGATGGATTGAAGTTCCGGGAGATAGCAAAGATCCTGGATATCCCCGAGGCTACAGCCAAATCCCGGTATCGTTATGCCATAGAGCACATTCAAAACAGTTTAAACATTTAGAACGATGAAACAGAACAATATCAAGGAAATTGAACGGCAGCTCACACCCAAATGCGAGTTTGGCGTTTCGGATAGTTTTGCAAAAAAGGTCCTGAAAGAGGCAGCCGGGCAGACCGCGGAGCAGGAAACTGCGCCGGCTTTCAGGTGGAAGAAAGTATTCGTGCCAATCGCGGCCGTTGCAGCCTGCCTGGCCCTTTTTATCGTGATAAAGCCGGTGGGAACTCCCGCGATAGCCGCGGAAAAGATCTTCGCCAGGGCAGCTGATTTCTTCAATACAGTGAGCGGATACCGCATCGAGTTCGGCGTACGCACATACTCCAATGATAATTTCTCTTACACCAATCCGGCCAAGAGTTTCGTCGATCACACGATGACCGTTGCCGCCGATGGCCGTTGGAAGTTGGATAAGGGGGGGCGTGTCGCTGAATATGACGGATCCTACATATATGTATGGTTCCCGGAAAAGGAGTGGGGCTGGAAGTTCGATCCGGACCAGACCGGTGCCATCTCTCCTTTTGAAAACCTTCTGGACCTTGGCGGCCTGATGCGATGGTTGGAGGGATATGTGGCGCTCACCAAGGGTGCAGACTGCCGGAAGGTGGAAGACGCAGAGACCGTCAAACTCATCCTCACAGTCCCTGCCCAGGGGTATTATGGCAACGATTACTTGAAATTCTCTGCCATCGACGAAAATGATACGAAGCAGACCTATGTCTTCAGCAAGGAAGATTGCCGCCTTCTGTCTGCCGAGATCGATGCGAAAGTGTTCGGTTTTTCGCGGACCATTCTTCGCGCAAGGGTTATTGATTACGATGCGACGATTACGGCCTCCTCCTTCGCCATTCCCGAAAGTATAGAATGGCTGGATGAAACCAGTGAATCGATTGCTGTGCGGATGGACGAACTGCCTGTGAATGAATATGTTGGTATCGGTGTCAACGAGGCTGTCGGTAAGCTTTTCAAGGCATTGAACGAGTGGAATGAGCCTGAACTAAAGGTCGTCCTCCGCGCCTATCCTCTTAAGCGCATCGAGGCCGGAGGCTTCAAAGGATGCAAGCTGATAAGCCAGGGGAATGCCTTCAAGTCCGGCACCTATGGAGGAGTATTCATCCCCTGTGAAGTGCAACTTGCCACAGGAGAAAGGAAGAAGATGAAACTAGCCTTCCGAAACGACAATCAGTGGCAATGCTGGGAAGTGGACGGTGGAATATAGTTGGCGCTTAACTAATTGATAATCAGTAAAATAATGGGTATCCTCCCCCGGCTCCGGCAGGGGGAGGATGTGCTCATCTAGCTGTAAATCAACACATTACCCGCCACCGCCAGTAAAGGCCCTGAGCCCCCGCAAAGAATAGAAATGCATAATTCAAATTAATTCACTATCTTTGCACGTTTTTAACACCGAATGATATGAATTTACGCGACATCAAGAAGGACATCGACTACGTTCTCAGCGCCTTCATCGAAGACTGCACCGTCTGCGCTGCAGTGAACCCCAAGTCCGACGACAAGGTCATCGCCGACCTCATGGAAGATGCAATTGACCTCTACAACGAGCTCCGCGACAAGGTGACCGTGAAGATCGAGGGTTCCAAGAAGGCATACTTCAACAATCTCCGCAAGGAGATCCTGGAGCGTACCGACGCCCTCTACACCAAGCTGAGCGAAGCGGTTTCGAAGAAGGCTGCGAAGGCGGAAGAGGCCCCCAAGGCTGAGAAGCCCGCCGCCAAGAAGGCAGAACCCAAGGCCGAAAAGAAGGCTCCCGCCAAGAAGGCTGAGCCCAAGGCTGAAGAGGCTCCCAAGGCGGAGAAGAAAGCTCCGGCCAAGAAGGCCCCTGCGAAGAAGGCCGAGCCCAAGGCAGAGAAGCCTGCGGCAGAGAAAAAGCCCGCTGCAAAGAAGCCTGCTGCCAAGAAAGCAGCCCCCAAGGCCGAATAAGGTCAGCTTATAAGCAAAGGAAGCGTCGGAGAAATCCGGCGCTTTTTTCGTCGCGCCGACAAAGAATAATTTATTATCTTTGTAAGTTATGACAATACGGACACTGGCACTCTCGGCAGCACTCGCACTTCTCTGCGGCTGCAACATAATAAGCTCCCTCGTCCACGACGACCAGGTGGTCGCCAGGGTCGGAGGCGAGCGCCTCTACCTGTCGGAACTCAGGAGCTACATCCCTGCCGGTACTTCCCCCGAGGATTCCACTGCCATCGCTCTCCAGTACATCAATTCCTGGGCGACCGAGCACCTCTACCTCAAGACCGCCGAGGCGCGCCTGAGCAAGGAGGAGAAGAACGTGGACAAGGAGCTGGAGGCCTACCGGCGCTCGCTCCTGCGCTACCGCTACGAGCAGCGCTACATCAACGACCGGCTCGACACCCTCATCACCCAGCAGCAGTTGGAAGAGTACTACAAGGCGCACGCCGCCTCCCTGGAGCTCGCCCGTCCCATCCTGAAGGTCCGTTTCGTGGATATCATGACCGACTCCCCCAACTACGACGAGATCCTCGCGAAACTCCCCTCCGAGGGCGGCCAGTCCCTCAAGGATCTGGACTCCCTCACCTATGTGTCCGCACCCCGCTACTTCGACAGCTCCGACAAGTGGATGGATGCCGCCGTGCTCGCCCGCGAGTTCGGAACCGACTGGTCTACAATGATTTCCAAGATCAAAGACAGATACATCATCTTCAATTACGAAGACCGTGGAGAAACCCGTGCGGCCTATGTCTTTTCCATTCAGAGCAAGGGCCAGGCGCCCCTGGAATACTGCAGCGCTTCCATCCGGGACAACATCCTGAGCGAAAGAAAACGCGAGCTGCTGAAGAATTTGGAACAAGACTTGCTTAAGAACGCGCAGGACAAGAAAGATTTCATAATCTACAAGAATGAAGATTAAACTCACCATAGCAGGCCTCGCCGCCCTCCTTTGCATCATTCCCGCGGGAGCGCAGCGCTACAAGACCATCGACAAGAGCATCGCCGTGATCGGCAATGAACTCATCACCGTATCCGACATCGAAAACGAGATCCAGATGATGCGCGCCCAGGGGCAGGGCGCATCCGACCGCGCCGCCCGCTGCCAGCTTCTGGAGAACATGATGCAAAGCAAACTCTTCCTCATGCAGGCCCGCCTGGACTCCCTGACCGTCAACCAGGACATGGTGGAAGCCAGCCTGAACGACCAGATGGCCCGCGTCCGCACCGCCCTGGGCGGCGACGAGCAGACCGAGGCCTACTTCGGCAAGAGCCTCTACCAGCTCCGCAAAGACTGGAAGCAGCAGTTCCAGGACAACAGCCTCATCCAGCAGGAGCAGAGCAGCATCGCCCAGGCCATCCCGGAAATCACCCCATGGGATGTGAAGCAGTATCTCGACACGGCCGACGTAGACAAACTCCCCGTCGTTCCCATCAAATACAAGATGAGCCAGATATGCATCTATCCCGACAGGGCTAAGGCCAAGATGGAGTGCAAGGAGAGGCTGCTGGCCCTTCGCGAGCGCATCATGAACGGGGAGAAGTTCACAACGCTGGCGCGCCTCTACTCCGAAGATCCGGGCAGTTCCCGCAAGGGCGGTGAGCTCGGGATGGCCTCCCGCGACATCTTCTGGCCCGCTTTCTCCGATGCGGCCATGTCGCTGAAGCCCGGCGCCATCTCCCAGATAGTGGAGACCCCGGACGGCTTCCACATCATCCAGGTCATAGAGAAGAAAAAAGACATGTTCAACGCGCGCCACATCCTCCTCAAACCCAAATACACCGAGGAAGATCAGGAAAAAGCCTTCAAACTTCTGGACTCCCTCAAGACGGTGATAGAGAAGAAGGATGCTACCTTCGAGACCATCGCTTTCTTCCGTTCCGAAGATCCGGCCACGCGCACGAACGGCGGCCAGATGGCCGATCCCGGCACCGGCAGCGCATACTTCGAGATAGACCAGATCAAACCGGAGGACTACGCGGCCGTGAAGGACCTCCAGCCCGGAGAGATATCCGCTCCCATCGCTTCCCGCGACAATGAAGGCCGCGACGGCAACCTCGTCTACAAGATAGTCCGTCTCGACAAGATAGTGCCCGCCCACACGGCCACTTTCGAAAACGACTACACGGAACTCCTGGGCGTCGTGCGCAACGCCAAGCAGATGGAGGCCATCGACAAGTTCATCGACACCAAGATCGCAGAAACATACATCATCATCGATCCGATTTTCGGGGATTGTGACTTCTCCCGCGAAGGATGGAAGGCAAAGGTCAGAAAATAATCGCCCTAGCCCTCGCACTCCTGCTGTGCACCGGCGTTTCTGCCCAGAAAAAGACTGAGCAGAAAGACAGCCTCGTGCGCCTGATCAAGGCAAAATCGCTCGAACTGATGGAAAAGGGCGGCACCAACTACCGCAAGACCGTCGATGCGACCTTCTTCCACAACAACACCTATTTCATCTGCGATACGGCCCTCTGGAACGTGGATTCCCGCATAATCAACGCCTGGGGACACGTGCGGGTCGTGCAGGAAGGCACCATCCTCACTTCCGACAAGATGGATTACATGATCGACGACGACCTGATCCAGGCCCGCGGCACGCTGGTGCAGTTGGAAGACAAGGAGCACAACACCCTCCGCACCCATTATCTCGACTACAACACCAAGGATTCCATCGCCTTCTTTTCCCGCGGAGCGGCGATGAAAGACAAGGACGGACAGATCATAGAAAGCACGGACGGCTCCTACGATGCCAAGGAAAGCTTTTTCGAGTTCCGCAACAATGTGAACATGTTTACGGATTCCGTCTTCATCCGCAGCCGCCGCATCGACTACGAGTCGAAGGTCAGCAGGGCGGTATTCCCGGAGAAGATAGACTTCTGGAAGGACGACAACATGCTTTCGGCGGACGGAGGATGGTATGAGCGCCTGGTGGAGACCTTCTTCTTCAACGGTGCGGTGCACGCGATGTCGAAGGAGCAGGAGGCCTGGTGCGACACCCTCTACTACTACCGCACCCCCAACAACATCCTGATGCAGGGCCACGTGCAGGTGCAGGATACCACGCGCAACGCATTCGCCCTCTCTAACGAACTGTTCTACGAGGATTCCATCCGCCAGGTGACCCTGCGCCGCGAGGCCGCCGTCGCCCTTCGGACGGAGGACAAGATAACCGCGGAAGACGGCACCCAGCGCACGAAGATCGACACCATCTACATAGGAGGCGACCGCCTGGTTTATCACACAATCCGCAAATGCGACATTCCGGAGGATGTTACAAAGGCCTCCGCGACCCGCTTGGAAGAGATTTTCAGCGACCCGGTGTCGGAGTATCGCGCCAAGGCCAGGAAGGCTGCGGAAGAAGCGAAGAAGAAGATGGAGGAGGAGAATGCAGAGAGTAACCCGATGCTGGCGGGTCGTGGCCGGAAATCGCCCGGGAAGAAGCCCGGTTCTTCCGCGTCGCAGGATACCCCTCCGGACGAGGATCTTTTATCCCCGCCCGACAAAGATATCACGCCGCCGCTGGATTCGCTGGCACAGGCGCGGGCGGATTCCATCCACGTTGCGGATTCCCTGGCCGCCATCCCGCCTCCCGATACCACCAGAATCGGCTTTGCAATGGCCGTGGGCGGCGTCAAGATATTCCGAAAGGATATCCAGGTGGCCTGCGACTCCATGCGTTTCAACGAGCTGGACAGTGTCGCCCGCTTCTACATAGACCCCATAGTCTGGAACGACGGCAACCGCCAGTACACCGCCGACAGCATAGGCGTGCTGGTTACTTCAGCGGGCATCGACCGGGCCAGCCTGATGTCCAACGCCTTCATCATCACGCAGGAGACCCCGACTCTGTTCGACCAGATACGCGCCACCGAGGTGATGGCCTTCTTCGACACCACCTCCGCCCTTCGTCGATTCGATGCGCTGGGCGGAGCGAACGCCCTGTTCTTCCTGAAGGAGAAAGAGGATTACGGCACGGTGAACAGAGTGGATTCCAAAATGCTCTCGGCCCAGTTCCAGGACGGAGAACTGCAGACCATACATTATTTCGATTCTCCGAAGAACGATGCTTATCCGCTGGCCCAGTTCGGGGAGCCTGAAAGGAAGATGAAGGGGTTCAACTGGCAGCCCGACCTCCAACCTAAGGGTAAGGAGGATATCACCGACCTGACCGTGCGCCTGTCGCAACGGAAGGAATATGAGGCACGCCCGAAGACTACCTTCAAGCAGACCGACATCTATTTCCCGGGGTACATGAAGAAGGTGTACGCTGCGATCGCGGCTTCGAAGAATAAACCAAAGACTACTGACCGGAACGGGGGAAAGACTTCGTCCGGGGAGTCCCCCGATTCCTCCGCGTCGCAAAGCGACCCGTTCCGGGAAAATACTCCGGAATCGGGGACGTCCCCGTCCGATTCAACTATCGCAGTTCCGGATTCCCTGGCAATCCGGGACTCCCTGGCCATCCGCGATTCGCTTGCAATGCGTGATTCGCTGGGGGCGAGGGACAGTCTTGCCATGAGGGATTCTATAGTAGCGCCCCGCGTACCCAGCAAGTACGAGATCCGACGTCAGCAGCAGAAAGCGAAGCAGGCGGCACGTGATTCCGTGTATCAGGCCAAACTGGCCGCCCGAGATGCGAAATGGGCCCTGGCGGATTCGCTGGATGCCGCGAAGGCGGCGCTGAAGCAGCAGAAGAAGGATGAACGGAAGGCTGCACGGGAAGAGAAGGCGCGTCAGAAGTACCTGCGGCAGCAGGAAATAGACCATCGTAAGCTCGAAAAATACGTGGAGCGCTATCGGAAGAAATACGAGCGCCAGAAGGAACGCGAAGCCCGCCGTGAGGCCAAACAACGTGCCAAGAAGCCGGCGAAAGAACCGACTACCACCGTAATCGACGGGGTAGAGTATACAGATAAACCAAAATACGATTTGAATGGAACAGATCCTGGACCGCTTCCTGAGGTACGTCAAAGTGGACACCCAGAGCAACGAGGAATCGGAGAGCCAGCCCTCTTCGAAAAAACAGTTGAACCTGCTTCGTCTCCTGACGGAGGAACTGAACAGCCTGGGAGTTGAGGCTACCCTCGATGAATATGGATATGTGATGGGACGCATCCCCTCCAACGTGGAGGGAGATGTGCCTGCGGTGGGATTCATCGCCCATGTAGATACAGCCCCGGATGCCTCCGGAAAAGATGTAAAGCCCCAGATAATAAAGGATTACGACGGATCGGACATCCCCCTGAAGGGTGTTCCCGGCCTTGCGCTCAAGACCTCCGAATTTCCCGAACTCCTGGCTCACAAGGGCGAGACCATCATCACTACCGACGGCACGACTCTGCTCGGTGCGGACGACAAGGCCGGCGTGGCGGAAATCATGGATGCGGTGCAGTACATCATGGCCCATCCCGAATTCAAGCACGGCCCCATCCGCATAGGCTTCACGCCCGACGAGGAGATCGGCCGCGGTGTCGTAAAGTTCGATGTGCCCAAGTTTGATGCCACCTACGCATACACCATGGACGGCGGAGAGGTGGGCGAGCTGGAGTTCGAGAACTTTAACGCCGCATCCGCAAAGATCCATATCCAGGGCTGCAATGTACATCCCGGCTATGCCAAGGGAAAGATGCGCAACGCCATACTGATCGCCCAGGAACTGAATTCCCTGCTGCCTGCGGAACAGCGCCCGGAACGTACGCAGGACTACGAAGGCTTCTTCCATCTTATCTCCATAAAGGGGAGTGTGGAAGAGGCGGACATCGCCTACATAATCCGCGACCATTCGCGGGAGCTATTCGAGAAGAAGAAGGCCATTATGCAGGAGTGCGTGGATTTCATCAACTCCCGCTATGGCGAAGGTACGGCAGCCGCAGTCATCAAGGACCAGTACTACAACATGCGCGGCCAGGTGGAACCTCACTATCAGATAATAGAGATTGCGATGAAGGCGATCGCCGATGCGGGCGTCACTCCTAAGGTCCAGCCCATACGCGGCGGCACCGACGGCGCGAACCTCTCGTTCCGCGGTCTTCCGTGCCCCAACATCTTCGCCGGCGGCCTGAACTTCCACGGCAAGTTCGAATGGGTGCCGCTGGAGAGCATGCAGAAGGCTTCCGCCGTCATCCTCAACATCATTAAACTTTACGCTGAATGAAACTGTTTCTGCTGCTGGCAGGCCTCGTCGCCCAGGTCATCCCGGGGCTGTGGTTCAATCCGGAACCGGTGGAGTACCGCGGCCTGACGGAGGGTGACGCCATCAACTTCAGCATACCTGTCGACGGGAAACTCCCCGCCGGAACCTACGTTCAGTTCGGCATAACCCTGGAAAACAACGGCGACAAGGCCCCCCGCTACTACATGGTGGAAGTCCAGCAGGGGCGCCGGTGGGAGAACGTTTCCACGCCGGTACACTCCGACGGGCTTGCGTCTTATTCGTTCTTCACCGTGCCGGCATCGCAGTCGCATCCTACCTCCTACCTGAATATCTTCCGGCTCGGACAGGCGGTGAGGGACACCCTCCGGGTGCGCTGCCGCGTGTGCAGCCCCTACACGTCCGACAAGGACATGCTGAGCGCCGACGACCCGGCCAACAGCGTAAGCATCAGGAGCAGGCACTACGTGGGCGCCAGGCTCAATCCGCTCGGCAGGAAGGCCCCTTCGTCCCGCAGGAAGGTGCTGATGCTCGGAAACTCCTTCACCTATTTCTACAGCGTCCCGCTGATGCTGCAGGAGATTGCGTTCTCGCAGGGTATGCTGCTGGATATCAACGCGTCGCTCAAGGGCGGGCAGACCTTCCGCCAGCACACCGGACTCACCATGTCGCTCGTGCAGTGCTCGCTGGAGGATTACGATTACGCCTTCTTCCAGGGACAGAGCCAGGAGCCGGCGCGCTATGCCTCCGACATGGACGCCATGCGCGACGTCAAGCTGGCCCTGCTCGACCTGTGCGAGGCCCTGCGCAGCACGTCGCCCGGCTGCAGGGTGTTCGTGGAGAACACCTGGGCATACGGGGCAGGCGACTGCGGCGGCTTCGGCAGCCTGGAGAATTTCGACGCCCTCCTGTCGGAAGGCACCCGTCTTCTTTCCACCGCCTGCCACGGAGAGATTATCCCTGTCGGCCAGGCATTTGCGGCCGTACGTGCCGACGGTTCGCCCGTACAGCTCCTGGGCGACGACGACAAGCACCAGAGCCTCGCGGGTTCGTACCTCAAGGCCTGCATTGAATACCTTATCTTGAGCGGCAAGCCGTTCAGCGGGGACGTCCCCTGCTGCGGCCTGTCCGAATCAG
>JAEEGK010012779.1_pt1 | contig 19032 bp, 18 predicted proteins | sample 8958771 | NCBI WGS metagenome assembly JAEEGK01 (sample SAMN16246547, study PRJNA631951) | gut metagenome | biome: gut microbiome; feature: rumen; material: SC-attached | host: Bos | place: Iran: Karaj | collected 2018-10
GCAGCCGTTAGGTCGTTGTCGTTTGTCATGACGACAGATTTGTCAGGCATTCCGAAGCTGAACCTTCAACTAGGTGACATTCGTGAGCCGTTCGTTACCTTGGAGGAAATCTTCCATTATTTGGAACACTCGGAAAAGCCAAATATCGTTGCCATTGATGAGTTTCAGCAAATTGCGAAGTATCCTGAAAAGAATGTGGAAGCCTTGTTGAGGACACACATTCAGAACAGCCATAATACCAAGTTCATCTTCGCTGGGAGTCAGCGTCATCTGATGGGCGATTTCTTTACCAGTGCTGTCCATCCCTTCTATCAAAGTGCCTCGGTAATGCATTTGGGACCTATCGACCAAAATAAATACTGCAAGTTTGCTTGCAACTTGTTTGCTGAGGCAGATAAGAAGTTGGATCCTTGCGTAATAGATGAATTGTATAACCGATTCGAAGGTATTACTTGGTATATGCAGAAAACGCTTAATGCTATGTATTCGCTTTCGACTTCGACAAAGGAATATGGTCTTGATGAAATGGAGGAAGCCATTCGGAGTATCATCGAATCCAACGATTTCACATACGCGGAGAAAATGTTCCAATTACCGGAAAAACAGAAAGAGTTGTTGCTTGCCATCAATCGTGATGGAAAAGCTACAAAGATTACTTCAGTCAACTTTGTGAAAAGACATAAGTTGTATTCAACAAGCACGGTGCAATCGGCTTGTAATGGGTTGTTGGACAAGGAATTGATTACAGAAGAAAATGGTGTTTACTCCGTTTATGACAAATTTTTTGATCTTTGGTTAAGAGACAATTATTGATATGCAAAACTTTAATTTACACACACATAGTGTTTACAGCGACGGCAAATCCCAGCCCCATGAAATCGTGGAAGAGGCTATCCGTCAGGGCTTGACCACGATAGGTTTTTCGGAACATAGTCCGCTACCTTTCGACAATACATTTTCGGTGAAATCTGCCGACATGCCGCGTTATGTGGCTGAAATTGACCAGCTGAAAGCGGAATTCAAAGACAAAATCGACATCTATTGCGCTTTGGAGGCCGACTACCTTACAGGTATTTCCGAGCCTTTTGCCGTAACAAAAGAGAAGTATCATCTTGATTATCTGATTGGAGGAGTGCATCTTGTTGTCGATAAGGTCCCTGAGCCTGTCGAAGGGCCGGCACTTTCAGAAAATATCTGGTTCATCGACGGCCCCAAGTGGGAGGTCTATGACGAAGGCTTGCAAAAGTTTTTTGATGGCGACATCCGCCGTGCGGTGCGCCGGTTCTTCGAACAATCGAACGAAATGATTGAAAACGAGCAGTTTGACATTATAGCCCACTTCGACAAAATCAAGATGCACAACCGCGACCGTTATTTCCATGAAGACGAGCCATGGTATCGCAAACTCGCCCTCGAAACCCTCGACCTTATCCGACAGAAAGGCCTCGTGATGGAAATCAACACACGCGGCATCTATAAGAAACGCTACAACGGTTTCTATCCCTCTCCTTGGTTGATGGAAGAAGCTTGCAAGATGGGCGTTCCCGCCATCATCTCTGCAGATGCTCACCATTTCAGCGAAATCACTCTCGAATTTGCTGCTGCTGAAGAAGCCCTTAGGCGTGCTGGCTACCGCAGCGTGGTGAATTTCAAGGATGGGCATTTTATTGAAATAGGCCTGTGACAAAAAGACTATGGCCACTCTCACTTTTGTAAGAGCGGCCATAGTCATAGGCCATAAGCCATAGTAAATCTTACAGCTTCAAATAGTTCATCACGTTCTTTTCAATTCGTTTGACCAGGTCTTCCGAATCGGGAGCTTTTTCAAACTTGTGTCCCGTGACTTTCTCATAAAGCTCGATATAGCGCTCCGACACGCTGTTGACGTATTCGGGCGTCATCTCGGGCACTTGCTGCCCATCTTTGCCTTGGAATCCGTTGGCCATGAGCCACTCGCGGACGAACTCCTTCGAGAGCTGTACCTGAGGCTCGCCCTTGGCGAAGCGTTCCTCGTATTGGTCGGCGATGAAGTAACGCGATGAGTCGGGGGTGTGGATCTCATCCATCAGCACGATTTGGTCGCCAATCTTACCGAACTCGTACTTGGTGTCGACAAGGATCAAGCCCTGTTTGGCAGCGATTTCGGTGCCTCGCTGGAAGAGTTTGCGGGTGATGTCCTCAATTTGAGTATAGTCTTCCTCGCTGATGAGGCCACGGGCGATGATTTCCTCGCGTGAAATGTCCTCATCGTGACCTTCCTCGGCCTTGGTGGTCGGGGTGATGATGGGTTCGGCGAAACGCTGGTGTTCCTTCATGCCGTCAGGGATCTGCACGCCGCAGATGGTGTGCTGTCCGCTCTTGTAGGTGCGCCATGAACTTCCGGTGAGATAGCCACGGATAATCATTTCGATGGGGAAGGGCTTGCAGAGGCGACCCACGGTGACCATCGGGTCAGGCGTGGCGAGCTTCCAGTTGGGGACGATGTCGGCGGTGGCATCGAGGAACATGGCGGCAATCTGGTTGAGCACCTGTCCCTTATAAGGGATGCCTTTGGGCAAGATGACGTCGAAAGCCGAAATGCGGTCGGTAGCGACCATCACCATGTATTCGTCGTTGATAAAATAACAATCGCGGACCTTGCCGTGATAGACCTTGGTCTGGCCAGGGAATTGATAGTCGGTTTTTGTTAGTGCTTTCATATCTTTTGAGTTTGTTGTTGTTTTTCAGTTGGTGTATCCCGATGGGATGCGTTTGTTCTTTTTTGTGTCGTTTTTACCGAGCGTCCATCCCTACGGGATGTGGTTTGTCTTGTTTATGTTTATTGCTACCGAGTAGTGAATCGCGACGGAATGAATCTTTTCCCGTAGGGAAAACCGCTCGGTAAAAATAGGCGGTTATATATCCATATACATCCCATCGGGATGTGCCATTATGTTATTCAATAGGTTTAAAAATGTATCGTTTATCATAATCAATTCCGAATTTTTCCAAAAATTCAATGTATTCTTCTGTGAAAGTTCTTTTCCTATGATGCTCTTCTTGGGTTTCAATATAATTGCATACATTGGGTATTTGGCTTTTGCTATATGAGAAGGCTCCATATCCCTCTTGCCATGAGAATTTACCTTTCACAAAATGATTGGCATTTATCCATGCTGACGAATCACGTTTCACTTCCTGCATAAGATGAGACAATGATTCTGTCGGACGAAATCCAAACAAGATATGCACATGATCAGCAACACCACCTATGGCAAGCACCTTATGACCGTTGTTCTGTATAATAGAAACGATGTACTGGTATAGCCTATCCCTCCAGCTTTTGTCAATCAGACAGAGCCTATTTTGAACCGCAAACACGGTATGTATGTGTATCTGTGTGTATGTGTTTGGCATCTTTTTTTCTTATGGTGCATCCCTATGGGATGCAGACGGCTCCTTAGGTTTTGTTACCGAACGTTACATCCCTACGGGATGCCTTGTGTGTCCTCTATATTATCTTCTTTTTCTTCCTCGTGATGCCGTTTATAGGCATTAATAATATCCGTCACCAATTTATGCCTCACCACATCCTTGTCGTCCAAATAAATGAATTCGATACCTTTCACATCTTTCAGCACCTCCATCGCTTGAGGCAATCCCGATGGTGTCTTGGGTGGCAGGTCGATTTGGGTGATGTCGCCGGTGACGATGAATTTGGCCGAGCGACCCATACGGGTGAGGAACATCTTCAACTGGCTGCGCGTGGCGTTTTGCGCCTCATCGAGGATGACGAAGGCATGATCCAAGGTACGGCCGCGCATAAAGGCCAAAGGCGCAATCTCGATGGTGTGGTCTTCAAGATAGCCCTCTAATTTTGTGGACGGAATCATATCACGCAAGGCATCGTAAAGTGGTTGCAGATAGGGGTCAAGCTTGTCCTTCAGGTCGCCAGGTAAGAAACCGAGGTGTTCGTCAGCCTCCACGGCGGGTCGGGTGAGGATAATCCTTCGCACCTGTTTGGCTTTCAAGGCTCTGACGGCCAAAGCCACGGCAGTATAGGTCTTTCCCGTTCCAGCTGGACCGATGGCAAAGATCAAATCCTTTTGTTCGGATGCGGTTACCATGCGTTTTTGGTTGGCCGTGATGGCTTTGATGGGTACACCGCTGCGCCCGAAGACGAGCACGTCACTCTCCGACATCTTCTGCTGTAGCTCGCTATCAGTAGTGGCCATCATCACGTCTTCCACGGTCTGTGCGGTGAGTTTGCCGAAACGCTCCAACTGCACCATCAAGGTCTCATAGCGGTTGGAGAAATACTCAATCTCATCGTCATCGCCAATTACCTTCACAAAGTCGCCGCGCGCGATGATTTTCAGCTTGGGAAACATGCTTTTCACCAACTCCAAATACTTGTCGTTAGGTCCGTGAAGTTCTTTAGGGTCAACATTTTCTATCTGAAGAATCTGCTCTGCCATGGTTTTTTATTTAGCTGCAAAGATAGTCTATATTTCGACAAGCTCAATAACCTGTATTGAAAAATAGGCTTTATCTGTGTTTTTAGAAGAAAAACGAAGTTTTTTTGTTTTTCCTATAGCGGAATTAACATAAATGATTTACTTTTGCACGTTCTCTATTTGATTTTTGGTTTACGATGGCAATTATTACAATAACAAGTGATTGGGGGACGAAGGATTATTATGCTGCGGCAGTAAAGGGTACTATTTTGTCAATGCTTCCGACAGCGACCATCGTTGATGTCACCCACGAAATCGAACCTTTTAATGTCGCGCAAGCTGGTTTTACGCTGAAAAACTGCTATCACTGCTTCCCTCAAGGGACAATTCACATCATCGCGGTGGATACGATTGAGTCGACGGAATGTCCCCATGTGGTGGTGAAAGCTGAAGGGCAGTATTTCATCTCGACGGACAACGGCATCTTCAGTCATATCCTCGATGGAGATTATGAAGAGGCGGTATGCATCGACGTGATGCAGGATTCCGATTTCTTTACCTTTGCTACTCGTGACCGTTTTGCTAAAGTTGCTGTGATGATTGCCAACGGCGAACCTCTTTCGAATATCGGTGAGCCTCGTCTGAAGTTGAACCCAGGCGGTACTTTCTGTGCCGTGGCCCGCGGCAATACCTTGGAAGGCGTAGTGATGCACATCGATTCTTACGACAATCTCATCACCAACATCACCAAGGAAATGTTTGAACAGGAACGCCGTGGTCGCGACTTTACTATTATGGTGAAAGGCGACCTTTATACTGTTGATGAGATTTCGGACAGCTATCTCGATGTCGACGTGGTGGATTTGGTAGCCATTTTCGGCACGCATGGCTATCTCGAACTCGCCTTGAACAAGGCCAAGTTGGCATCACTTTGTGGCATCGAACCCAAATCGACCATCAAAGTGGTCTTCCATGACGAGGAAAAGGCACCTAAACTTGGGTCATTGTTTTGATTTCCAGACTTTTCTTACAACATTTTGCTGAAACACCTTCCAAAGGATCAGCCCAATCAGTGTGCCTAAAATGGCTCCACAAAGGATATCTCCGGGATAGTGGAAGCCGATATAAATACGGCTATAACTTGATATAAAAGCCCATAAAAACAGCACAATAATCGACCAAGGGTTGAATCTTTTTAATATTGGTGTCAGGAAAACAGCCACGCCAAATGTGTTGGCGGCATGGGAGGAGACGAAACCGTATCTTCCTCCAGCCAAACCTTTGGGTAGATGGATTAAATACTGAAAATTAGTATTATAACAAGGCCTTAAACGTTGAAAAACAGGTTTACAGACATGAGAAGCCAACTGGTCGGTGCAGAGTACTAACAATCCGAGTGCCAAAAATACCCACCAGCAGCGCTTGCCGTATTGCTTCACTGTCCAATGTATTAATAAAAGGTATAAAGGAAACCAAACCCACATGGCGGTGATGAGAACCATAACCTTGTCCATCCATCCGGTATGGAGGCCGTTGAGGAAAAGAAAGAGGTCGGTGTCGAATTGGGAGAGGGTTTCCATGGGTTGAAAAGCTTACCAGTCTTCTTCCTCGTCGTTTTTGTTCAGCGTCAGCCAAATCAAGTCCTTCAGTTCGTCAATGCCTTGCTGAGCTACTGAGCTGATGAAGATATGTGGCACCTTCTTGGGCAGGTGTTTCTTGATTTCCTTGATGGTATCGTCATCCACCAAGTCGCACTTCGTGATGGCCAAGATACGGTCTTTGTCCATCAGTTCTGGGTTGTATTTCTTCAACTCGTTGAGCAGGATATCGTACTCTTTCTTCACGTCGTCGGTGTTGGCAGGCACCATGAACAACAGCGTAGAGTTTCTTTCAATATGGCGTAAGAATCTGATTCCTAATCCTTTGCCTTCTGCCGCGCCTTCAATGATGCCCGGGATATCAGCCATAACGAAACTGCGATGTCCGCGATAGCTGACGATGCCGAGATTGGGCACCAAAGTGGTGAAAGGATAATCGGCAATCTCAGGCTTGGCTGCCGAGACAACAGAAAGCAAGGTAGACTTGCCTGCATTCGGGAAGCCCACCAAACCGACATCAGCCAGCAGTTTCAGTTCCAATGTGATCCATTCTTCTTGATTGGGCTCGCCAGGTTGGGCAAACTTGGGCGCTTGCAAGGTAGCTGTCTTGAAAAAAGCATTGCCCTTGCCACCCCGACCGCCTTTGAGCAGCACGACTTCCTGCTTGTCTTCCGTGATTTCGCCCATCATCGTGTGGTCTTCCGAGCGGTAGGCCACAGTGCCCAAGGGCACATCAATGTAAATGTCATCGCCAGCGGCGCCAGTAAGTTGGTTCTTGCCTCCAGGCACGCCATCGCCAGCATACACATGCTTAGTATAGCGAAGATGTAGTAGGGTCCAAAGTTGTGCATTGCCGCGCAGGATGACATTGCCGCCACGTCCACCGTCACCACCGTCAGGACCGCCTTTGGGAATGTATTTTTCGCGGCGGAAATGCAACGAACCCGCACCGCCCTTACCCGAGCGGCAGAATATCTTGACGTAATCAACGAAATTTGAGGTCATAATAAGAAGCTGTTAAAGGGTGCTTCGATACTTTGGCTGCGTTTAGCAACCGCATGCTCAGCGACCCCTAAGATTAAAACTCATCAATGAATTCGTCACGTTCTTCATTATCGTACTGCCAACAGTTGAAATTCAGGTCCACACCAGGAGCGTATGGTTTCGGAAAATCACCCTTGCTGACCTTTAGATTCGGATCGTTGTACACCTTTTTCATGTAAAGTGCCCAAATCGGCAATGCGGTGTGCGAACCTTGTCCCAAACGGGTCGAACGGAAGTGTACACTACGGTCGTCAGCACCTACCCAAACGCCAGTGGTGAGATCAGGGGTGATGCCCATGAAGTAGCCATCGCTGTTCTTTTGGGTGGTACCCGTCTTTCCTGCAATGGGGTTGGTGAAGCCGTACTGGGAGCGTAGACGCACACCTGTACCGCTTTGTACTACACCTTTCATCAGTTCAATCGTCTTATAAGCGGCGATTTCGCTCATAGCCTCAGATTCTTCGGGGGTGAAACGTTGGATGACATTGCCGTTCTTGTCTTCAATGCGGGTGATGAACATAGGTTTGATATAGACACCTTTATTGGCAAATGTGCTCATGGCACCGACCATTTCGATGAGCTTCAGGTCGCAGGAACCCAAGCAGATGGAAGGAACGGCTTCGATGGGTGACTCCACACCCATGCGGCGAACGTGGGTGATAATGGCCTCAGGTCCGTAGTGATTCATCAAGTAGGCCGAAATCCAGTTGTTGGATTGTGCCAAGGCATTTTTCAAGGTAATCTCACCACCGCCACCGCCACCGTTGCTCGGCGACCAGAAACGTCCGCCAGGAAGTTCGATGTTATATGGGATATTGGGAATCTTCGTGCAGGGTGTGAATTCGTTGTCACCCATGGCGTACGAATACAGGAAGGGCTTGAAAGTGGAGCCCACCTGACGACGCGCTTGTGTGACGTGGTCGTACTTGAAGAAACGGTAATCCAAACCGCCCACATAGGCTTTCACATGACCTGTGTGTGTTTCGATGGAAATCAAACTGGCTTGCAGGAACCACTTATAATAACGGATGGAGTCCATAGGCGACATCACCGTGTCGATGGGACCGTCCCATGAGAAAATGGTCATCGGAACAGGCCGATCAAACTCGGCTTTGATGGAATCCCAAGGCATGCCTTCGTTTTTGAGGAAACGATAACGTTCAGTGCGTTTCATCGAGGTCTCCAGGAGATGGTCGATTTGGTCTGGGGTCAGATTGGAGAAAGGTGCGTTTTTGTGCCCTTTCCAGTGGTTGTAAAACATGGGTTGCAATTCCTTGCCCATAAACTCCTTGACGGCCTCTTCAGCATACTTTTGCATACGCGAATCGATGGTGGTATAGATGCGCAGTCCGTCGCGGTAGATGTTGTAGGGCTGACCATCGGCACGGGTCGTGTTTTTAGCCCATTCGTTAAGTTCACCTCTGAGGAACTCACGGAAGTAAGTGGCTTGTCCCGTGTTGTGGTCCCTGATGTTGAAATGCGACATATCCAACGGAATTTGCGAGATGGAGTCGCATTCGGCATCGGTGATGTAACCGTTTTCAGCCATCTTTCTAAGGACCAAGTTGCGTCTTCCTATAGAATTCTCGGGATTGCGGATGGGGCTGTAACGAGTAGGGGCATTCACCACACCAGCCATCAATGCGCATTCCTCGATAGTCATGTCAATGGGTTTCTTGTCAAAGAAAGTGCTGGCAGCTGCACGAATGCCAAAGGCGTTGTGACCAAAAGCAACAGTGTTCAGATACATGGCCACGATTTCTTCCTTGGAGTAATTGTGCTCCAGTTTGGTGGCCGTAATCCATTCCTGGAACTTACGCAACACGAGCTTGGGCTTGCTGAGGTTCTCACCACGTGGGAAGAGGTTTTTGGCCAATTGCTGGGTGATGGTTGAACCACCGCCTTTTTTATTGCCTGTCAGCACGCCGAAAGCCACGCGGAATAGGGCTTTCTCATCAATACCCGAGTGTTGGGTAAAACGTTCATCCTCTATACTGATGAGGGCTTCAGGCATGTAATGCGAAAGTTCGGCATAGCGCACATTGCTGCGGTTTTCCACATAATAGGTGCCTAAGAGTTTGCCATCGGCAGAGATGATCTCAGTGGCCAGGTTGGTTCTTGGGTTCTCCAATTCCTCAAAAGTGGGCATGGTGCCGAAAACACCAGTAGCGACACAGATAAAAAACAGGATGAGGAGCAGCAATAGCGACCCGAAGATAATCCACAAGTTTCTGATTGCGTGAGATTTGTTGGAACCAGTTTTCTTTTTATTGTTCATGATATCATTGTTTTTCGATGTAAAGTCCAATGTCGGAAATGCCTTTCAGCACAGGCTCGCGCATGGCTTGCTCGATTTCGAAATGGTAAGTTCCCGAAAGAGGAAAAAGAAGATTCTCGTTGAGCGTCACCGTCAAGTCACGCATACTGCCGCTGCTCTTGCCGATCCATTTGCCTTCGGGTGTGGCAAGGGTGCATTCTATGGTGTCGTGAGTACGGTTGCCGTTAGGCATCGTTGTGTGGAGGAAGACGAAGAGGTTGCTGTAACGGTAGTTCTCAAGGTGGCGCAGACCGATGCCAAACTCGTATGGACTGATGGTATCGTTGATGTCGACATCGAAGGCCACATGGTCATGCTGGTCCCATTCAGTTTCAGGGATGACGGTGCGCTTGTCGAACGAGTCATTGTCGCAAGAAGCCATGGCTGTTACCATGCAAACTACTAATATCCAGTTGATTATTCTCTTCATTACACAAATGGTTTTAGTCACTCATCTTTTTAAGGTCTGCCTCGCCGTAGCCTTCGTTGGTGTTGGTGTGGGCTTCTTGCGTGACGGCAAAGTCTTCCAGTTTCTTGGGTTTCTGACCTTTTTTGTTCATGGCGATGATATCCTTCACCTTGTCGACGGGGACAGCCATGATATTGCTCTTGTCGGTGGTATAAGAGTACCACATGATGCCCTTGAAGACATCGTTTTTCTGATGCACGGCATCACCGCTCTCAAAATGCAGCACGATGTTGGGGTCGGAGAAGGCTTTCAACGCTTCCACGTAGGCTTCATACTCGAAGTTGAGGCAGCATTTCAGTTTGCCGCATTGTCCGGCCAACTTCTGCGGGTTGGGTGAAAGTTGTTGCACACGGGCCACGCCAGTCGTCACCGATTGGAAGTCGCAAATCCAAGAAGCACAGCACAACTCGCGGCCGCATGAGCCGATGCCGCCCAGTTTGGCCGACTCCTGACGCACGCCAATCTGACGCATCTCAATCCTGATGTGGAACTCCTCGGCCAGTTTTTTGATGAGCTCACGGAAATCGACGCGCCCGTCGGCGGTATAGTAGAAAATGGCTTTGGTCTTGTCGCCTTGATATTCCACATCGTTCAGCTTCATCTCCAGTCCGAGGTTTTCGACGATGGTGCGAGTGCGGGCCAAAGTGCTGTCTTCCAGCTTGATGGCAGCTAGCCACTTCTCCACATCGTTGGGGCGTGCCCGACGATAGATTTTCTTCAACTCGTTAATCGGGGTGCGGTATTTCTTACGCTTCAGCTGATGTTTCACAATGTCGCCCAAGAGGGTGACAATGCCGATGTCATGCCCGATGGCAGTTTCCACAGCTACTAGTTCGCCTACTTCCAGCTCCAAATCCTCAGGGTATGAAAAATAGTCTTTTCGGTCGTTCTTGAAACGAACCTCAGCCAAGCATACATTTCCAGTAATTTCTTGGTTTTCATAGTCTTTCAACCAATCGAACTGGCTTAGTTTGCAGCGACCGCAAGAAAGCACATGCTGACCCGTAGTGTAGGGTTCATCCAACCGACATCCTCGGTTAATTAATTGTCTTTCAACGGTGTTATTATTGTTTTTATGTTGATTATCAGCCATTTGATAGATTCAATTTTGTAAGTGCAAATAAAACGCAAAATTACGAAAAAATTGTTTACCTTTGCGGGCGATTTTTATCAAGCTGATTAATTAATCCTAAAATGCTTAATATTATGAAGAGAATTATCGTTATCGCTATTGCGGTTTTGTTTATGGTTATGGGTCTTTCATCCTGTGGTTATAATACCATGGTTTCCAGGGAAGAAGCTGTTACCTCGGCCGTGGGTAATTTGCAGGCGGCCTATCAGAAACGTGCCGACCTGATACCTAATCTTGTCGCCACGGTAAAGAATTATGCTGAATATGAAGCCGGTACCTTAACGGCTGTGGTGGAAGCTAGAGCCAAGGCCACTTCGGTCACCCTTGATGCCGAGAACCTCACCGAAGAGAATTTGAAGACTTTCCAAGCCGCTCAAGACGAGATGTCGGGTGCATTGTCTCGCTTATTGGTCACCGTTGAGCAATATCCCGATTTGAAGGCCAACCAAAATTATCTTGACCTGCAATCACAACTTGAAGGCTGCGAGAATTCCATAGCCAATGCACGAAAACAGTTCAACGAGGCGGTACAAGACTACAACACCTTCATTCGAATGTTCCCCACCAATCTCCTCGCCAAGCTTTTTGGCTTCGACAAGAAACCTTATTTCGAGGCTTCCGAGGGTGCCGAGAAAGCTCCGGATGTGAAGGAGCTGTTCAAATAAATTGGTGTTTAGCTTCGCTGAATGTAAAACATTTCGACAAGCTCAACAACTTTAGGTCCTTGAGCCCTGAGTTTGTCGAAGGGTCGAAGGGCCGACTTGAAAAAAGACAAAAAAAACTTGCATCGTTTTTTCCAATCCACTATTTTTGCACCTTTTAATCAACGCAATTATGTGTGGAATAGTAGCATACGTAGGCCAACAAGAGGCCTATCCAATCCTCATTGAGGGCTTGAAGCGCCTCGAATATCGTGGTTATGACAGTGCTGGTGTGGCACTGCTCAACGAGGCTAACGAACTGAATGTCTATAAAACTAAAGGCAAGGTCTCCGACTTGGAGGCCTTCGCTGCTTCTAAAGATGTCAGCGGGCATATTGGCATTGCGCACACCCGTTGGGCCACCCATGGCGAGCCCAATGAGGTGAATGCACACCCCCATCGCTCACAGTCGGGCAACATTGCCCTGATTCACAATGGCATCATCGAGAACTATTTGAGCCTTCGCAAGGAATTGGAAAAGCGTGGCTTCACTTTCAAGTCGTCGACCGACACCGAAGTACTGACCAACCTCATCGAAGACGTACAGCTCAGCGAGCATGTGGATCTGTTTGAGGCGGTGCGTATCGCCTTGAACCATGTGGTGGGAGCCTACGCTATCGTCATCGTGGAAAAAGACCATCCTGACCAGCTGATTGCCGCCCGAAAGGGAAGTCCTATGGTCATCGGCATTGGTGAGGGCGAGTATTTCATTGCCTCGGATGCCACGCCTATCGTGGGTCGTACGCAAAAGGTGGTATATCTTGAGGATGAGCAGGTTGTGAGAATCAAGTTGGGTGAGGAACTGCACATCAAGACGATACAGGATGTGGAGGCCATGCCTTATGTCCAGGAATTGAAGATGAACCTCGACAGCATCGAAAAGGCTGGCTTCGACCATTTCATGATGAAGGAAATCTACGAGCAGCCCACCATCGTGCGCGACACTATGCGTGGCCGTCTGCACCCCGAAGCCAACACCGTGCGTCTTGGAGGCATCGCTCAGTATGAGAAACAGTTGCTGTATGCCGACAATATTGTCTTTGTGGCTTGTGGCACTTCATGGCATGCCAGTCTTGTGGGTAGTTATCTCATTGAAAAGCTGGCCAAGATCCGTGTAAAAGTAGAGTATGCCTCGGAGTTCCGTTACCGAGATCCCGTGGTCACGCCGCATGATGTGGTGATTGCTGTGTCGCAGTCGGGCGAGACTGCCGATACTTTGGCAGCCATCCAATTGGCAAAAGAAAAAGGTGCCATCGTTTTGGGTATTTGCAACGTCATCGGCTCTTCCATTTCGAGAGCCACGGATGCGGGTATTTACACCCATGCCGGTCCGGAAATCGGTGTGGCTTCCACCAAGGCTTTCACCTCGCAGGTGACGGTAATGGCTATGTTGGCCTTGCGTTTGGCGGAGTTGAAAGGCTCAATGAAAGACGAGGAACGCCTTGAATTCATCCAAGAGCTTGACCGTATTCCAGACAAGATCCAGTGGACTCTCGACCATAGTAGTCATGTGAAGGACATCGCCGAAAAATACAAGGATGTGCGTAACATGCTGTATCTCGGTCGTTTGCAAAACTACCCTGTAGCGCTTGAAGGTGCCCTAAAGTTGAAGGAAATCTCATACATCCATGCCGAAGGTTATCCAGCCGCTGAGATGAAGCATGGCCCCATCGCCTTGATTGACAAGGATATGCCTGTGGTCTTCATTGCCACCAACCATAGCACATACGAAAAAGTGTTGAGCAACATCCAAGAGGTGAAAGCCCGTGACGGGAAGATTATCGCCATCATCAGCGAGAATGATGTGTTGGCACGCAAGATGGCCGACTACGTTATTGAGATTCCCGAGACGGAATGCCTCTATTCGCCTTTGTTGGCGACGGTGCCCTTGCAGATTTTGGCCTATCACATCGCCGTGATGCGGGGCTGCAATGTCGACCAACCGCGCAACTTGGCCAAGTCGGTGACGGTGGAGTGATTTCTTATGGAATAGCCAGCCCATGTCATTCCCTCGGGAATCTATAGGCGGGCTATTTCAAAAACAAAACAGCCTCGAACTCGAGGCTGTTTTTTCGTAGTACCGAAGGCCGGGATCGAACCGGCACGAGTGTTACCTCATCGGTTTTTGAGACCGACGCGTCTACCGATTCCGCCACTTCGGCATGTGCTTCATCGCGTCAAACGCGGCTGCAAAAATACAGAAAATTTTATTCACAGCAAGCAACTTGAGAAAAAAAACTATTTTTTGCCTTGTTGGCTCGAATAAAATCCCTAATTTTGCAGCCCGAAAAACGGAGTTAAATCAACATAATATCCTTCAAAAATGTCAGGGAAATTTGTTTCCATTTTCGCCGGTAGGGCCACAAAGGAATTAGGCACCAAGATTGCCGAAGCATACGGTGCCGAATTGGGCAAGTCGTCGGTGGTTGTCTTCTCCGATGGCGAGTTCCAGCCTTCATACGATGAGAGTATCCGTGGCCGTCACGTTTTTATCGTACAGTCGACTATGCCCTCTACCGATAACCTTATGGAACTGTTGCTGATGATTGATGCGGCTAAGCGTGCTTCAGCCCACAAGATTATCGCCGTGATTCCTTATTTCGGATGGGCTCGTCAGGATCGTAAGGACCAACCGCGTGTGAGCATCGGATCGAAATTGGTGGCCAATCTGCTGACCGCCGCTGGTGTGAACCGTATCATCACCCTCGACCTGCATGCCGATCAAATCCAGGGCTTCTTCGACATCCCTGTGGATGCCCTCTATGCTTCAAGCCTCTTTATTGACCACATCCAGAAGATGCAAATCGAGGACTTGATGATGGCTTCGCCCGATGTGGGCGGCTCGAAGCGTGCTTCGGCCTACGCCAAACGTTTGGGTTGCGATCTCGCCATCTGTCACAAGCAACGCTCGCGAGCCAATGTGGTGGATAGCATGACGCTTATTGGCGATGTGAAGGACAAGAATGTCATCCTCGTTGACGACATCATCGACACGGCTGGCACCATCGTCAAGGCTGGTCAGGTTTTGATGGATAACGGCGCCAAGAGCGTCCGTGCCTTTGCCACCCACGCCGTGTGCAGCGGCCCCGCCATGGAGCGATTGGACAATTCTGTGTTCAGCGAAGTGGTGGTCACCGATTCCATCCCGTTGCCCGCCAATGCATCCAAGAAGATCAAGGTGGTGAGCACGGCTGCGCTGTTTGCCGATGTCATCCACCGCGTGGAATCGTATGAATCCATCAGTTCGTTATTCAAATAGACGCGAGACTGCGAGACACGAGACGAAAAGTCCCGCGTCCTGCGTCTCGAAGTCCCGAGTCAAATCAACAAATAAACAATTAAACAATCAACAATTAAACATTTAAACACAATGAAAACTGTATCATTGAGCGGTTCTCTTCGCGAGAACGTAGGGAAAAAGGATACTAAGGCTTTGCGTCAAGCCGAGATGGTTCCTTGTGTCATGTACGGCAGCGGCGAGCAGCAGATTCACTTCGCTACTTCCGAGAAGAATTTCAACAAGATCCTCTTCACTCCCGAGACTTACATCATCGATTTTGAGGTCAATGGAAAGACCTACAAGACCATTCTTCAAGACATCCAGTATCACCCTGTGACCGACAAGGTGTTGCACGCCGACTTCCTCATCGTGAAGGAAGACAAGCCCATCACCGTCACGCTGCCTATCGCCCTCGAAGGCTCGGCTGCCGGTGTCATGCGTGGTGGCAAACCCAAGATGGGTATCAAGAAGGTCAAGGTTTGCGGTCTGATTAAGGATCTGCCGGACTATGTGAAGGTCAACATCAGCAATGTGAACATCAACGAAGCCATCAAGGTGAAGGATCTGAACATTGAGAATGTGACTCCCGTCACTCCTGGTTACACCGTTATCTTCGCCGTCAACGCTGCCCGTGGCGCTGTTGTCACTGAAGAAGCCGAAGAGTAATCATTTGTCACTCATACGAATAGGCCGTCTTCGGGCGGCCTTTTTTTAAATTATGGAATTGCTTCGCAAGAAATCTGTCAAAAATAGTTCAAAAATATCCAGAGGAATATGTGCTTAAGTAAGTTTTTTGAGAGATTTCTTGGCCGTAGGCCAATCCCAAATAAAGAAACCAGCGAAGGAAACATGAAATACCTGATAGCCTGCTTGGGAAATATCGGTGCCGAGTATGACAACACGCGCCACAACATCGGTTTCAAGATTGCTGACCGTTTGGCGAAAGACCTAGAGGGTTCTTTTACCACAAACCGTCTTGCCCAAACTTCAGAGATGAAATTCAAGGGTAAGACCCTGCTTGTCATCAAGCCGACGACCTATATGAATTTAAGTGGCAAGGCAGTGAAATATTGGCTGCAGCAGGAGAAGATACCGATGGAGAACCTGCTGGTTGTCAACGATGACATCGCTTTGCCATTGGGCACATTGCGCCTTCGCAAACAAGGTGCCGATGGTGGCCACAACGGCCTGACCGACATCATAGAGAAGTTGGGTACCAATGTGTTCTGTCGCTTGCGTTTTGGTCTGGGCGACGACTTCCCGCGCGGCCGTCAGGTGGATTTCGTTCTGGGTCAATGGAAACCCTCTGAGGAGCCCATTGTCGACCAAAAGGTTGACGAGGCCGTGGAAATCATCAAGAGCTTTGTTACGCAGGGTGTAGACAGGACGATGAATCAGTATAATAAGAAGTGAATGATAAGTCGCTTTTTTATATAAAAAGTGGCAGGTAATTGAAAAAGTGTGTATTTTTGCCTAAAAAAGTACACCATGTTTGAAACAGCAAATTTACATATTGACAGCCAAACGCTTAACCGAGCTTATCTTTATGCTCAAGCACACAACTTGGATTTGTCGGCAGTGATAGAAGCGTTTCTATTGCAGTTTTCGATGGGAAAAATTGAAGATGTTCGCAAGATAAAAATTTCCAAGGAGATAATGGAATTGGCTGGAAGTCTTCCTGTGGATCAAGTTACAGATGATTGGAAAACGGAAAAAGAAGCCTATCTCACTGAAAAGTATTGCAAATGAAACTCTTTCTTGATACCAATATAGTTCTTGACTTGCTGCAATACCGCAAGCCTTGGATTCATGATACTTTGGTTTTGTTTCAACTGGCAAAGGATAAAAGGGTTGAATTGATTGTTTCTGATTTAACCTTTGTTAATGTGGTGTACATTGCAGGAAAGAATGCTGATAAGAAGAAATTGAACGAAACTCTTATTGGGTTAAAGAAATACCTCACTATAGTTCCTATTGGTGATGCTTGCATTGAACAAGCCTTAAGTGGTGATTATGCTGATTTTGAGGATGCCGTGCAGTGTTTTACTGCCAAGCGTGAAAAAGTGGATTACATCCTTTCACGTGACGAGAAAGGTTTTAACATGTCGGAGATACCAGTGATGAATGTTACAGAGTTTTTGAATGGTTTTGTTCTATAATACCTCGTTCTAACATTATTCTTCTCTATTCTCCTCCGCCTCCCTCGCCTTCTTATCTTTCAACGACCCTTCAAAAATATCAAATCTCACAAAGCGGCACTCCAGCGGTCCGTTCCAGACGGGTATCTTGGCCGTGGGCTTCAGTCCTACATGGCGCAAAGCCACGGCATCATCAGTGATGAGCCAGCATTGGAAGCCTTGGAAGTTGTGTTTTAGCGTGTGGCCGATTTCTTCATAGAGTTGGTCGATGTTGTCTTCTTCCAAACGGTCGCCGTAGGGTGGGTTGATGACCATAATGCCACCGCCTTCGGGTGGAGTGAGGTCGTGCATGTCTTTCTTCATCAGCTGGATGTCGTGCTGCAAGTGGGCATAGTTAAGGTTACCCTCAGCGATAGCGACGGCCTTTGGCGAGCGGTCGGAGGCCCAAATCTCATATTCGAAGTCGCAAATCTTATCATCTGCCTCTTGGCGGATGCGCTGCCAGAGTTCGGCATCGTAGTCATCCCATTTCATGAAGCCCCACTGTTTGCGGTAATAGCCCGGCGGAATCTTCATCGCGTACATGGCCGCCTCGATGGGCAAGGTGCCTGAGCCGCACATGCAATCCAAAAAATTGCAGTCGGCCTTCCACCCCGTGAGCTGGATGAGACCTGCGGCCAACACCTCGTTCATCGGGGCCTTGTCGACTTGCTTGCGGTAGCCGCGATGGTGCAACGATTCGCCCGAACTGTCGAAGAGGATGGTCACTTTGTCCTCGCGGATGTGCAGGCTGATACGCAAGTCGGGATTCAAGGTGTTGATACTGGGTCTAATACCATACACATCACGGAACAGATCGACGATGGCATCCTTTACTATCAAGGCTGCATATTGCGAATGGGTGAAGAAACGCCCGCTCGTCACGGCATCGACGCAGAAGGTCTGGTCGGTGCGGAGCAGTTCACACCAGTTGATTTCCTTCACCTTTTTATATAGTTCATCGGGATTCTTGGCGAAGAAGTTCTTGAATGGCTTCAGCACCTTGAGGGCTGTGCGCACCTCATAATTAATACGGTACATCAGTTCCTTGTTGCCTTCGCAAATCACGGCGCGGTGCATCGGTCGCACATTCTTCGCCCCGAGGGCCTTGATTTCCCGAGTCAGCACTTCCTCGAGTCCAGCTGCAGTCTTGGTGATGAGTTGGTAGTTGTCTTCCATGTTATTGAGCTTGTCGAAATATGGGTTCAATTTTTGTGCAAAAATAGGGATTTTGTTTAAATGTTTATTGTTGAAATGATAATTCGACGTAGTCAATTGTTTAATTGTTGAAAAGATGCCTTTGCTGTCAACAATTAAACGAATAAACAGTTCAACAATTCAACAAATTAATTACTTTTGCGGCCACAATTAGCATCAACCATGAAAGAAGTCAGAGTAAGATTTGCCCCCAGCCCGACGGGTCCCTTGCACATTGGGGGTGTGCGTACAGCTTTATATAATTATTTGTTCGCCAAAAAGAATGGCGGCAAGATGATCCTCCGCATCGAAGACACCGACCAAACCCGCTTTGTGCCAGGTGCCGAGCAATATATCGTGGAGTCCTTGGACTGGTGCGGTATCAAGTTCGATGAGAGCGACTATGTGGGCGGCGAGTTCGGTCCCTACAAGCAGAGCAACCGCAAACACCTTTATAAACAATACAGCGACGAGTTGCTGGAAAAAGGCTGTGCCTACATCGCTTTCGACACCGCCGAGGAACTCGACAAATATCGCAAGGAAGCCGAAGCCAACAAGCAGACCTTCATCTACAATTGCCAAAGCCGTAAGCATTTGCGCAACAGCTTGACGATGAGCAAGGAAGAAGTTGACAAACTGATTGCTGATGGTACACCTTACACCGTGCGTTTCATGATCCCT
>JAEEGK010012780.1_pt1 | contig 19032 bp, 16 predicted proteins | sample 8958771 | NCBI WGS metagenome assembly JAEEGK01 (sample SAMN16246547, study PRJNA631951) | gut metagenome | biome: gut microbiome; feature: rumen; material: SC-attached | host: Bos | place: Iran: Karaj | collected 2018-10
AATTAAAAGATATTCAAAAAAATAAATTATATATATTTAATTCTGGTATAACAGAAAAAAAAGATGAAAAAAATAGATTATATAATATTGCATATGATAATGAAGATAGAATACATGTATTTGAAATACAAACAATGGCTCATGATGTATTTAATTTTGAGTAATTAAATATTTTTTTTAAATATATTTTTTTTTTAGATTTAAATTTAATAACTTAAGTATAATGGATTCAAAATTTGATGATTTTTAAATACTATAATTACAGAGAAAGGACGAGGTATATATGGATTTTTAGATGAATTTTTTTTTATTAATTCTGAGTTTATATTATTTATTTCTAATTTAAATGAAGGTTTTAATATTTTCTAAACCTAATTTATCTATTTTTTAAAAATATTTATAACAGATGAAATAATAATTATAAATTTTTTTTTAAAAAATCAAAATTAATTGCCCTTTTATTTCTTTAATTTTTTTAATTATATTATTTATTTTTCTTTTTCAATATATATTATTTATAATATTTTTATAATATATATCGTTAATTTATTTTAAAAAGAATAAAATGAATAAAAAAAGAGAGAGTAAAATAAAGAAAGTTGAAAAGAAAAAAGAAATATCTCATTTAGATGTTTTAGAAATGTTAAAAAGTGGTTCAAAAAAAAATCCAAAAAAATCAATTGATTCAAAAGAGAAAAAAAAGGAAAAAGAAAGTGAAAAAGATAAAGGCGGACATAAAGAAATTAAAAAGAAAAAAATATCATCTTTAGAAAAAGAAGAAATAAAACCTAAAAAGAAAATATCAGAAATAAAAATATCTCCAAAAAAAAAATCCCAAAAAAATAAAAAAATAATATCAGATTCATCAGAAGATGAAAATTATGAGGAAGAAAAAATAGAAATTTCCAAAAAAAAAGGACACAATAAAAAAAAAAAATTAACTATAGAAGATGAAATAATGGAAGAATCAATAGAAGAAAATAAAGAATTAACAAATAAAAAAGAAAGAAAAAAAACACCAAAAAAAAATCCGTCTAATGAATTATTAAATACAACAAAAAGAAAATCAACAAGAAAAACAAAATCACCAACAAACGAAATAATAGGACCATTATCTAAAGAAACAATAGTTTTAACTGGAGAATTCTCAATTTCTAGAGATAAATTTACTAATATTTTAAAAAATTTTGGTGCTAAAGTTACTGGTTCTGTTAGTTCAAGAACTACTATATTAATTCATGGTGATGTTTTAGAAGATGGAAGAAATTTTACTGAAGGAAGAAAATATAAAACTGCAATTGAAAAGGAAGTTGAAAATATTTTCAGTGAAGATGATTTTAATAATTATATGAGAAAAATATTAAAAAATAATAATTGGAGTGTCAATAGCAACGACGATAATGAAAAAATTAATATTGGAAAAGTTAGTTCTAATAAAAAGAAATCAAAAGATAAAAATAGTTTAAAAAAAGTAAAAAATGAAGAAAATGAAAAATTTATTTTATGGACTGATAAATATTCTCCTAAAAATATGGATGAAATAATAGGAAATAAATCAGTAATATCTAAATTAATAAATTGGTTAGATGATTGGGAAGATGTAATAATAAATGGAAATACAAAAAAAACAGTGACAAAATTTACAAAAGGTAAAAAACCTCAATTTGAAAATTTAAATGCTAGAGCTTGTTTAATTTCAGGTGATCCTGGAATAGGAAAAACATCATCAGTAAGATTAATTGCTAAATTAAAAGGTTATCAAACTTATGAAACTAATGCTTCTTTACAAAGAAATAAATCTATTATTCAATCTAATGTTGGTTTCTTATTTAATAATACTACTATTCCTTTAAATAATTTAGAAGATATTAATACTAAAAATTTAATTATTATGGATGAAATTGATGGAATGAGTGGTAATGATGATAAAGGAGGAATTTCTGCTTTAATTGATATAATTAAAAAAACTAAAATCCCTATTATTTGCATTGCCAATGATAGACAAAGTCAAAAATTAAAAAGTTTAGTAAATTATTGTTATGATTTAAAATTTATGAAACCTGATAAAAGACAAATTGTACAAAGAATGTTAGCAATATGTGAAGAAGAAGGAATTAATTGTGAGGTAAATGCTTTAGAATATATTTGTGAAAGTTGTAATAATGATATAAGACAATTTTTAAATTTCATTGAAATGTATTCAAAAACACATAAATCAATTACTTTTAAAGATATATCTAATAATATGAATTCATATAATAAAGATTCTTCAGTTATGTTATCTAATTTCGATGCTGCAGGTAAGTTATTAAATAGTTCTAATTCAAAAAAAATGAACACAAGACAATTATTAGATTTATATTTTATAGATTATGATTTAATTCCATTATTAATATATGAAAATTACTTATCTACATTTAAATATGATAATAAAAAAGAAATGTTAAATAATTTAAGTTTTCTAACTGATTTAATTTCTGAAAGTGATATAATAGATAAGAGGATTAGAACAAATCAAAATTGGAATTTACTAGGTGATAGAGGAATGTTAGGAAGTGTTTCTGTTTGTTATTTTTCTAAGGGTGTTGTTCCTTTTCCTAAATTTCCTGAATTAATGGGAAAAATGAGTTCTATGAGAAAAACAAAAAGAGAAATAAAAGAGTTAAAAAGATGTTTTTTTGGATATAATTCTCATAGTATTAAAAATGAAATAGCGCCTTTAATTTTTAGTAATTTAATTGATAATATTAATGAAACTAATGAAGATAATAATATTGAAAATTCCATTGATTTAATGAAAAAATTTAAATTGAATATGGAAATGGTAAAAGATAATTTATATGATTTAGCTCCTGAAAAAATGAAAGAAGAATTTGATCAAATTTCTCCTACACTAAAAAGTGCTTTTACAAGATTATATAATAAAACTTTTCAAAGTAGTATAATTAGAAAAAAAAATGTATTAAAAAAAGGAAAAGATTCTATTGAAATTAGTAATATTAAATATGATCAAGATGGTAATATTATTGATGAGGAAAGTAATATAAATGAAAATGAAGATAATGATAGTTCCTTTGTAGATATTAAGGATGTTAAAAGTAAAAAAAGTAAAAAAGCAACAAAAACTAAAAAAGTAACTAAAAGAAAAAGTAAAAATAAGAAAAATATAAGTTCTAAAAATTCTTCTAGTTTCATTGATGATTCAGAAGAAAATTAAATTGATTTTTTAAATAATATTTAAGTGTATAAATAAATTAACATTATTATTTTAATGGAAATTTATTATTATTTTTATTATATTTGCTGTTTTTGATGTTCTTTTTTCTTTTGATTTATTTCTAAATTTAGTTTTTGAATTTCTTTATTTAAATTATGAATTTTATTTTTATAATCTTTTATTTTTAATTCAATTAATCCTTTTTCAGATATAATATTTTGAGTATTTAATTGTAATTCTTTAATTCTTATTTTCATAAACATGATATCAGATTTGTCTTTTTCAATATTTATATTTATTTCTTTGGTACTATTTACATTATCTTTAATTTTATTTTTTAATTCTATAATTTTCGCTGAAATATCATTTAATAATCTATTTAATTCTGGTAATTCTTCTTTACTATTTTTATGATTTGTTAAAATTTCATTTGACTTTATTTTAAGTTTATTTATACAATTTATTCTAGAAAAAAATAAATTTCTTGAACAATTAATTTTATTATTTAATAAATGAATATTACTTTTTTTATTTTGAACTTTTATAATTTTCAATAACTCAGAATCAAAATTTTCACTATCAATCGTTAAAATATCAATAGGTAAATTAATACTAAAATAATTATTTTCATTCATAACTCAGAAAAAAATTATTTTTTTTAAATTTTATCCTTAAAATAAAAGATTAAATTATATATTAATTATTAAAAAAATCAAAATCCATTTAAAAATTAAAAATGAAGAAATCAACTCCAAAAACAAATAAAGAAGATTCTGAAACAGAAGAATATACTCCAGAAGAAATAAAAAAACTTGATTATTATCATGAGCTGACAAATCATGTTTTAGATGATGATGATATATATGATTTAATGTGCAAATATGGAGATGATGAAGATAAAATTTTAAATAATTTAAAAGAATTAGAAAAAGAAGCAAATAGAGGAGAAGAATATCAATGGCATGAAGTTGGAAAAAGTAAATTAAATATTATTAATATTTTTTTAGAAAAAGAAAAAAAAGTAAATAAAGGGCCTTTCAAAAAAAATATTATTTATTATCAAAAAAATAAAAGAAATGAAGAAAATGAAGGTGAAAATAAAGAAGAAAATAAAGAAAATTATTTTTATAGAAGAAATAATAATTATTACTATTATCCAAAAAGGAGAAGACCATATTATAGGAATAATAATTATTATAAGAGAAATTATACAAATTATAAAAGTAAAGATGCAGTGGAAGTTCCAGATCAAAATGAACAAAATGATAATTTAGAAACTAAAGTAATTGAAAAAGAAATAGATTCATATATAGAAAATAAAGAAACTCCAAATGAAGAAAAAGAAGTAAAAAAGGAAGAACGACCTAAAATTGAAAAAAAAGAAGTAATAAAAGAAAGAAAAAAACAAAAAATAGAAGTTGAAGCTAAAAAATATGAAGATGAAGATGAAGAAGAAGAAGAAGAAAACGAAAAGAAAGAACATATAAAAAAAAAAAGAAGAGAAAAAGAAAAACATACTATAGTAGAAAGAGAGGAAGAAGAAATTAAAAAACCAAAAGAAGAATATACTCCAGTTCAAGAATCAAATATAACAATAAAAGAAAATAAAAAAAAAAAAGAATTTGAAATAAATAAAAATACAATAGTATCAATATCAGGTGAAGAAAAAAAAACAATAAATCAAAATATAAATAATAATAATACTAATCAACAAAATATAAACAATAACCAAAACATAAACAATATGAATATGAATAATCCAAATCAAAGATTAATATATCCTTTCCCAATGTTTTATAATCCAAATATGAAAATGCCAATGGGAAATGAGCCAAAACAACAACCAATATATTATATGATGGTTCCTTATATGATGTATGATCCTAATAATCAAGATATGAAAGAGAAAAATAATAATAATATGGGTTATCCTTATTACCCTTATATGCCTCCTCAAAATTTCCAAGTACCTAATGAGCAAGGACAAGATTATCCTTATAGTCAAATTCCTTATGGATTCCCTATGATGCAAATGTATCCTATGAATCCAAATATGATGATGGATAAAAATAAAAAATAAATATTTTTCATCCTTTTTTATATGAGATTTATATTAAAAAGTAAAAATAAAATATTTTATATTTTTTTTTTTTGTTTTTTATGTTTTTTTTATTAATTTTTTATGAGTAAAAGTGATAATAGTAGTGATGAGGAAGAAGAGATTGATTTGAATAAAGGTGGAAAATATTTAATCAGGAAAATGAGAATTGGAAATAAAGAAATTCAATATACAGCTCAAGATAAAAATAATGAAAATTATATTGAAGATGGAATAATTGAAAGATTTTATAAAAGGGAAAACAATAAAAATGATAATGAAGATAATGATGATAATGATAATCAAAACTCTGCAAGAGAGAATAATAAAAATAATTTAAATAATAATAATGATAATAACACTGAGCAAAATAATGATCTTTTAAATTCTCAATTAAATATTCAAAAACAGTTAGATGAAGTTAATGCAAAATTAGATAATTATAATAACTTATTTATAAACTTATATTCAACGGTTCAAAATAACTCTAATTTAAATGGTAATAATAATGATAATAAAGAAAATGAAGAAAATAATAATGACAATAATAAAGATAATAATGATAATGAAAATAATGAAAATAAAATAAATAAAGATAATAAAGAAAAAGATGATAATAACATAAATGAAATGGAATATTTAAATAAAGCTATGAATGAGAATGATAATATTTATATTATAAATGATAATGGTCTTCATATTGAAGAATCTGAAGATAAAGAACAAAATCCTGATTCAATTATAACTTTCAAAAATAAAAAAAAAGTATTATTTTATAGACAATTTAAATATTTACTTCCTGTTTATAATCAGGTAAATCAATTTACAGGTTTATATAAGGATTTAAATTATAAATTTCCAAGAAGACAAAATTTAAAATTGGAACAAATAAAAAGAAAAACAATGCCGTATATGGATTTAACTGAATTAAAAAAAGAAATAAATGATTTGAAAATTCAACAAAAAAAAGACAAAAAAGAATCTGAAGAAAAAATAATTTTAGGAATGGATAAATTAAAAAGGAGTTTTGAAAATGGATTAAAAGAAAAAGAAAAAGAACAAAATTCTCATTTTAATATGGAAGACACATATTATAATAATTTCAAAAATAACACAATTGATTATCAGTTAAATAATAGAATTTCTTTTATTAATTCAAATGATTTTCAAACTATGAATGACTCAAGAAAATTTGATAATGGGAATTTTGACGAAGAATATTTATTATATAAAGATTTTACAAATAAAATGAATCCTCAAGATAATAAAATATCAAAAGATTTCTTACCAAGAATAAATCAGAGTAATAAATCTATAAATTATCATCCAAAATATAATATAAATAATTCCTCAATAAACAGTAGTAAACCTTTATTACATCATTCAAAATCAATAAAAAGTTTTGAACCTTTTAATCCCCTGTCCAATAAACATTATTCAAAACAAAAGATCAATATACCGAACTTAAGATATAGTAATTCAATTAATTTTATGAATCCTCTTATGGATAGTTATTATCCTTATCCAAAAAGTTTAAAGAAAAATTATAGTTTAAATCATATGTCAAATAAAAATAACAGTAATATTTTATTCCCAAATAAGAACAATCATGCAAAAAAATTTACGAGATTTTCATTGAAATTTTGAAAAACAAAATCTGAGTATTTTTCCTTTTAATAATAGTTATATAAAAAAATAAATAAATAATAAAGTTATTTTTTAATTTTATATTTATAAATTAAATAACTATTATTTATTCTTTCTTCTTTATAATATTCATTATAAAATTAAAATCAATTATAATATATGATAAAATAATAAAAAATTGTAAAACAATATTCAATATATACTCAATTCACAAATAAATGAATCAATATATTTGTTTCACTCTATACTGAAATTTTTAAAAAATATGAATAATCATTTATTCTTTTTCATTTTCTTCATTAACATTTTCAATAACGTAAGTTATTCTAGGTTGAACTTTCCATAAATTATTTTTACCTTTTAATTCCACAAAATTATTTTCTCCAGGTTCAACTATAATCATTATTTCATTAGTATCTTCTTTTTCGCCAACAAATTCAATATTAATATTTTTTTCAATATTAATTTTTTCTTTTAATCTTAAATTTTCAGTTTTATTTTCATAATAATAGCATAAACCAAAAGTATACTTATAAATATAAACATAAATATCACATTCTTCTTCATTTTTTTTATTAATTCTTTTAGTTAATTTTCCTCTTTCTTTAGTTAATTTCATAAGAGATTTTTTCCCAAAAGAAACGCAACTTTGGTAAGAAAATATTAAATTATATTCATTTAATTGTAAATGTTTAATTAAAATAATCTCAGTTTTTCCAGGACCAACTTCAATATGATAAGAAGTACCATGAAAAGGTTTTAATAATTCTAAACCTTCAAATTTAGTATATTTAACATCTTCAATTAAAGTAGCATCTTCTTCAAAATTTTCAAAATATAAATAAGTAAAACCTTCAGGAACAGAATTTGAATATTTTGAACAATTTGGTGCTCCATCATTATCATATTTAATACAAATATTTTGTATTTTTGCACATGATGTAAATATATTTTCTAATATATTTGGAAATTTATCATTTTCTTCTCTTTTTAATTCTACTTCTTCATCTGAATAAATTGATATTACATATGATGTTTCATTTTCTATATTTGACAATTCACAATATAATAAATATTCTCCTTCATGTAAATCTTTTTCTATTATTATTTCTTTTTTTTGATCCATTTTACCTTCAAAATATTCTATTTTATTTATTCCATTTTCATTATGTAATTTACATAATATTATTCTACTTATTGCAAAATCAATTTTATTTGAATATATATCTTTTCTATCTTCTTGAATTAATGAAATTTGACATAAAGTCTCTTTATGCATTTCATAAATTTTAAAAGTTACTATACAATAATTTTTAGGTTTTTGATATAATAAAATAGATTTATAATAATAATCATTCATAAATTTACATATTTTAATTTTACTAAAATAATGTTTAAAATCTTTTAAATCCATATAAAAGCAATTATCATTTTCTTTATAACCAAATTTATCTCTTAAACTTTCATTCCAAAAAGAAGAAGCATCACTCCAATCTCCAATCCATTCAATTTTACTCCATAAATTTTTAATTTTAATCACAGTTTTATAATTATCATCATTAAAAGGAGTATTATCTAAAATATTATAACCATTTCGTAAATCATCAGAATTGAGAGTATAAACCATTAAAATAGGATAATCAAAATCAGGATTTAAACCTAATTCACTTAGTAATTCTTGTGAAGCAACAGTATCACCTTTACTAGCTAAAATAATCCAATTTTTTTCATAAGCTTCATTTAATTGCTCAACTAAATCATCTGTAGAATTATCTAAAGTTATTACTGGAGCATATGTAAAATCTCTTAATATTCCTTCTATATTTTTTATATCTATATTATTATATGATCCATTTAATTTGGCATATGATTTTTCTAATATTGGAATCCAAAGTGAATCATTTTTTGATGATGAAAATATTATTTTATTTGATTTTATATCCACTGGAAAAAAATCGTCTATTATTATTTCTTTAAGTAAACCATCTTTACATATATTTACTGAAAATATACTTTCATTATTTTTTTCTTTTGTTATAAATAATTTCTTTATTATATGAGGAAAATATACTAAAGCACTTAATACACTTATAAAATTTGAATTACTAAATTCACCTCTTTTTATTTCTTCTGTATCTATTTTATCTTTATAAAATATTGGTGAATTTTTTCCATTTTTGCTAAAAGCTTCATCACTTTCTCTAATCCATTTTATGTTTTTAAATTTCTTTTGAAGAGGAGTTCTTTCTGATATTTTTTCACTATTATATTTTGAAACTTGAAAATAATTAAATCCTTTAATTAAACTATTTTGATTTGGAGGAAATTGATTATCATAAAATTTTTTATTTGTTTTTATCAATTCATTAAGTATTAATTTATAATTTTGAATAGCTGAACTTTTTCTTAAAATATTTGCAAAAATATATTTTATCATTCTTGGAGTATTATTATGATCTGTTAAAAAATTTCCTACTTTTAATTTAATATCTATTTTTTTACTAGTATTATTTGGATTATAAGCATCAAATTGATTAGTTAAAATTCTTCTAGTTGATAATTGATTATTTGCAGTTTGATTATTATTATTATAATTGTTATTTAATATTTTACTGTTATCCTTCTTTTTTTCTGCATTTTTATATTTTTTTGAATCAGTGTTAATTTCATCTTCATTTAATTCTGATTCATTATTTTCAGAAATTTTATTTGATTCTGAATAATCAGAATCAGTATTTTCAAAATTATCCATTTGTTGAAGGTTAAATATGGGACCATTCATTAATAGAATTTAAAAATTTTGAAAAAATATTATATAAATAAAAATATTAAATAAAAATTTGGCATTTAAATTTTATATTTTAATATATAATTTAAAAGAACGGTTGAAGTTGATGATGAGGAATAATATTATTTATTGCTTTGGATTTCTTTTTTATGAAAATATTATTATTTGATTTTAATAAAATAATTACTTTTATTAAAGAAGAAGAAAGTTCTTATTTTAGAAAATTTTTATTATTATTATTGGATTTGATATTAATTCTTTTAATATTTAAAAAACAAAAAAGAAAATAAAATTGATGATAATTATTATCATACTCAAAATGATGATAACAATTAAATTCATTTAAAACCAAATAAATAATCCATAAGTATTTTAATTTAATTATTGATAATTATTATTTATATTTTTTGTATTAAATTAATAATTTATTTAAATTTCATGAATACATCAAAAGAAATTTCAAAATATGATAAAGGAGAAAATGGCATAAATTTAACAAATAAAATTATAGAAATATTAAAAAAGATATTTGCATTAACAGATGATTCAAATGAATATGAAATTAATGAAGATTTAAAATACTGTTTTAAAGTATTAATATATGATGATAAAGTATTTAATATTCTTTATCCATTATTAAAAGTTTTTTTTCTTAGAGAATATAATATATCATTAACATTAAATATAAAAGACCATAGAGATAAAATTCCAGATATAATGGCAATTTATATAGTATCAAACACAGAAGAAAATTTAAATATAATTTATAATGATATGTCAAATCAAATATTTGAGAATTTTTCAATAAATTTTATCATTTATGATACAAGTGATTTAAATGAATCAAATAGAATACAAAATTTTTTTCAAAAAATATCAATTTTAGATAATAATAATTCAATATATAATATATCAATTTATCCAATTGATATAGCAATATATCATTCTAAAGTTTATTCATTAAATATTAAAAGACCTTATTATTATTTAAATGCACCAAATATTCCAGATGAAAAATACAATGAGTATTTATCAAATTTATCAAATGGTCTATTTTCCTGTTTATATTTATTAAAAAAAATACCAATAATAAAATATAGAACTGGATTTTTTGCAGAAGATATAACTAAAAAATTACAAAATCACTTTAAATATTTATTTGAAAAATTTCCAGAAGAAAAAGAATTATTTAAATTAAAAAAAAATGAAAGATCATTATTAATTTTATTGGACAGAGATACAGATTTACCAATAATGTTACATCATGCTGCAGGATTAGGAAGTATGATAATGGATTCTTTTGGAATTAACAGAGGAGATGAAAATAAAGAAAAAAAAAAATTTGAAATTGATTTAATTAATGATTATATTTGGGAAGAAAATATTAATGAATTATTTTATGAAGTTGGTGAAAAAACTTTAAAACAATTAAAAGACTTTTATAATGATATGAATTATTTAGATAAAGTTAATAAACAAAAAAGTTATGAAGAATTAGAAGAAGAATCTAAAAAACTTTCTCAATCAATTGATACTTTAAGAGATAAAAAAATTAAATCTGAAGTTTTACAACAACAAAGTGATTTTAATGTTAAATTAAGTGAATATGCTTCTAAAAGAAATTTGGGTCAAATTTATGAAAATGAAAGTCAAATATTAAAAAAAAGAAATAATATTACTAATACAATAAAAGATAAATTTTATGAAAATTTTAAAAATTTAAAAAATGAAAATAATGAAAATGATTTTTATAGAACTGCATTAATCTATTATTTATGTAATAATAAAATTACAGAAAATGAATCAAATGAACTTTTAAATTTATTACCAAATAAAAATGCTTTTAATTATTTAAAAAAAAGAAAAAACGAAGCTCAATCAAATAAAAATAAAAAATCATATTTAGATCCAAAATGGATATCAGCATTTATGAATTTATTAAGTATAGAACAACCTTCAATTTCTGCTGATTTAATTAATAATTTAATAAGTAATAAACAAGTTGAAAAATTTGAAACTTATAATTTATATAATAAATGTGTAGAAAGAGAAACTATTGATTATAATTACACTGATGTTATTGTATTTTTTATTGGAGGAGGTTGTTTTGGAGAATTTGAATATATTGATGAAGTAATGAAAAAAAATGGAATAAATATTATTTATGGATGTGATTATTTATATAAACCTGATGAATTTATAAATGATTTAGAAGATTTAGGAAAATAATTAAAAAAATTTAAATGAAATAAATTTTTTTTTTTAAATTAATTTAAATCAATTTTAAAAAAAATAAAATAAAATAATGGGAAACAAAATAAGAGAAGAATCAGAAGAGAATAAGATAATAAACATAGAAGAAAAAACCACCCGATATTTAATTTTGGATTAGAAGAAGTAAAGAAAAGGAATAAAGAGAATTTATCATTTTCTCTTAGAAAAGAACAAAGAAAAATAATAGGAGCATCATCTAATTCTCCAAGATTACAAAGTATAAAAATATAATGAAATCAGAAGATAAAAAAGGATTAAAATCACTTTTTTAAAACAAAATAAAGAATGATGAAAAAAGAAGAAAAAATAAATTTAAATAAAGAAAAAGAAATCATTCCAAATATTTTTCAAAGAAGAGGAAATAGACCAATTTCATTAGTTGAAAAAAGAAAATTAGGAAGTCAAGTTTTTAAAGATGAATTAAAAATAAAAGTTTCTATTAATATTTTAGTTAATGAAATTCAAGGTTTACATAAAAAAAAATAAAATTACTAATAAAATTCGAGAAGGAAGTTATGGAGTTGTTTATTTAGCTTATAATATTTATACTAAACAAAAAGTTGCTATTAAAAGAATCGTTAAAAAAAAGATGAAAATAAAATTGATGAATTAAAATTAAAAAATGAAATTGATGTTTAAAAATCCTAATATTTTAAAAATCATTGAATTTTATTCTAGTGAACATTCATTTGATATTATTACTGATCATTGTTCTAATGGTGAATTATTTGATCAAATAAAATATAAATATAATGAAAATAAATTAGATGTTTTATTTTTTCAAGTTTTTTTCTGGAATTGCTTATTTACATACAATTAATATTGTTGATAGAGATTTAAAATTAGAAAATATTTTAATTTGTGAAATTGAAAAAAAAAAAAAAACGATAGATATTTCTGGATTAAAATAATAGATTTTGGAACTGCAAAATCTTTTGAAAAAAATAAGAAAGAAAAAAGTCTAGTAGGAGCATTATATTATATAGCACCTGAAGTTTTAAAAAACAGTTATAATGAAAAATGTGATATTTTGAGTATTGGAGTAATATTATATATTTAATTGTGGGAAGAGCTCCTTTCGATGGGAAATATGAGAAATAAAAAATACATAATATTAGAAAAGGACAATATAATTCTGAACATAAATAATTTTTAGATTCTTCAAAAGAAGTTCAAAATTTAGGTAAAAAATTATTACAAGTAGATGTTAAAAAAAGATTAAGTGCAATGGAAGCTTTTAAACATCCTTGGTTTAAAAAATATAATGGAAAATCAATATATTCAAATATTGAAGAAAGTAGAATAAAAATTTATTTAGAAAGATTAAGACATTATCAAATAAATTCAAAATTTCAAAAAATGGTATGGTTATTTATAGTTCATAATATTTAAGATATAAATGAAACAAAAGATATATTAAAACTATTTAGATTATTTAATGATAATGATAATTGAAAAATGTCAAAAGAAGAATTATATAATGGTTTAATTAAATATTTAGAATAAAAATGAAATTGATAAAGAAATTGATGATTTAATGTTATTATTAGACGATGCTAATTTAGATTATATTAAATATGAAGAATTTCTTGGTGCTTGTATGGATAAAAATAAATTAACATTTGACTTATCCTTTTAATTCCTTTGATAAAAATAATAATGGAAGAATTACTTTCAATTCCATTAAAGGGTATTTTATTGATGATAAAATTGATGAAAACCAATAAAGATGGAGAAATTGATTATACTGAATTTATAAATATGATACTTGGTGATTAAAAAATAAAATTTTTAAATATTTATAAATTTTAATAAAGAATTTTTAAAAATATTCTATTTTTAATGCTTACTGGTGTAAAATAATAGATTTATCTAAAGAACAAGTAGCAAGAATACCATTATCAAACTGAGCAAAAGAAGTAACATTTCCTTTATGAATTTCACGTTTATTTTTATCATGTTTCCATTCTTGAATAGATTTTCCTTCTCCAGTTAATAAACTTCCACTTTTTAATCTAAAAAAAGAATAAATTGGACTTTTTTTCATTTTTATAATTTCTTTATGTTCAATTATATTTATTAATGATAAACCATCTGTTGTTCCAACTGCTAAAATATTATAATTTATTAAAAATAAAACTCCCATAAATCCACAAGGAGAAATATTATATATTGTATAAGAATTTTCAAATGTTATTAAATTAAAAAATCTTAAAGTTTTTTCTTGATTAGAAGAAGAAACTAATTCATTTGTAAGTGGAATTTCTAATATTGAATGAATGTTATTTGAATGAACTGAAATTGTAGTTTGACAATTAAATAAATTATCATTTTTATTTTCTTTCCAAATTTTAATTGTATTATCAATTGAACTTGAAGCTATATCTTCATTTCTTAATTGAATTGCTTTTATAATTCCTAAAGAATGACCATATAAAATTTGTTCAATATTATAATCTTTTCCATTTAATTTTATAATTAACATTGTTTTATCATTTGAACAAGATAATAATCTTTCATCTTTTAATTGTGTTAAATAATAAACGCTTTCTGTATGTTCTTTTATTTTTATATCAACTGTAAAATTTTTTGATTCATATATTAATATTGTTGTATCTTTTGAAGATGATGCTAATCTTCCATCTTTTAATATTGTTAAACAATATACTTCATTTTCATGCATTTGTAATATTTTAAAATGTTTCATTTCTTGAAAAAATTTATTTGAAGCATTATTATTTTTTTTATTTTTATTCTCATTGTATATTTGAAGAAATTTATTATCTATTGAAGATTCTTTTAATAAGTAATTTTCTGTATTTTGTAAAAATACAGTTATTTTTTGAATCTTTTCATTCAACGGGCACAATTTTTTTATTTCTGTAAAATTATCAAAACAATTATTAAAACGAAGAATATTTTTTAAATTTTGGATAATTTCATAATTTAATGATGATATATTATTACTTTTTTCGTACATTTTTAATACATCATTTGCTAATTCTAATTCATATTCATTTATTTTTTGAAAATTTTCTAATCCTTTAATAATAGTTTCTACTTGATCCCTTAATTGTTTTATTATTTGAGAAATATTAACTTTAAATTCTTTAATTTTTTGTTCATTATTTTCAATTTGTTTTTTATAATTTTCAATTTCTTCTTTTGAAATAATTTCTTCAAAAAATGTAAATATTTTATGATTAGTATGATTTTCTTTACAATATAAACAAAAATGAACTGGACAATCTAAACAATAAGCACAAAAATCTTGATTATGATTTTCACATTTTTCATTTGTATTATTGTTTTTCGTTTTTTTTATTTTATGATTTGGATTATGATAATTATGAAATTGAACACATTTATCACAAAAATAATTAATACAATTTGAACAAAAATTATTATAAAATGGATTTATATCTATTTTGCATTTAAAACAAGTGATTTTAGAACTTTTATATTTATCATGAAATTGATCTAATTTTGTTTGATATTTATGATTATTTTCACAAATTTCTTGGATTAGTATTTCACCATTTGAAGTATATTTTAAACCTAATAAAGGTATTTTAAAACATTGCCTACAATGATATTTATTTGAGTTTTCTTCTTTCCCTTTTTCTATCATTTTAAAAAGAAAATATATTTATTTTTTTTGTTTGAATTAATTTTATAATTGTAATAAAACAAAGTAATAAAAAATTATTAATTTCATTTTCAAATTTAATAAATTTGTAATATATTGCTTCAATTATTATTTATTAGATACATATTATCAAATATTATATATTAATAAAAACAATATAATAATGAATTCTATTTTTGTATCATATTTTTTATCAATTCTTTCTTTAAAATATCAAAAATATTTATATTTTTTTTGAATTATTTTTCGAATTTGCTTTATTGTTTGTTTTTATTCAATAAAAATATAAAATGTATTAATTAAAATTTTTGAATATTAATAGCCTAATTTAAATTCAAAAAAATACTAAAAATAAAATTTATATATTCCATTTCATAAAAACATCCTTTAATTTTTTGAAAAGAGAAAATAAAAATTGTGTAATTTAATTTTGTCTTTTAAAATATTTAATTTTAATTAGAATTTAAAATATTTTATAAATAAATATGCTTTTCTTTTTAATAATTATTATTTGTCAAATACTTAGAATTAAATTATCAATAATAGTTTTTCCCTTCAAAAAATATACTCAATATACAAAAGATAAAAATTACATTGAGTATATGCTAAATAATGATATATATATAGATTTAAAAATAGGAACTCCATATCAAACAATTCCTTTATTTCTAAGTATAGACGATTATCCAACATATATAAGTGGAGAAGAATTAAATGAAAAATATAAAAGAAATTCATCATCATCATATAAACAAATTTCATTTAAAGAAGAAATATTTTTTTTTGAAAATTTTAAATCCGGATATAAATCAAATGAAACAATTGAACTAACAAATATAAAAAATAAGAAAGAAAAAGTAACAAATTTTACTTTTATATACACAACATCATTTCATAAAAAGAATAATATCAAATCAAAATCAATTTTAGGATTAAAATTAAATGGATTAACTACAATAAAGAAGGAAAATATTATTCATCAATTTAAAGAAAAAAAGATAATAGATTCAATGGTTTGGACTTTAAAATATAAAAATGAAAATGAAGGAGAATTTATTATAGGAGGATATCCTCATGAATATGATAAAAATTATGAAGAAAAAAATTTAAAAAATGTAAAAGCTGAAATGAGAGTTGGTGCAGTTTTTTGGGATTATATTTTTGGAAAAGTTTATTCTAATCAAATATTTATTGGAAGTGAAATTAGAGCTAATTTAGATATTAGATATGGTTTAATTAAAGGTTGCTTTTCTTATAAAAAATATATTGAAAATACTTTTTTAAATGAAAATAATTTTTGTAAAAAATATGATACTTTAAATCATACTATTGAATATTTTATTTGTGATTTTAATTGTAAAATTAAAAATTTTCCTAAACTTATTTTTCAACATAGGGAATTAAAATTTAATTTTGAATTAACTTATGAAGATTTATTTGAAAAAAGAAATGATGGATATTATTGTAAAATTGTTTTTAATATAAATGATGAAGAAGAAACTTTTATTTTAGGAAAACCATTTTTAAAAAAATATCAAATTATATTTGAACCAGATAGAAAAATAATAGGAATTTATATAAAAAAAAATTTAAATATATTAAGTATTACTTTATGGGTAATTACAGTCATTTTATCAATTATAATAATTTCTTTAATTATAATAATATTAAAGAGATATAATAATAAACCAAGAAAAATAAGAGCAAATGAATTAGACGAAGAATTTATATATAAAGAAAATAAGAAAGAAGAAGATAAATTAGAAATAAATTAAAAACTTCAAGAAAAATTTCTTTTAATTAATATATTAAATATATTTATAAAAAGAAAAAATAATTAATAACAAAATAGTGTTTTCATATAATAACTATATTGAATCAATTTTTCATTATTATGAATAAAAGATTGAAATAAAGAAATAAGAAATAAAAATAAAGGAGCAAAAACAAACCAAACCCAAAATAAAGACCAAATTCCTGAATAAAACCAACTTTTTTGAGCATGATAATATAAATAACAAAATCCAATAGAATAAAGCCACATTATCATTATTATAAAAAACATAATAAAACCAGCAATATTTCTTATTATCATTTTATTTTTTGTAAACTCATCTTTAAATCTTATTTCCCTTGTTTCTGAATGTAATAGAACAAGAGTTTCTTTTTCTGAAAAAGATGTTATATTTATTAATTTTATTATTATTGTTAATATCATTGAAATTAAAATTGAAGATATTATTTTCCCAAATTCTCTTTTCATTGGATAACCAAAATTATCTCTATGTTTATCATATATTCTTTTTTCTAATAATTTTTCATTATATAATATTGCATTAAATCCAAATAAATTTGATATATTGAAAAAAAAAATCCATATCTTAAATAAAATAGGACTTAAAATTGATTTTCTTATTAAAGTTAATAAAGGATGATAATGAAGTAAATTAAAAATAAAATATTCAAATAAATCTTTATCTGGAGTTTCATTGAATAATTCATCATTTTCTATTATTTCATTTGAAAAATCATCTTTTATAAATTGGAATAAAACTGTTATTCCTATTACAATAATAAATAAAATAAAATAAAACCAAAAACTTATATTTTGATAAAGTTTAGAAACCTTTTTTAAACATTTAAAGGGAAGATTTGAATAATTATCTTTTAATTGAAGAAGTGAAACATCTTTTTCCATAATAAGATAATATAAATTATTATTATTAGAATGTTCAGTAATTTGTCCTTGATATAAGGAATATTTTCTATATTTATTAGTTAAATCATATTTTAATTCAGTATTTCTATAACATTTATTAGTAAAAGCTTCATCACTCACATTAAAAATATTAATTCCCTTATTTATATAATATAAATATAAATCTCTATTATCATTATAAGTTGTATTAACAACAAATTTAAAATTAACATCAATTTCATTTTTCTCTTTATTGTAAAAAGTAGATATTATTTCACATAATCTTTTTCCTGAAGTTACATTTCCATATTTTACAACATGTAAAACTGTATCAATGTTATTTTCAGAGTTATTTAAATATGGTAAATTCATTTCTATCATTTTATTTTTATAAATAGTATAACTTGTCGATAAATTATATAAAAAATAACCAACAACATTATTTATTGAAGTTTCATATGAATTTGTATTTATATTATTCTTTTTATACAAATTATTGTATAACATATTAATATTTTCAATTGGAAGAAATTCTTCTTCAAGTCTTCTTAAATTTGAATATTTTTGATAAAATAATGTTAATCCAATATATTCAATTATATTTTTAAAACTTGAATCAAATAAATTAGTATTTTCTTCTGAATTATATATATTTATTGCT
>JAEEGK010012784.1_pt1 | contig 19027 bp, 21 predicted proteins | sample 8958771 | NCBI WGS metagenome assembly JAEEGK01 (sample SAMN16246547, study PRJNA631951) | gut metagenome | biome: gut microbiome; feature: rumen; material: SC-attached | host: Bos | place: Iran: Karaj | collected 2018-10
GCATTCCGAGACTTTACTGGCCCCTTCGCTACGCTCAGGGTGACAAAAGCGAAGCGTCATCCTGAGAGCGGAACGCCCGAAGAAACGAGTGCAAGGCGAACAAAGCAGGCTGCTCGCAGACCTATTTGACGCTTCGCGTCACATCTTGATCTCAGAAATAGTCAAATAAATTTGACTGCTTCATTCGTTTTTTGATGTTTTTTGAGCCGAAGCCTCGGACGGCGTAGCCGTCAATCCAGTAAATTCTAGAGTTTCTCGACAACTCTTCCGAGCGGGGTTTGCATCTGGCGGCGCTGTTCTGCATATATGGTTGGCGCGACAATGTGGTAAATCGCTTCTTTCACCATCGTCCCAACGTTGAATGCAAACGAATCAAAAACATAACGATAACTTTCAATCGTATCGTCAAAACCAATCACATAAGGTGCGGGCAAATTTCTAGCCTTGAAATAATCGATAAGCGAAGCCGCCACCCAATCGTTCGAACAGACAAATTTATCCAATGTCGCATTTTTCAAAAGCGATTCAAGGATGTTATCCAAAAGCACCTGGCGTTCAACGCCCTCACGTTCGGCGGCATCGGCCAAATCGAACGGCGAGGCAAAGCGGTCATCAACAAGCGGCACCACGTCCGTCCCGACTTCAAGCAGTCCCTGCAAGCGAGCCTTTGACCAAAAGCTAGCATGGTACGGCGACAAGTAATAAACTTGTCCCAAATTTTTATTCTTGAGGTAACGTCCGACAATCACGCCCGCTTCTTTACCAAATGCGACATTGTAAAACGCCCACTTTTTCTTGTTACGAGCGCTGACAGGCACTTTATCTGGAGCGTATTCCCACCAGACCGAAATAGGATTCTTGAACGAGGCAAAATGAGCAAACAACATAGAAGCGTCATTGACTAGCCAAGTTGAAAGAAAGACTCCAAGACAATGAGAATCGTTCTTGACGATAAAGGTATCCCCGTTCGATAAAAAAAACTGGTTCGAAGATTCGTGATACCCGATAAACTTCACCGCAATTTTCTGTTCTGCCGCAATCTGCGCAAACGTACGAAAGACATCGGACTCGCGTTCCGATTCTATTTTCAAACGGCCAAATTCATCAGAACGGTGTATAAACAAAACGTAATTCGAAGTCTTGACAGAACGTTCTTCGCTAAAAAAGAACCGGTGTCCCACATGGCGCAAAATTCCCTGCGAGCACTTTTGCAATAGGAATTTTTTTACAATGTACGACGAAACGCCGTAACGGTTCGAAAGTTCCTTGCATGACGGAAGTTCGTCAAACGCATTGAGAGAGCCGCTATCCAAATCGTTCTGGAACAGACGTTCTACAACAGAATAAACGCTTTCTGCAGGTTTAACCTCTAGCGATGGTGCAGCGCCCCAAAAGCATCCCTTGCCGTGAACCAGCTGAATGCGCCCCTCTTGTGCCAAAAGCTTGTACGCCCCATGAACCGTATTGACAGAAAGACAAAGCTGTTCCGCCATTTTTCGCACAGAGGGCATTTTTTCACCATCGTGGAATCCGGCATCGACAATAGATTTTTTGACGTCTTCAATCAGCAACTTTAAAAACCTCTTTAAAACATAAAATAAAAAAATCCCACCACGAAATTTTGTAAATTATGCCTTATGAGAATTGGAATAGCATTTGTACTTTTATCAATCTGTATCGCCGTAGCCGCACCTACAAAAAAATCATCGCCTAAAAAATTCAAGGATCCCCGCGACGGACATACTTACAAGATTGTCAAAATCGGAAACCACAATTGGTTTGCGGAAAATCTTACATATAAAACTCGCGGCAGCTACTGCTACGATGACGACAACAAGAATTGCCAAAAGTTCGGACGACTCTATACGTGGAAAGCGGCGATGAAGGCTTGCCCGACCGGCTGGAGCCTCCCCAACCGCAAAGACTGGAATTTCCTAAGTAAGTATCTCGGCTCTAGCAAGCGCAATGGATTTAGAGTCAAGCAGGCAGGTCAAAGGATTTGCTTTGGCAACAACGAAATGTGGAGTCCCTACTGCGAAGCCACCAAAGCTTCGTTTACAGTTCCAGGTCAAAGCGATGCGCATTTTGCATACGAAGACATGGACAAGTCGGCGTTTTTCTGGACCGCAACCGAAGAGACGACTTACATTGCAAACTTCGTGACAATTGGCGGCTACAATGAACGGTATGCGGAACGGGCCATCGAAGAAAACAATGCTTTTTCAGTCAGATGCATTGAAAAATAATTTATATAAAATTCACAGATAAACAAATTTTTCGTATAAAAAAATTCCCTCGATTTCATCGAGGGATTTTTTGTTAGAGTATTACGTTTTAATCACGATAGTCGCGGTGTCTGCGTTCGTGGTCGCGATGGTGCTTGCGCGGCGGCTGCGGGCGATTGAAATCGCGATGAAGGTCTTCGCATTCGCCGATGGTACGAGCGGCAAAGAACTTCTTGTTACGCGGATCCATGCACTTGATGCGGTCGGCGCGGTCGCGACGGAAATCGATTTGCATCCAGACGTCACCGTTGCTGCAGTAGAAGTCGAAATTGCGTTCCTTTTCACCACGGATGCATTCGCCTCGGCTGTACATACTCTGATCGTTACCGTAACGTTCCGCATGAATTCTGTCATGGCGGTCGCACTTCGGTTCAGAATACTTGCAGCTTACCACCGGAGCCGGAGGAGGAGGTGGAGGTGGCGGAGGAGGAGCGACTCGGGTGGGTTCCTCCTTCTTGGGTTCAACGTTGATCGTCAATGCCATAGCGGAAGTACTAAGCAGCATGAACGACATCGCGAAGGTAAGCATAAGCTTGTTCATATGACCTCGTTTTACTTTAAATGTTACAACATAGACAATATATAAATGCAATTGCAAAAAAACAATAAAATACTTCAATAATCAGCAACTTTATTGTTATTTTTGAAATTTTCAAGTCAAAAAAAGACGCACGCAACCATTTGCGAAATTCAATCATCAAAAGGTATTTGAAACAAAAAAAGCAAGCCGCTGCGACACTTTAAATACATCAAATTACAGCGTCGCAAGCGACTTGTTTGGGACTTGTCCAATGCCCGTGCAAGCACGGTCGCAGCTCTCGCCTTTAAATCAACAAAAAACAACTTCGTTGTTTTTCTAAATATTGCGCCTCGGTTATAAAAACGAGCAAGCTCGTTTTTGCAACGCTCGGCTTATATTAACTCTTCAGCGGTGATTTTTTCGTCGTGTTCGGGTTCCTGATAACAGGCATCCGGCACCTGGACCTGGTTCTGGAAATAAGCCCTGTGGGCTGCAATCACCTTTTCGCGAGCAAACGCAGCGTCCTTCCAATCCCCTATTTGGACGTCCTTGCCTTCGAGTTCCTTGTAGTTCTGGAAAAAGTTCTTCGTAATGCGAAGGAACATCTGGTCCACATCGGTAATGTCACAGAACGGACGCGGGTTGAATGTCGGCACGCCAAGAACCTTGTAGTCCTTCTTGCCACCGTCAGTCATGTCAAGCGCACCGATAACGCGGCAAGTGCAGACTGTCCCCGTAATCATGGATGCGGGACTGTATATGAGCATATCTAAAGCATCACCATCGTCAGCCTTGGTGCTCGGGATAAAACCATACGTGCAGGGGTAGCTCATGGAGCTCAAAAGGCATCGGTCGAGACGGAACACATGCAGGCGTTCATCGTATTCATACTTCAAATTCGTGTCTTTGCCGATTTCCACGACGCAATCCACTTCGTAGGGATACTTGCGTCCAATTGGAAGATCCAGATAGTTAATGGCCATTTGTTCTCCATATAGGCCCACATCGAGCCACTTTTTCGTTTTTTCTATACGATAAGTAAAATTTAACTTTTATTTACAAAAATTCAAGGGGCGATCAGGTATGGGATCGAGGCTAAAGCCCTTACCTCACAATCCCCATAGCCCATAGGCCGCAAGGCCGCCCTATTACCTGTTACGCCAGCGCTGCGTTGTCGTTTTTCCGGTGATACCCCATGTAAACTTAGGTTCACCCTTGTCCGGACTATAACCGATTTCAAAGCGGATTCGGTCAAGCGCCGGAACCACGATATGGAGGCCACCATAAACGGCACCTTCGTAGTTTTTCCAGCCAGGCGCCCCCTTGTCCCAAAGAACGCTACCGTCAAGCCCAGCCACTAACTGGACTCCGTAAAAGAAGTTGACACCCCACAGCGATGCGGAACGGCGTTCCAGCAAGACAAAGCGTTCCTCGAGCGTCAAGAGCATTTCATGAACGCCCAGGTGCTGCGCATCCGGTTTTTTAAGGCCACGGAAGGAGTTCGTTCCACCGTGGTAGAAATAATCGTAACGTTTCACATCGCCCGGACGCAAGCGAACCAGCGCAGACGCCCCTGTGATAAAGCGTCCAAACGTATAGTAAGCCCGCGCATCTTCCAAAAATTCAACATAGCTTTCACCGCGCGAACCGCCCGCCCCTACATGAGTCACGGCGCTTTCAAAATAAAATCCCATGCGGGAATCCTGTTCGCTGTCGCGATAATCCACGGCTACGCCAAGCCCAAATTCCGGTAAAATCCCCGGTCCTTTTTCAAGATAACGATAAACCGCCTTGCCGAGAATGGAATAATGCGGATGCAGTTTCCAGTTCACGTCCAATCCTAGCAACCAGCTTGCGTCCCGGAATTCACGGATATCATCCCAGCTGTCCGTCCGAGTAAAATCAATATTCCATCCCAGCGGAATACCAAACAGGTAGGGAGAACTCGCATAAATGGCGTATTCATTTTTTTCAAAAATCGGATCTATCGCCGTGCGGTAATGGACCTCGGCACGAATGTCCTCGCCAAGAATATTCAGGTTCGCAAGCGCAAGCCCAAGCATCAGGCCGTCGCGATCGGTCGTTTTGCTGTCCGGCGACGGAATCCAGCGGAAAATTTCCTTGAAATGGTAAGTTAGCTTATACGTATTCAAAGACTGGATGGACGGGAAATAGTTTGAGGTAGACGGGCTACGGTAATCCGGTTTCGTCACGGGAGGAGGAATTAAAGACGAAAGGGCTCCCGTACTCGACGTAATTCGGGAGACGATAGACGAAAGCGAGTCGGTGTTCGACGCAAGGCGAGAAACGAGAGACGAGACTGAGTCCGTATTCGACGTAAGACGGGAGACAAGAGACGAAAGGGTATCCGCATCAGACGAGAGACGGGCTATAAAAGACGAAAGCGAATCGTTATTCGACGAGAGACTCGTGACGAGCGAGGAAAGTTCATCCGGGTCAGGCGTACGCGAAGATTCCCCGGAATTGCTTGACGAAGGCTCTGGTTCCGATTCACTAGGAACCGCTAGCATTTCATTGATGGATTCCTTTGTCGGTTCACAAGTAACGTAAATTTCGGTAAAGAGGTCGAGGTCCTGAAGTCGGAGCTTTTCGGATTCAAAATCCTTTTGCGAATACGGCTTTCCGACCTTATTGATAAGTTCCCGCAAGACAACATGCGGCTGGGTATGTTCTAGACCATTGAGTTCGATTGAAGCAATCATCGCGCCATCGGCACAGGGACCGGAAGCATCCATAGAAAGTCCAGCAAAGGAATGGCCCGAAAGGCTAAAGATAGCCGCCACAAAGGCACATTTTTTTAAAACACTAAACATGGACGGAAATATAAAAATTATATTACCGCCCATTTAATTTTTGAAGACTATACAGAGTTTTTCTATATTTGCAAACGTTAGAACGTTTCCGAGGTTATTATGTTAGACTTTTTTTCAAATTACTGGCCGTACCTGCTAATCCTGGTCGTGGTCATTCTGGTATTTTTTGCCCTTCGCGGAGTTCTTAAGGGATTGAAGGCAAGAAGTCCTTTCAACATGGAAAACATCCGTAAGAGCACCGAACCGAACTTTCTCGCGCTCCAGCAGAAGTCCAAGGCTTTGCTCGCCGATGCCGACATGATTTGCGAAATCAAGCCGGGCACCGACCAAGTCATTCCCAAGAAAGAAGACATCAAGTTTTTCCGTCGTGCCGTTTCACAGAAGTTTAAGCTTGCCGTGTTCCAAGTTCCGGGAACGAACAAGGTGGTATTTTTCTTCTGCAAGACCGAAGCCGGCATCAAGAGGAGACTCCAGAACCTGGTCATCAACCAGAAGTTCCGCGAAGGCAAGCACCCTTACATTGACGAAGCTACCGGCGAGAAGCTGAGATATCCGAAGGCTTAGATATAGACGAAAGATCGCTTCGCTTACAGACGAGAGATTGCAATACGATATCGTCTGAGAGTCTAATCCTTGAAGAATTTAGTTTATTTTGCCCCGGTCAAAGTACCGGGGTCTGTTTTTTAAAGAGACCCAAAGAGAACGCATGCGAACATACCAAGACCTAGCCATTGCCGAAGAAGAACAAAAGCTTGTCAGCGCGATTGCATCTTCAAGGAATTTATTAATAGAGGCGCCCACCGGTAGCGGCAAGTCATTGTACATTCCGTGGTTCTTGAGCAAACACTTTAGCGGGCGCATCGTCGTTTTGCAGCCGAGACGGATTGCAGCACTCGCCCTCGCACAGTACTCCGCGAAACTGCACAACGAACCGTGCGGAAAGACGGTCGGTTACCAGTTCCGGCAAGACAGTTGCAAATCAAGCGACACGCGCATCCTTTTCCAGACATACGGAAACTTTTTGCAAGAACTTTTGCATGGCAAGATGAATGCGGAATGGGTCATCTTTGATGAATACCACGAACGCAAAGCCGACATGGACTTGCTCTTTGCGTACTTGCTCAAGTTGCAATCGGTGAGCGGTGCCGGAAGCCACGAAGGCCAAAAAGTACCGAGAATCGCCGTGATGAGCGCGAAGCTCAACCGCGATGAAATGGAACAGTCGCTTGGAGTCAAATGTCTCGAACTCGGGCACCCGCTTTATCCAGTACAAATTATACATCAAAAGCCGGCTTCCGGTGTAAATATCAGCGCCGGTCAAGGAATCGAAAACGAAGTCGTACGCGCCTTGCGCACGCTGTACCGAAACAACATCTGGCAAACGACACTCGTATTTTTGCCAGGCAAGGCTGAAATTGCCCGATGCCACACCGCTGCAAATGAAGCTTTTGGAGCAAACGCAGCAGAATTCCTGGAGCTGTACGGCGGGCAAGACAGAGAAACGCAAGAGAGCATTTTTGAAGAAACGGAACGTCCGCGGGTCATCTTTACGACAAACATTGCAGAGACATCCATCACGGTGCCAAATGTGACTGGCGTTGTCGATAGCGGCATCGAACGAGTGAGCGAATACGACGACAGCGAAAAAGTGAACGTGCTGCGAACGCTCCCCATCTCCATGCAGAACGCCATACAACGTAGCGGTCGAAGCGGACGAACGCAAAACGGATGCGCTATCCGCCTTTGGACGGAAGAGGCCGAAAAGCACATGCCGCAAGGAATCGTGCCTGAAGTCTTGCAAATCGAGCCGTCGGAACTTTTGCTGCAGAAAGCAGCACTGGAATTAGACGAGAGAACGGGCAAAGCCCTACAGACGCAAGACGAAAGAGCTAAAATAAAACTTCCTACGGCAATCCCTGAGGCGCGCGAAAAGACCGCCACAGCGATGCTCGAAAACTTCGGCATGCTTAAGGACGGTCGCATCACGGAACTTGGCGAACGCGCCATCCAGACACCTATTTCAAACATTCCGCTTGCGCTGATTTTGGCAAAAGCGGAACGTGTCACAGACCTCCCCGACCTTTTGCTTGCCGCCATGGCATGGATTCATTCGGGTACAGAATTTGTCCAAAAATCAAAAGTATCGCTGAACTTGCTCACGCTCGCAAGCGATACGCTTACAAAGGCCATCAACGTTCCGCGTGAAGTAACGTTTACGTTGAGGCAGCTTAAGGATTATAGAGACTTTATAGACGAGAGACGAAAGACGAGAGACGAGAGACGTGTAGCCTGTCCTGAGCTTGTCGAAGGAAAAGACGAGAGACGACAACCATACAAGACAAGCGACGTGCATGACATTTCAACACAAAGTGAGAGAGCCACAAAGGAAGCTACATTCCCTACTACACATCTTATCGTTCAAAGCCTTCTCGCCGCATTTCCAGACAGGCTCGCGACTCCAAGTGGAAGCGCTTACAAGCTCAGCAACGGCAACACGATCCGTTTGCAAGTTGCAGAACCGCCCTACGCATTGCTCGCCCTCACAATGCTACGCACGGGTGGCGGAAGCAAATCCGAACTACGCGTAAGCCTTTACGCCCCCGTTCCCAAGGAACTCATTGGCAGCGAAAGCGAAAATGTCCGATACGAGCTTTTGTGGCGAAGCGGACAAGAACGTTTCATCGGCGTCGAAATTCACGAAAGCGGCTCGCCCAGCGGCGACATCCGCGAAATTAGCCGTAAAGAAGTCCTTCCGCAAGAAGCGTCGCCCAAAGTTCTTGAAAAACTAAAAAGTCTCACCGTTGACGCCTGGCGGGACAAGCTCGAAAAAGAAAACTGGAACGGTCGCTATCTCAGCGAGAACGTGCAAACGCTCCTTATCAAGATGCGCCTTGCAGCCAAACTTTACCCGGAATACGGTCTCCCGGAATTCAACGAAGAGGACATGGAACTTATCTTCAACGAACTCACGGACGGAATCTTTTTGCTGCGCGATATCAACGAGGACCGTTACAGAAACATCGTCGAAGATTACTTCGGAAAATCCATGTTGGCGTGGTTGCAAAAGACGTTCCCCGACCATTACGTTCTCCCGAACGGCAAGCGAGCCCGCTACAGTTACCAGGCCGTTGCAACAGCCGATGAACAGAGCAGCGGCAAAATTGTGCAAAGTGCTGACGGCGTTCTCGTCGAAATTTCCGCACGCATCGAAGATTTCATGCAGCTTCGCGGCGAGCATAAAATCGCCGACGGCAAGCTCAAAGTGCGCTACGACATTCTAGCGCCGAACTTCCGCACAATTCAAAAAACTTGGGACCTCACAAGCTTTTGGCAAAATACCTACGCCGAAGTCCGCAAGGAATTACGAGGAAGATACCCCAAGCACCCATGGCCGGAGAGAATTGAGGTATGAGCACGCTTCGCTGTGGGCTATGAGCACGGAGCTAAAGCTCCTCTGGGCTCGCTACGCTTTGGGCTATGAGGTCGCTCGTAAACTCGCTTTGGGGCTTTTCAAATTGCAAGACCTCAAGCCTCAAAGGACCACAAGGTCCGCGCCCATACCCCAGAGGGAGCCGTAGGCGACCGACCCCATACCCCACACCTATTTCACCGCGTAAACGGCGAGAGTCTTGCTGTATTCGTAGCCGACGACTAAAAGCGGTTCCCCGTTCGGGCTCTTTGCGGCCGGAATAAACAGAATGCCTTCGGGGCCCCTGTCTTTCGGATCGAGATAATAATCCAGAATCTGCGGAGTCGCACCAGTTTCGACACCGGTAATGTCAAGCACGGCTACGCCGCTCGTGCGTTCAAGCCCAACAAATGCATAGCGTTTTTCGCCCACGATTCCCGTTGTCACGTTTTCCGGTTCGCAGCCCTTGTCTTCACTGCGGGCATCCATCTTGACTTTGCCTTTCTTGGAATTCCAGTTAAAGTAATCAGGCGCGACTTTTGCAACCGTACGTTCAAACAAGTCTCCGGAATCCCACATCAAATGTCCAGATTCACCATCGAAAATGCTGACAGAGCGAGATCCAAAACTGTACAGATACGGACATTTGCCGTTTTCCGTCTTATCCAGAGCTACATTGCAACGTTCCAGATTGCTCACTGAAATATTCTTGAGTTCATTGAGCTGACCTGTGGTAAACTCATCCGCGTCAAGCACTTCCTGCTGCATCAAAACCATCGCCGTCGTCACGTCCGTCCATGCCTTGTAATCGTTGACAGGAGCACCTTCATTTGCCGTAAGGACAAACGATTTTCCATTCACGGTAAACGCAGAAATTCCATCAGGCTGACGCAAGCCGCGCAACGGATAATTCCTGATTTCGATCTGCTTGTTTTTCTTGATGTCAAGACCGAAGCCCGGCTTGGAGTGATCCACGTAACCGAGCGGGAAAACATTCAGGATTTTTTTCTTGGCGACATCAAATTTTACAAGCGCATTGTTTTCCTGCAAACTCACCCACGCCGTCTTGGAATCTTCGGAAACCGTAATGTACTCCGGTTCGAGAGACTGCACAAAGCTCTTCACACCAGTCTTACGCACGCCGGCAGCCATCAGCGCAAGCGTATCAAGGCCTTTAAAACCGACAACGGTCTTCTGGGGTTTTGCCCAGGCTTTTGCAGCTTTCGAATTCACGGACAAAACGCCAATGCCGCCTTCAGGATCTTCGGTAAAAGTTTCGTCCGGCGAACCTTCGCATGCGACAAGCAAGTTCTTTCCATTCGGAGTGAACGTAATCATGTCGGGCATGTAGCACAGTTCATGCAAGCCAAGGACTTCGAGTTTCTTGCCGTAGCGCATCACCTGCACATGGCCTTTTTTCCATTCAGGATTGTTCAAGAGGCTCACCGCCACGAGATCGCCATGCACCGTCACGCTGGAGACACCGCCCGGCAACTTCAATTCATTCACCTTTTGCGGATTCGCAGGGTCGGCCATATCGACTACTTCAAGAACGTTCTCGCCACCAACTACGAACAACACCTTCTTCTCGGGCATATATGCCGAGATTTCGGCCGTCGTCATTGAAACAGAAGCCATTTGCTTCAATGTCGTCCCTAACTGGAACAATCCCGCCGGAGCCGGAGCGTCCGGATTTTTAGCAAACGAGTAGCCCGCACAAATTAACAGGCTCATGACAAAAGCGGTTCTTTTCATTTCGACCCCCATGCGACGTAGTCGCGGTTAGTTAATCCAAAATAAGCCACATGATAAGCATACCAAGTCCAAAACCACCAAGTATCGATGCCGACTGCATCATCATTCCATTTTTTTCGTCTTCCTTGGCCTTTTCATCCTTAGCTTTCTGCTTATCAGCTTGTTCCTGGCTTGCCTCCATCGCAATTCCAAGAGCCTTGGCACAAGTTTCGTTGTTCTTCTTGAGCGTATTGTAACTCTGTTCCCAGTTTTCGCACTTGGCCCTTTCGACTTCGAGTTCCGAACGCAAGGTCTGTTTTTCTACAGTGCACGCGCTGTCACGAACCGCCATCACGCTATCGCGCACGGCTAGTTCCGCAACAAGTTCCGCATTAGCTTCTTCTGCATTGGCGGCAAGCGATTCCGTCGCAGCACCCGCCACAACGAGAACGAACAACGCCGAAACAGTCCACGACTTCACAAGAGAACGAACAACAGAAACCATATAACCTCAATTACATCTGGGCATAGATGCGCGTCCACCCTTCTTCCGGGATCTGAGCGCCCATGACCTGAACCACTTCGTTCGAAACGATGCTGCCGAGTTTACCCGAACGTTCCATGTCCCAGCCGTTCATGTAACCGTACAAGAATCCCGATGCCCAAAGGTCTCCTGCGCCCGTCGTATCGATAGCCTTTGCGGCCCCCGCCGACACGCGAGTGACAACGCCGTCCTTCGCGATCAAGGCGCCGCGTTTGCCGATTTTCACGACTGCGACTTTCGCCTTCTTGGCCAAAACCTCGAGAGCATCTTCTTCCTTGACGCCCGCATAAGCAAAAGCTTCGTCCTCGTTTGCGATGATGATATCGATCATCTTGTTTTCAAAAAGTTCATCGAACAGCTTGCGGCACGCATCCACCACGCCAAACGAGCTAAAGTCGAGAGCCGTTTCAACACCGAGGCTGCGAGCCAGCGTAAACGACTTCTTGAAGCATTCGCCGTTGAATGCACGGTAGCCTTCGGCATAGAGAAGTCCCACGTCGTCATAGAGCGCCGGAGTAAAGTCATCCGAACCGAGGAAATCAGATGCACCGAGATACGTCCACATCGAGCGCTGAGCGTCCGGAGTCACGGCAGAGAACACGCAGCCCGTCGCGACATCGCTCATCCCGAGTTTCGATTCCACACCATTGTTCTTCAAATGCTCCTGGAAAAGTTTGCCCAGTTCGTCATCGCCAATTTTACTGATAAACGCAGCCTTGCCATGCAAGCGCGAAAGTCCGACCATCGTATTGCAAGTAGATCCGCCCGGCACGCGAATCGGATTGTCAAGCGCACCAAGGAACTTTTCCATTTGCTGCCAATCAACCATGTTCATGCCGCCCTTCTGGACACCCTGTGCTGCAATCCATTCGTCGCTCACGTTAGCCAAAATATCAACAAGGGCAGCGCCCATACCAAGAACTTTCTTCATTAAAATCCTCCGCGACGGCGACGCAACTTGTCGCCTGCTTTCAATAAAAACTCACGTTCCGATTCACTCAAGGACTGGATACCATCGCGTTCCACTTTCTTGAGGATCTCGTCCATGCGTTTTTGTTCGTTAACATAAAACACTTCACCTTCGAGAACTTCCGGTTCTTCGACGCTATCATTCTCGTAAGAACGAGAACTCGAAGAACGGGTTCGATTATACTTTTCCGGATGGCTCGAAAATAGGCGGAAAAAGCCCGAAAGCGGCGAATTGTAAATCACCTTCGGACCGTTCTGATAGACGGCCATGTAAAGGAAACCGGCCACGACACCGCCCAAGTGGGCAAAGTGCGCAATGGCATCGCCAGAATTTGCAAAGAGTATGTCGAGCGCAATCATCACCCAAATGGCATGCTTGATTTTCATCGGGATGACAAAGAACATAAGAAGCATACGTTCCGGGAAGAACTTGTAATAAGCGACAAAGACACCCATCAAGGCGCCCGACGCACCGATGATCGGATTGTTCGTAAGCCCGAGCAAGCACATGAAAAAACTGAACAGCGCCGCAAAGATTCCGCAGAAAAAGTACATCGAAACAAAGTGGCGCGTTCCCATCCATTCGGCGACTTCGGAACCGAACATCCAAAGCATCAGCATGTTAAAGAAGAAATGCATAAAGTCGAAATGGATAAACATATACGACACGTAGCGCCAGACTTCGAGCGGACTTGTCGGGAAAAACGCCCCGAAGTACAAAATATATTCGCGCAAGGTACCGTAACCAACCCCCGACAAATTCAGATAATAATTTTTACCCAAAAGAGCGATGATAAAAACAGCGGCATTGGCTAACAACAATATCCGCAACGCATTGGACAAATACTTAAACGGTTTCATAAATCTTCCTAAATTCTTTTAAAAGCATTGAGACCATATTTTTCGGTACAAACTTGGAGAGCAGCGTCTTTTGCTCGGCTGCGCTCTTGGCTGTACCACACTTGAGAAGTTCGCGAACAAGGGTACTGCTCACCACAAGATGTTCCTGGGCGCTGAGCAAAAGCACTGTCTCGATTTCACCACGTCCCCCATAAATCGCCTTGTTGTTCCAGGCGACAGCCTGTTCAGCATCCAGATCAGAAGCGTTGCGAATTCCGCGCACAAGGTAACGAGCCCCCACAGTCTTCATAAAATTCACGGTAAGTCCATCAAAGCAGTCCACCTTCACATTCGGAATTGCAGCAACAGCAGTCCGCACCATCTCGACGCGGGTAGCCACATCAAAAAGATACTTCTTGGATGCATTCACCGCGAGGAGCACCCACAGTTCATCGAAAATGCTCGATGCCCGCCGGACAATGTCCATGTGGCCCACGGTAAACGGGTCAAACGACCCCGCAAAGACAGCCACGCGACGTTCGCAAGATTTTGCACCGCGACCATCCTCCACCACTGTTTTCTTCTGTGTTTTCGAATTCAACACCATGTAGTATAATTTACAAAAATGCGAATAAAAAATGTAAGCTATGAGGTATGGGCACGGTACTTCGTACCTTTGAGCTATGGGATATAAGTAAAAAACCAAAGCGAAGCGAGCCCAAAGGGGCTCTAGCCCCGACCTGACAAGCTCATTTCCTGAAAATTATCAGCGACGATTCCCCATAGCGGCGAACTTGTCCCTGAAACGAATCTTCCGTTGCCCATTCAGGCAACTTGCGGCTCGGCGCCTCGAACACGGCGACTCCGCCGGGATTCAGCCACTCGACAAATGGGCGCAAATCAGGATAATCCATGTCCTTGAACGGCGGGTCTGCATAAATCAAGTCAAAGCCGCCATCAGCACACAACATATCCTTCTTGAGTGTCAGGACATTTGTCTCCAGCAATTTGAGTTTATCAGCAACACCGACCGACTTGTACGAGCGCTCGATCATTCTCGCCTGCGTCCGGGAAAGTTCCACAGCAGTAACGCTTGACGCCCCTCGGCTCACGGCCTCAAGCCCCATGATGCCGCTCCCGGCAAAAAGGTCCAGCATGCGGAACCCATCGACGCCCTGCAATATGTTAAAGAGAGCTTCCCTTGTACGGGAAGCTGTCGGCCGAGTTTTCATGGAATCCGGGGACTCGATATTGCGTCCCCGTAACATGCCACCAGTAATACGAATCGGCATACTAGCGAAGCACGAACATTTCGACGCGCATCAGCGTGAATAAGTTCTTCTTGGCAAACTTGAGATCCGTCTTCGGAACGCCCATGCGAATCGTAGAATTGGAGAACGCATTGAGGAAGTTCAGCAAGTCGGCAAAGTCCGCAGTAGATGTCACGTTGTACGCATAACGTTTATAAACACCGAAGTCCTCTATTATCGGTTTTTCAAGGCCCTTCAACTGGACCTTGTTCGAAGAAGCCATCGACTTGAACGCCTTGACTTCGGCACCGACTTCGGTAGCCGGAACAAAACCGCGCACGGCATCGAGACGCACCTGCGGAACAGAGAACTGACCAAACGCAGCCACTTCGGTCGCCGCTTCAGATGCAATCGGCGTCTGGAACTGCTTGCTCACCGCCTTAAGACGTTCCATGAGCGTATGCTGGGAAGACGCCTTCATGGCTACGCCGCGGAGGTAATAGTAGTTCGGCGCCTGATATACGCATTCCGAGAACCCGATATCGTCCGGAACGGCCGTATTGAGGAACGACAAGAACTGCGCCAAGGAAGTCTTCTGGAACGAGAGCTTTTCGAGTGGCAAGTAATTGTTGTAGTTCGTTCGTTTATTGTTAAACAAAGCCTGCGGCTTGATTTCGCCCACAATTTCCTTGACGGACATGGCAGCGCGAGCCTTTGCGGCAGCCTGCTCCTGTAAAGCGATTTCTTCGGCGGTCGGACTGGCAGAGGCCGTTGACGTTGTCGAAGCGCTACTTTTTGCACCAATCAAGTTCAAATAAGATTCCGGCAAAACACCGTCCAACACGACAGGAACGCCATTGACGCTCAAGTAACAGCTGAAGGCGACAACAGCAAGGACTGCCGCAAGAGCGACCGTCAAATACTTCTTCTTGTGCTGACGTTCCACATCCGCAACGTTCGTCACATGCAGATGCTGGGATACGTTACCGACGGTAGACTTTTCAGCCACCGCAATAAGGTTCATGCGAATCATACACCCTCCATCTGATTCAAGGCTGCACCGACCGCGCCGACACAGCAAATCATATCAATGGGGTTTACGCTTTCGTCAGACGGGAGCTGCGATAGCGAAGTCAAAAGCGACACGTTGTATTCACCAAGTTTGTCCATGAGGATATTCGCGAACTGTTCGTTCGAAGCCATTTCACCGCACAAGCGAACATCGGTCACGCCATTGATGGAATTTTCGGACTTGACCAAGCTCATCTGTTCAACAATTTCATTGGCAAGAATCGGGTACGCCACATCTTCGGTCTTCCCGACCATAGAAAGCGTCGAAACACAACGCAACGCAAGGAGTTCGTCACGGCGCATCCAAGCGAGAGTCACGCCGGAAAAGTCCGCCTTGACGACGCAGACGGCGTCCTTGATCTTTTCGCCAACATCCATCACGTTCATGAGCGAAAGGACATCGACTTCCATGGACTTCGGGGAAAGCATGCGGGAACGGAAACCTTTGCGGAGCGCATCGACCCATTCCTTACGGACAGCCATCACAAGTTCGTTGTAGCCCAACGAGTCATCGCCACTCAAAGTCATTGAATCGACGATATAGGCATTTGAGCCTGCATTGGTGAACAGCTCCAAATACCAGTTCAAGTACTGTTCCTTGTCGGAAACAGCCTCCGGCGGAATATAGACCTTGCGGATAATCGACATCGTTGCAGGCATCGTGACCGAAACAGCCTCGACGTTTTCGATATGATTATCATCGACCCACTGCTGGAGCGTGCTTTCGAAAAGGAATATATCGTAAATAGGGTTGCACTCCGTCGGAAGGACGGCAGCCTTGAGGACCTTTTTTGCGGAAGAATCCACAAGGGCGACCTTCATCGCGGTGTCGCCTACTTCAATACCTATATAAAGCTTCGTTTCACTCATAAAAATACTTATGTAAAGTTTTCTTCCTAAAACTAATCAAAAATTATCGATTGTAACATCATTTCAAGCTTTTTCTTTCCTATTCCCTGCACTTTTTTGAGGTCAGAAGGGCCCTTGAACGGCCCAAATGTGTTCCTGCGCACAATAATTTTCTCCGCGAGCTTGGGACCTACCCCTTTCAAGGCACACAAATCGTCCGCACTTGCGGTGTTGATGTGGAGCGGAAGTTCGACCTTTTTCTTCGGTTTCCGGTGGCGATCATGACGTTCAACCGCAGACGAATCGTCCAGATTTTCGGTCAGACCAGAATCCGCTAATGGATTTATTTTATTTAAAATAATAGCGGAATCCGCAAGCGCCATCGCAGACGGAGGCTCGTTTTCAAGCGTACCCGGAGAGATTCCGGGATTCGTACCAGGGGATACATTCGCGACGACGACAGCGTCACCAACCTCGAACGATTCGATAGAAGGGAGTCCCCAAGGGAGATAGCGAACGATTAGACCTATTGTAAAGAGAATTATTGCAAGTTTGAGTATTCTTTTTTCAGATGCGTTCATTGCCTTTTCTTAATGGTTCATCTAGAGAAGGATATAGCAAACGATCTAATAAAATTTTCTCGACCTGCTCGGCGTCCAACGGGACATCGACAGAGATGCTCGGATAAGCGCTCTGGACTATGCGGATGGGGCGACGCCCAAGAATTCGCATTTGCTCCAGCGAGCGTTCCAGCTCTACTTTACTCTGCGGGAGAGACGCAAACTCGTCGCGAGATTCGCGGGAGTAAGCATAGATGCCCTGGTGCTGGAACCAGCGGCCAACTTCTGCAGGCGGAACCGACCGGTTAAAGTCGATTGCCACACCATCGCGAACGAGCACTTTCACGACGGTCTTGAGACCAGCTTCTGCAGGGTTCAGCGGACATGCGACCGTCACCCAGCAGTCGGGGTGTTCCGAGAGGTCCTTTGCGACATCACGGAGCACGGAAGGTTCTACGAGAGGCTCATCGCCCTGGAGGTTCACGACCAAGTCGAGACCGATCTGCTTGGCGGCTTCGGCAACGCGGTCGGAACCCGTCGCGCATTCTCCCGTCATCACGCAGTCAAAGCCTGCCGCCTTGACAACGGACTCAATTGCCGGAGAATCCGTAGCGCAAACGATATGTTCGAAGCAACCGGCAAGCAACGCCCGTTCCATCGTACGCACAATCATCTCCTTGCCGTTGAGCTTGAGGAGGGGCTTTCCCGGAAAACGGGACGAACCTATGCGGGCTGGAACGATGCAGCTGACCATGACTTTGGATAGCGAGATAAAGCGCGGAATTCGACAAAAAAGCCGACTAGAAAGCCCCACGCGATGCGAAGACAACTCGTCATTGCGAGGACCCTGTAAGGGGACGTGGCAATCTCCGACTACATCACCTTCGGGATGGCGAAGTGATCGTTTTCGACAGCCGGAGCGTTCGCAAAAGCCTGATCGAGCGTAAAGCCCTGCACCGGCACGTCTTCGCGGAGGATGGTTGCGCCGTTTTCGACAGCGGTCATCGGTTCCACGTTCGAAAGGTCCAAAGCCTTCAATGCTTCGAGATGGTCGAGCATCTTGTCCAAGTGACCCTTGATAGACGGAATATCTTCTTCAGCAATACTCAGGCGATAAAGCTTCGCCAACTTCATGACTTCTTCACGTTCAAGCATAAAAAACCTCTTTTTTCGAGATGTAATATAGAAAAGTTGGCAGAACTTAGAACTCAGAACTTAGATAAGACTAGAGAAATATCTACTCCGAAAGCCATGTTCAACTCCTTAAGGACTTTATCCACGAGACAGTCTACTTTGACGAAGTGCCTCTAATTTGGCTTGCATCTCAGCAATTTTCTCATCGGACATACCCATTTCACGCAGAACAGTTTCTGTGTCATCTCGACTCTGCGCCAATTCAGCTTCAGCCTTGGCTTGCGCATCGGCAATTTCCTGGCGGTAAACATCGCCGGCACTGACGAATCCGTACTTTTGTCCAATGCTCTTGAAAGCCATGTTCAACTCCTTCAGAAAGCCATTTCCTAAAAATAAGTATAACTTTCAGAATCAGCCGATTATTGCCTTTCCGCTAGAATTTGTTCCTTGGAATAGCCGAAGTAAGCCATCGCGTTCTCAACAGAAATGACACCGTCACACACCAGTTTCTTGGCTGTATTGAGCTTTTCCGCTTCAGCAATTTCAGCTTTTTGATGTTCTGCTTCGGCTCTTTGATCGGCTTCGGCAATTCTCTGGCGGTAAACATCGCCAGCACTGACGAATCCGTATTTTTGTCCAATACTTTTGAACGCCATGTTCAACTCCTTTAGAACGCCATTTCCTAAAAATAAGTATAACTTTCAGAATCAGCCGATTATTGCCTTTCCGCTAGAATTTGTTCCTTGGAATAGCCGAAGTAAGCCATCGCGTTCTCAACAGAAATGACACCGTCACGCACCAGTTTCTTGGCTGTATTGAGCTTTTCCGCTTCAGCCTTGGCTTGCGCATCGGCAATTCTCTGGCGGTAAACATCGCCAGCACTGACGAATCCGTACTTTTGTCCAATGCTTTTGAACGCCATGTTCAACTCCTTCATAACTTCTTTACCGAGATACTCCAGTAAATATAGACTTATTTTTTCGAGCAAACAAGAGAGCTCGTTGCTGGGCATTTTTCGCAATCTCGGC
>JAEEGK010012790.1_pt1 | contig 19021 bp, 19 predicted proteins | sample 8958771 | NCBI WGS metagenome assembly JAEEGK01 (sample SAMN16246547, study PRJNA631951) | gut metagenome | biome: gut microbiome; feature: rumen; material: SC-attached | host: Bos | place: Iran: Karaj | collected 2018-10
AAACAATACCTATACGCTTACCGTTACTGCCGATGCAACGGTTGATGTCACATTCAAACTTGCCACTTCCATTTTGTCTGACGAAGCAAGGAACATCGAGATCTATTCCTACGAAAGCGAACTTGTGATTTCTGGCGCAGAAGGATTGAATGTAATGGTATATAATATGTTAGGTCAGGTTGTGGAATCGTTTGCCGTTGTAAGCGATGTAGAAAGACACAATTTGCCGCAAGGAATGTACATCGTGAAAGTTGGTGATAATGATACAGAAAAGATACTCGTTCGTTAAGATTTTTTGTTAAATTTCCTATGTCGGGGCAGATGTTGTTCATATTCTTTTATGTTTCGTGCCCCGACTTTTTTAGTTGAATGTAAAAAAATAAAAATATGAAGAGATTTTTTGAGATTTTAGCAGTAATATCTGTAATTCTTGCACTTTTCTCGTGCGATGGAAAGAAAAATGCCGAGGTAGAACAAGAAGCACCCGAAGCAAAGGTTTTGCAGGTTGATGATGCGCTTGCAAAGATTGATGCAATGGTCGGCGATACCGTGGAGGTTGAGGGCGTGTGTATGCATTTATGCCGTCACAGCGGACGCAAGATGTTCCTTATGGGCAGCGACGATACGCAGATTTTGCGTGTTGAAAGTGTAGAACTTGGCGAGCCTTTCAAGCAGGAATGTCTTGAGCATATTGTTTATGTAAAGGGCATTGTCCGAGAAGAACGCATTGACGAGGACTACCTTAACGAATGGGAGAAGGAACTCGCAGGAATGGAGCAACACGGCGAAGGTGCCGAAGGTTGCGGAGCCGAAAAGCAGTCGCGTCAGGAAACTGCCAATACCACCGAAGCCCGCATTGCCGATTTCCGCGCAAAGATTGCAGAACGCAAAGCAAAGGAAGGCAAGGCGTATTTATCGTTCTATCATATAGATGCGGTGGAATATGAGATAAAGGGCTAGAAGGCTAAAAGGCTGACAGGCTAACAGTCCAAAAGTCTGTAAGTCTGCAAGCCTGTGAGCCTGTTCGCCCAGAAACGTGAACGGCGAAGCCCTCAACGAAGTTAAACATATAAACGCCGCAGGTATTCAAACATGAAACATTCAAACGGCGCAGCCACAGAAACCTAGAAACCAGAAACATTTTATGATTGATTGCATAAACCTAACCCATTACTACGGCAAAAGGTGCATATACGAAAACCTTAGCTTTACCGTGCCACAAGGTCGCATACTTGGACTTTTGGGCAAGAACGGAACCGGCAAGACCACGACCATCAACATTCTAAGCGGTTTTCTGAAGCCCCGTAGCGGAGAATGTCGCATTTTCGGACAGAACATAATCGGTATGGATCCCGAACTTCGCCGCGACATCGGTCTGCTCATTGAAGGACATATCCAGTATAGCTTCATGACCATCCACCAGATAGAACGCTTTTATGCCCGATTCTATCCGCAATGGGACAAGAATGTGTATTACGACCTGATGTCGATGCTGAAAGTCGCACCGAACCAACGTATTTCGCGAATGTCGTGCGGACAGCGTTCGCAGGTGGCACTCGGACTTCTGATGGCACAGAATCCCAAGTTGCTGATTCTGGACGACTTTTCGCTCGGACTTGACCCCGGCTACCGTCGCCTGTTCATCGACTACCTTCGCGACTTTGTGAAATCTTCGGGAAAGACCGTTTTCCTGACTTCGCACATAATACAGGATATGGAGCGGCTCATCGACGACTGCATAATGATGGACTATGGCAAGATTATCTTGCAGATGCCAGTTGACGAATTGCTTGGCAAATATCGTCAGTACAACTTCAAGTTGGCGGGAAACTGCACCTTGCCCGAAATGGCAGATGTCTATCATCCTACGGTAATCCGTGGCAATGTAGAACTTGGCTCGTTCCTTGATGCAGACGAACTGAAATCACGGTTGGTGGCAAAAGGTGTTGCTTTCGAGGATTTTTCATCGCAGAAGGTAAATTTGGAGGATGCATTTATTGGGTTGACGGGGAAATATTAAAGAATGGATAATGGACAATTGATAATTAACAATGGATAATTGATAATCTGTGGCGACGCGCCATGGCACGTCTCTACAAATCAAATCATCGAATTTTCAAATTTTCGAATTTTCAAATCATCAAATAATAAATCTCGCTATGCTTTACAAAGAATGGATAAAAACTCGTTGGTTTTATGCGGTTGCATTGCTGACAACTTTTGCACTTTGCGGATATGTGCTTTTGAACATCAACAGGCTGGTGTCGCTGAAAGGTGCCGCCCATCTGTGGGAGGTTGCGATGTTTCGCGATGCCATTTTCATTGATATGCTACGGTATGTTCCGCTGTTGGTAGGGATTGTGGCAGCTGTGGTCCAATTTGTTCCCGAATTGGTTCATAAGCGGCTGAAACTCACAATGCACCTTCCTCGCGGATATGTGCGCTCGGTGATGGAGATGCTTCTGTTTGGTTTCGGATGCCTTGCATTGCTGTTCTGCGGTAATCTGGTTATGCTTCTGCTGGGCTTGCAGACTTTTTTTGCCGACGAAATAGTCTGGCACATTGTTCTGACTGCCTTGCCGTGGTATTTGGCAGGCTTGGCGGCGTACATACTTGTTGCTTGGATTTGTCTTGAACCGGTTTGGCGCAGACGGATTCTCAACATCTTGATTTCCATTGCTTGCCTGCGAGTTTTCTATATGTCGCCAGCACCCGAAGCATACAATAGGCTGTTGCCGTGGCTAATGGTGCTTGTCGTTGTGAGTTTGGCATTGCCACTTTTGTCGGTTGTTCGTTTTAAGGAAGGAAAGGAGTAGTTATGAATAAGATAGAGAAACTTTTGGTGATTGTAGGACGCACATTTTTCGTCTGTGTATGCGCTTTTCTTGTCGTGTGGATTATTACCTGGGCTTTCCATTTTGCATCCGACACTTCCGAGAAACCGCCATTCACCTTGTACAGCGCTATCGTTGACGACTTTGCAATGTTCAAGAACGAGGATTCGGGAAAACATTATTACGACGCGCACGCCAACGAATACACCGAGGCACAGTTTTACGAAATGCTACCTACATTCTACTGCAAGCAGTTGATTGTGAATGAGAAATTGCCCGATACCCTGTATGGTCGTCCAGTGAGTGCGAAATTCATACAGAACGAGAATTTTACATTCAAGACTGCCCCTGCTGCTGTGAACAAGAGGGAAATCGCACTTTATCCGCTGATGGAATCGATGTCGGGGCGTGTCGATTTGGAAATGCCGACTGATGTGTTCCGCATTACGGGAAATGCCATCGAATTTGTTGATATGGCAACAAATTTGGTTAACGAGGCAAAATCCGATTTGTTCACTAAAATGTTTGTGCAGAAAGGTTTTGTCTTCCCTGCTCATATTATTTCGGGAAATCCGACCACAAAGAAGGAATACGACAACGGCTATCTTATTACCGATTCAAACGACAAGCTTTTCCACCTGAAAATGCAACGCGGACGACCTTATTTACGACCTATCGAGTTGCCCGAAGGCATTGTTCCGAAGCACATTTTTGTCACTGAATTCCGCAACCAGCGTTTCTTGGCATTCATTAGCGATACTGAAAATCGTTTCTGGATGCTCGATGCCAAGAATTACGAATTCCAGAAAGCAGAAATCCCCGATTTCAATCCCGAAACCGATGGAATGATGATAATTGGCAACTTCCACGACTGGACGGTAAGCGTTTCATCGGGCGACCAGCTTCGCTATTTTGCGCTTGCTGCCGACGATTTGCATTGCTTGAAATCGTACGAGGTTTCCGCAGAAGAACCAACAAAACTGCAACGCATAGGTAACATTCTAATTCCTATTCAGTTGAAATTCCTATCAGGGCTTGATGGTGATGTTTGGCCGCGAGTGGCGGTATTGGGGGAATAAAATAAAAAACGCCTCGGAGTTCCGAAGCGTTTTTTATGTTGTTTGCAATGTTTTACGCCTTGCAGTTTCCGCCTTCGCAGTTGAGCAGACAGTTGCTGCATTCTGAAAGTTCGCCACGCAGACGAGAATTTATCATGTTCGAGATGCGTTCCTTCAGCGGTTCAATGTGCATATTCATCAGAATGTCGTTGGCAAAGGCGAACATAAGCATCAGCTTTGCTTCCTTGGTGCTAATTCCGCGCTGACGAAGGTAGAACAATGCTTCTTCGTCGAGCTGACCTACGGTTGCGCCGTGGCTGCACTGAACATCGTCGGCATAGATTTCCAACTGCGGCTTGGTGGTCATGCGGGCATCGCCAGTGAGGCAGAGGTTGCGGTTGGTCTGGTAGGCTGCCGTCTTCTGTGCGCCCTCGTGGACGATGATTTTTCCCATAAACGAACCGCGAGCCTGCTCGTCGAGTATGCCCTTGTAAAGTTCGTTGCTGTTGCAGTTGGGAACAAGGTGCTCGATAAGTGTGTAGTTGTCAACATATTGCTTGCGGTCGATGAGGTAAAGCCCAAGCAGGTTGGCATCTGAATGCTCGCCGTTGAAGCGAACGCGCAGGTTGTTGCGCACGATTCCGCCGTGTAGCGTCAACACAAACGATTCGATGTTTGCATCGCCTTGCAATTCAGCAAGATGGTTGCTTACGAGGCTCGACTTGTCGGGCTCGTTCTGGATTGTGTAGTGCGTGAGCTTTGAACCCTTGCCAATGAACGATTCGGTAGTGTCGATTACAAAATTACTGCTGCTGTTGAGCGTATGGTCGCACACTACAACCGACAACGACGAGTTTTCGCCCAAAACAATAAGGTTGCGCTTTACAATGTTCTTGCTGCCGAATCCGTGATTCAGATTTATTATCTGCAAAGTCTTTTCGAGGCGGACATTGTCGGGGATATAGACGAAAAGTCCGTCATCGGCAAGCATTGTGCTGAGGTTTACAAAACCGTCGCCGAAGTTTGCTGCGCTTGTGTTGTAGTATTTCTCGAAAATGTCGCGGTGCTTTGTCTGTGCTTCCTTCAGGCTGCAGATTATAGCCTTGTCTGGAAGAACCTTGTTCTGGTCGTAGTACATTCCGTTCGACACGAGAACCACTTCGGCATCCATGTTTTCGACCTCACACTTGAAATATTCGTTCAAGTCAATATTTGTCTTGCTTTGCAGGACATTGCCGAACTCAGTGCTGAAAATGTCGGCTATGTTGAAGTTGCGGTAATTCTCGGTCTTTGCTGTTGGAAGTCCGTTTTTGCGGAAGTCTTCCAATGCCTGTTTGCGCTTGGCGAACATAAAGTCGGTGTCGGACTTGCGGAACTGTTCAGCGCAACTTTCAAAGATGTCTATGTATTTTTTATTGATGTCCATGTTCATTTTGTGATTATTCACCAAGTTGTTCCTTAATCCATCCGTAACCTTTTTCTTCGAGTTCGAGAGCAAGTTCCTTGCCTGCGGTCTTCACGATGCGTCCGTTGTAGAGAATGTGTACCACATCGGGGACGATGAAATCGAGAAGCCTCTGGTAGTGGGTGATGACTATGCACGATGTCTCGGGAGTCTTGAGTTTGTTGACTCCGTTAGCAACTATTCTGAGAGCATCAATGTCGAGACCGGAGTCGGTTTCGTCGAGAATCGAGAGGCAGGGACGGAGCATTGCCATCTGGAAGATTTCGTTGCGCTTCTTTTCTCCCCCCGAGAATCCAACATTCACCTGACGGTTTGCAAGGTCGTCCTTCAGTTCGACGAACTCTTTCATTTCGCGAGTGTATTTCAGGAATTCCGATGCGGTCAATTCTGGCAAACCACGGTATTTGCGCTGCTCGTTGATGGCGGTCTTCATGAAGTTTATCATGCTTACACCTGGGATTTCAACCGGGTACTGGAAACTTAGGAAGATGCCTTCCTTAGCACGCTGTTCTACGCTCATCTCGAGTAGGTTGCGTCCTTTGAAGATAACTTCGCCTTCGGTAACCTTGTAGTTCTCGTTTCCTGTGAGCACAGCCGACAAGGTCGATTTTCCCGAACCGTTAGGTCCCATTATGGCGTGAACTTCGCCCTCTTTTATTTCGAGGTTTATACCTTTTAGTATTTCTTTGCCGTTGATTTCGGCGTGTAGGTTCTTTATAGTTAGCATAGTGATATGATTTTTTCGGTTTTACTATGAGATGTTGCACGCAACATCTTTACTTTTGTTTGGGACGATGCATGCATCGTCCTTGCATGATATGTGGGGGTAGTCTGTGACGATGCGCGCATCGTCCTTACCTCTATTGATTTGCGGATTCCGTGAGGATAGTAGTCCTTGGTATCGTCGAAGATTGCTATGGCTTCCGACCTGATTTCGGGGTATTGCTCTCCGATTTTCATAAGCATGTCGTAGGCGGCTGAGCGGACCGATGCTTGCAGCTTGTTGTCCTTTATGCTGTCGAAGCAGAAGTCCATTACATCGCAGCTTTGTCTTTCGTCAAGTTGCAGGTGCGAGAGTATCTTCAGCGTTTCGCGACGGTGTCCTGGCTTTGCGATGTTGGGCATGTTGTCGATGAGCATTTGTGCGTAGGGCTGTATGTCGGCGGCTTTTCGTTCTGCGTATTTGTACAGAACCCAGCTTGCCCGCCAAGAAAAAGGATCGTTTTCGAGCGAAAAAGCGACAAAACTACCAATCAGCTGCCTGTTTGCCAGCAGGTAGTTGGTCGTAGCCTTCACATCGAAGTACTTGACTGTGAGAAGTGGTAGTATGTCTGTTTTACTTTCCAACTTTTAAATTTTGTCTTTCTTTTTTCAGCGCAAAGCATTGCGCTGCTACTTTATCCTACACTACCCTCTAGACTTATTTGCAACAATTTTTGTGCTTCGACGGCGAACTCCATCGGCAGACGGCTGATGACTTCCTTGGCGTAACCATTTACAATCAGACCGATAGCTGTTTCGGTTGAGATGCCGCGCTGGTTGCAGTAGAAAATCTGGTCTTCGCTGATTTTCGATGTCGTAGCTTCGTGTTCTACCACTGCCGTTTCGTTGTTCACATCGAGGGTGGGGAAGGTGTGAGCTCCGCATTTGTCGCCCATAAGCAGCGAGTCGCACTGTGAGAAGTTGCGGGCATTGTTGGCGTTCTTGCCAATCATCACCATTCCGCGGTACGAGTTCTGGCTACGTCCTGCCGAAATACCTTTAGATACTATTGTGCTGCTGGTATTCTTGCCGATGTGAATCATCTTCGAGCCAGTGTCTGCCTGCTGGAAGTTGTTGGTAACGGCTACCGAGTAGAATTCCGAAACCGAATTGTCGCCCTTAAGCACTGTGCTCGGGTATTTCCAAGTGATTGCCGAACCGGTTTCTACCTGTGCCCAGCTAATCTTTGAGTTCTTTCCGTTGCAAAGTCCGCGCTTGGTGACGAAGTTGTAGATTCCACCTTTGCCTTCCTTATTGCCTGGGTACCAGTTCTGTACGGTTGAGTATTTTACTTCGGCATCGTTCTCGGCAATTATTTCCACTATTGCAGCGTGAAGTTGGTTTTCGTCGCGTTGAGGGGCGGTGCAGCCTTCCATATAGCTTACATACGCGCCTTCGTCGGCGACTATCAATGTGCGTTCAAACTGACCTGTGTTGCTTGCGTTTATGCGGAAATAGGTCGAAAGTTCAATCGGGCAGCGCACACCCTTTGGGATGTAGCAGAACGAGCCGTCGCTGAACACTGCCGAGTTTAGCGCTGCAAAATAGTTGTCGCCCGATGGTACCACCTTGCCCATGTACTTGCGCACGAGGTCGGGGTGGTTTTTCACTGCTTCGCTGAACGAGCAGAAGATGATTCCATCTTCGGCAAGTCGTTCCTGGAAGGTCGTTTTCACCGAAACGCTGTCCATAACCGCATCGAATGCAACTCCCGAAAGTCGTTTCTGTTCATCGAGCGGAATGCCGAGACGGTCGAAAGTGTTCTTGATTTCAGGGTCGATTTCGTCGAGTGAGTTGAGTTTCTTCTTCTGCTTAGGTGCCGAGTAGTATATTATGCTCTGGTAGTCGATTGGTGGAATGTCGAGGTGTCCCCAGTTTGGCTGTTCCATATTTTTCCACTTCTCAAAAGCGTTGAGGCGGAATTCGAGCAACCATTCGGGTTCGCCCTTCTTCTGGGAAATCAGTCGTACCGTTTCTTCGTTGAGACCAACGGGAATTTCATCGGCTTCGATGTCGGAAACGAACCCGTACTTGTATTCCGATTGGGTGACTTCCTTTATAAGTTCCTTGTCTTGTGCGTTTTCAGACATTTTTTTATTTCTTTATTTAGGGTTGCAAAGATAACAAAAATTCAATGATTAGCTTCGTTGATTTAAAAAATCAACAATTAGCTGCACTGAGCTAAAGATTCAATGATGTAAAGATCTGAAATGGTTTGAAGACGTTGCGCGCAAAGGTTGTTGAGACGCAAGATTTAGCGTCTGTACTATATAATATGAAAAGGTTTATTGTTGTTAAATGTTGTTATAGGTTGTTTGCAAAAAAATATGGTACATGTTTTGTTTGCTCATATAACATATTAGTGTTATCTTTGTGATGTTGAATTTTATAAAATTGGTTATATGAAAAGGAGTATAGTTTTTTGTTCGTTGATTGCTATTATGGCAATGGTAATTCTTTCTGGATGTGACAGAATCATGAAGGTTGTTTCTGTTAGTACTTTGCAGTGTTCGAACCTTGGTGCTACAACAGTTGTTCTTAAGGGACAGTTGGTTTCTGATGCTGGTTCGGAAGTGGCTGAACGCGGTTTTTTCTATGGAACATCAAAAAATCTGCGCGATCATATGACTGCAGAATGTGGCCCTGGTCGCAAAGGAAACTTTGAAGCAAGAATTACAGGCCTTTTGCCAAACACTAAGTATTATTATCAGGCATACGCCAAGGGTGATGATGATTTGGATGTTGGTGATATAATGGAATTTACAACCTACGATCTGAAGATCACCGTTCATACCGACCAGCCAACTGTGGCATCTCCCGAAAATGTTACCTTTAGTGGTAGCTATGTGAACGAGGAAAGTTTTACTATTGAAAAAGTAGGTTTCGAATATAGCCGTTTTGGCGATTATTCAAACTCGTCGATAATTTATTCTGCTAATACGAATACTCCTTTTTCTGCAGTTGTAAGCCTAGCGCCAAGTACGACTTATTACTGCCGTGCGTTCATTCAGGCGCAGGACTCTACGATATTACTTTACGGAGAAAGTGTTGCTTTTGCAACTACCGAATACGAAGCTCCTGTAGTTACCACTTTGGATGCTGTTGATGTTGCTTCTACTTCTGCTCGTTTGAAAGCGCAAATTACAGCAAATGGTAATTCGATTAACTCGAAGGGCTTCTATTGGAGTGCTTCGTCAGACTTTGCTTCGCCTACAGCATTGTGGGCAGGTGCTGGTGCTGGTACTACAAGCAGTTATGAGACATTGTTCGATAACCTTACTCCGTCAACAACCTATTACTACAAGGCTTTCATAACCTATTCGAGAGCTGGTGAGGACATAGAGGTACTTGGTGAAGTCAAGAGTTTCACTACAGCTGCAGCAAAATAAGCAGTTTGTCAAAAAAATATTAGCGGTCGGACTTCCTCCGACCGTTTTTTTTGACTATCTTTGCATTCTAAAATTTGACGAATGAAGTGTATAGGTTTTGCCTGCGACCATGCAGGATTTGAATTGAAGAATTTCCTTATGGAATATATGAAGCAGAAGGGTTACGAAGTAAAGGATTTCGGAACAAATTCTGCCGAAAGCTGCGACTATCCCGATTATGCTCATCCGCTGGCAGAGGCGGTTGAGGCTGGTGAGTGCATAGGTTTTGCAATCTGCGGAACCGGCAATGGCATAAGCATGACCGCCAACAAGCATCAGGGTGTGCGTTGTGCTTTGTGCTGGGATGTGGAAATTGCAGCTTTGGCTCGCCAGCACAACGATGCAAACATCTGCGGATTGCCTGCTCGTTTCATTTCTAAGGAACTTGCCGTAGAAATTGCCGAAACTTTTCTAAAAACACAGTTCGAAGGTGGCAGACACGAACGCCGAATAAAGAAAATTCCGCTTAAGTAGTCCGATGGAGGAAAAGCAGCCTAAAAAACGATTCTGGATTCGCTGGAAGGAAAATTTCCTCGTGAAATTCTGGCGCAACCAGCAGTTGAAGGATAAACTTTACGAAATAATCTTTGGTTCAGAAACCAAGGCCGGCAAGATGTTCGACATCGTGCTGATGATTATGATCGTCGCCAGTATTTTGGTGCTCATGGTCGAAAGTGCGGGAATTCCAAGGGCTTGGAAAATCCTATTTTTAGTGCTTGAATATGTTTTCACAGCATTTTTTACATTCGAATACCTCGCTAGAGTTTACTGCTCACCAAAACCACTGAAATATGTCTTCAGTTTCTACGGAATTGTCGATTTGGTGTCAACTCTGCCTGTATATATCAGTTTCATTTTCGGCGGAGCACGCTATATGCTTGCAATCAGGGCATTCAGGCTGATTAGGGTTTTCCGTGTCTTCAAGTTGTTCAACTTCCTTGACGAAGGCCGGTTCCTTATGCTGGCATTAAAGGACAGCAGCAAGAAGATTATCGTATTTTTCCTATTCGTTCTGATTCTTGTAATCTCGATGGGAACCGTAATGTATATAATTGAAGGTGGGAAAAATACGGCATTCAGCAACATATTCACCAGCATATACTGGGCGATAGTGACAATGACCACTGTCGGCTATGGCGACATTACGCCAACAACAGGGCTTGGAAGGGCATTGTCGGCATTTGTTATGTTGTTGGGCTACACGATAATAGCAGTGCCAACAGGTATCGTTTCGGCTTCGATGGCAAAGAGCTACAAGAAGCAGCGCGAGAAATTCAGGATTTGTCCGCAGTGCCACGAGTACGAATACGACAACGAAGCCAAGTTCTGCAAGCATTGCGGTCACGAATTTGGTGACGACTGGCGGCAGGAACATCCCGAAGAAAAGATAATCCGTACCGATGGCCGCGAGGAAGCTATTGAAACAGAAGTATATGAAGAACCAGAATAATATGCAGTCGATACTATACATACACGGGTTCAATTCGGCGGGAAACGCCTGGAAAGCAATGAAGCTAATCGAGTATTTCCCCGATTACGAAATTGTTTCGCCAACTCTCGACTACTATACTCAGTCGCCAGATGCTCTTATTGCACAACTTAAGCACGAAATTGATACTCATGACATTAGAATGATTGTCGGGACAAGCCTCGGCGGAATGATGACAATGTATATGTCGGCTCTGTGCGGACTGAAGGCTCTAGCCATAAATCCCGCATCGCGTCCAAACGAATCGCTTAGGCAATTTGTTGGCGTTGAGTTGATTAACTACGCTACCGAAACCAAGCATTATCTTTCGCAGGAAGCCTTTGATGCATATCAAGGGTTCATAACCGGACCTTTCAACGATGTGCATTTCGACAACAGTAAGCTCACTTTTGCGCTTGCCAAGGACGATGAGCTTCTCGGCAGTTACGATTCGCTGAAGGAGCAGTTCCGTGGCTTTACAATCCACGAGTTCGACAAGGTAACTCACCGTTTTGTAAAGTTCGAGTATCTGGTTCCGATAATTAGGGACATTTTGGAATGTTAAATTGATAATATGAATTTTAAACAATAAAATCATGAAGACTATGAGGCATTTACTTTGTTTTGCAGTGTTTAGTTTTGCGGCTTTTTGCACATTTGCACAGACAAATCCTTATCCGGAGGAGAACGAAGAATACGCATACGCGGTAACTGTTAAATATCAGGGCCAGAAGCCTATAATAACCGATTTCATCAATGCCTTTTTCGGGGAAGAATCAGAGGACGAACTGACTGGCTACTTATCGGACTTGTGGCATAGGTACCTCAAGAACGAGCCGTTGGACAAGAACGAAAAGGTTACGGTTGATACCAAAAATGGATTTGCATGTTTCGAAAAGGTATATCCGCCAGAGGAAGACTACGAAGGTGGCAAAATGCTCGTTGAGATGTGCTATTGGAACTGTTCCGATGGCAATCACAAGATTTATGCTGAGTCGGTACAGTATTTTGATGGTGGCAGAGCCGTTGAGACAGAGTTCAGCGGAATCGTTTTTGGCATATACAACAACGCCACGCACAAGATGACATATACTTATCAGGATGATATGGGTGCGAGAGTAACGACTGGTATGGAAGATCTTGGTGTAACAGAAGAAAAGGGCGCATATTACCTTGTTAATTATGAAACCGAAGAGCGCAAACCTATCACCGAGGAGCAATACAACAACTGGTGGAACGAATATCCGGTTGTAACCTACAGTCTTCCGCGCGTAGGCAAGGACATTACAGCTGTAATAAATAACCGTCCAGAAGGAAAGAAAGAGGTGATTGTAAAGTGGAACGGACTAAGGTTTGATGTTCAGCAGTAATTCTTATTGCTACTTATTCCATACAACTTCCTTATCTGTTGCCTCTTCGTAGAAGCAGGGGCATTTCCCGTCGCCTGCACCCGACAATCCGCCAGATGGCATACAGATAACATCACCATTTTCGTCATACACTACAGCAGGATAATCTGCGCACGATGACGACTCGAACAAATACGCCTCTTTGCCTTGGTAATGGTATTTCTGAACAGATGTAAGGCAGTTGTCCTTTTGCTCCGAGATTAATTTTCGTATGGGTTTGGGTATTTGACTATTGTTAGCATTTTCGCACGAAACAAATGTCATTACAAAGGCAATTGCAACCAAAGAGATTAACGATATTTTCATAATGTTGTGATATTTGATGTTGATTGATTTGTTGCAAATTTATATATAAAAGTCAAATATCAAAGCATAAAGTAAAAAAAACTTTATACTTTGTGTGGTGCGTTATTTTCTCTGCCACCATTTGCGTTTTGGCTCTTCTTCTGGAGGAAAGTCATCGTATTCATCTTCTTCTGGTTCTTCCTCCTTAATGAGAGTCTGCGGAATTAGCAGTTCGCGGATTTTGTCCCAACCGATGAACCCACCCACATTGCGGTCGTCGATATAGATGTCGGCAACAATCTTACGGCTCATGTACTTGGGGTTGAAAACCTCGTCGGGATGCTCATTGTTTACCGCGTAGAATGTAAGTCCGTGCTGTTTGCAGAACTCCACGGCTTCGTCGAGCAGTTCGCCATCGCGAACAGTCCACAGGATTAGTGTAAAACCATGGCGCTTCAGGTCTTTCAATGTCTCGAATGCTCCGTCTATCACGGTGCCTATCTCTGGATAGCGGTGGGTGACTATTGTTCCGTCAAAATCGACTGCTATAACAGGATTCATAAGCAATTAATAATTAACAATTGATAATTGACAATGGATAATTAGGGTTCTATTGGTAGATTTGTTGGCTTTATCATAAAAATCTTGCCGTTCTCCACTTCCTTGGTTTCATTTTGCGGTTCGATGGCAAGGCTGTCGGTGTCGAGATGCAAAATCTTGTTTACTATTGTCTTGTCGGGAAGAATAAGGGTTAGTGTATCGCCCATCTGCGAAAGAGACCAAGTTCCTTCGGTAGTATTTGTCTTTGTAGCATTTACATATTTGCCGTCTTCCCCGAAATAGTATGTAGTGTATTGCTTGGTCTCGTTCATCTTTTCGTAAACTTTCCTCAGCAATGGCTCGGGAAGCTGCTGACCGCCAATGTATAGAGAGTCGAGTTGCCATGTGCCTTCGATTAGCTTTGCCACCTTGTCGCTTTGCGCCGAGCACAAGCTGGCAATCAGCATAAATGGTAATAATATTATAAGGTATATTGCTTTCATGTCGATAAATTATGGTTCAATCCTATACAATGTATGTTCTATGTCCAAATCGGCAAGCATATTGGGCATACGGTCGTAGCTGGTGTCAGTAATGAAAATCTGACCAAACTCGTCGCTCGAAACCATCTGCGAGATAACCTTCACGCGCTTGGGGTCGAGCTTGTCGAAAATATCATCGAGAAGCAGAATTGGCTTTTGTCCGACCTTGCGCTGTATGTAGTCGAACTGCGCGAACTTGAGGCTGATAAGGTAGGTTTTCTGCTGTCCCTGCGAACCGCACTGCCGTATGCTGCTGTCGCCAAGGAGGAATGTGAAATCGTCGCGATGTGAACCACCAGTGGTGTGGCTTGCTGCCCTGTCGCGGTCGCGGTGCGATGCAAGTAGCTGGTCGAAAGTCATTTCGTTGAGTTCCGAATCGTAAATCAGCTTCACTTCTTCGCGTCCGCCCGAAATCTGCGCGTAGTATTTCTGGAATATAGGTATAATCTCATTGATGAACTGCTTGCGCTTTTCGTAAATCTTTGTTCCATAGTCGGCAAGTTGCATATCCCAGATTTCGAATTCGGCATCGTTCACCGAAAAACCGTCGTGAAGCTTGTGCAGCAAGGTGTTGCGATGCTCGAGTGCACGCTTGTACATTGCAAGGCTTTTCAAGTAAATGTTGTCGAACTGTGAAATTATTGAATCAACGAATTTGCGTCTTGTATCGCTGTCGAAAATCAAAATTGTGTCGGTTGGCGACGAGAAAACTATGGGTATCAGTCCGATATGGTCGGTAAGACGCTGGTATTCGGCTCCGTTGCGACGGAACGACTTGTGACGCTCATCCCTATGCAGTCCGCAGTAGATTTTTTCACTCTTGCCATCTATATCGTATTCACCCTGAACAACATAGAAATCCTCGGCGTTGCGTATGCACTGCCTGTCCTGCTGCGTGAAGTAGCTTTTGCACATCGAAAGGTGGTAGATGGCATCGAGGATATTGGTCTTGCCGACGCCATTGTCGCCAATTATGCAGTTGATATTGCTGCAGAACTGCAGTTCCTTCTCCTCAAAGCTCTTAAAGTTCACTATTGATATGTCTTTCAGAAACATGCTCATTGTTAACGCTTTAGTTCTTTTTTCAGGAATTGCCCTGTGTAACTTTCCTTGTGCTTTGCAATTTCCTCTGGCGTTCCGCAACAAAGTACGGTTCCGCCTTTTTCACCGCCTTCGGGTCCCATGTCGATAATCCAGTCGGCACACTTTATGACATCCATGTTGTGCTCGATGATAATCATGCTGTTGCCTTTGTCAACCAACGAGTTAAGCACCTTCATAAGCACTTGTATGTCCTCGAAATGAAGTCCAGTTGTCGGCTCATCGAGTATGTACAATGTTTTGCCGGTTTCGCGGCGCATTAGTTCCGTTGCAAGTTTTACGCGCTGTGCCTCGCCACCCGAAAGCGTTGTCGACGACTGACCGAGAGTTATGTAGCCAAGTCCCACCTGCTGCAAGATAACTAACTTCTTGTAAATCTGTGGAATATTCTCGAAAAACTCAACAGCCATATTTATGGTCATATTCAAGACATCAGCTATCGATTTACCTTTGAACTTGACTTCGAGGGTTTCGCGGTTGTAGCGTTTGCCTCCACAAGTTTCGCAGGGAACATAAACATCGGGAAGGAAGTTCATCTCGATAGTTCGTACGCCTGCGCCCTTGCAGGTTTCGCAGCGTCCGCCAGCAATGTTGAACGAGAAGCGTCCCGACTTGTAGCCTCTGATTTTTGCCTCTGGCAATGCTGCAAAAAGGTCGCGGATTTCGGTGAAGAGTCCCGTGTAAGTCATTGGGTTGGAACGCGGTGTGCGTCCAATAGGTGACTGGTCAACAGCAATAATCTTGTTGATGTTCTCGATGCCTTCAATTTTTGTGTAAGGCAGCGGACTTGTTTCGGCACGGTAGAAATGCCTATTCAATATAGGTACGAGTGTGCCGTTTACAAGACTCGACTTTCCACTTCCCGAAACGCCTGTCACACAAACCATTATGCCAGTAGGAAAACTTACATCAACATTTTTTAGGTTGTTGCCAGTAGCACCGATAAGTTTTACGCATTTGTCCTTGTCGAACGGACGGCGTTCCTTCGGCACTTTTATTTTCAACGAACCACTGATGTACTTGGCTGTAAGTGTGTCGGCTGTTTGCATTTCTTCGGGCGTGCCAGCAAAGACAAGGTGTCCGCCCTTGCGACCAGCACCAGGACCAATGTCCACTATGTAGTCGGCATTTTCAATCATATCGCGGTCGTGTTCGACGACAATTACAGAGTTGCCACGGTCGCGCAGTTCCTTGAGCGAATGTATGAGCTTCTGATTGTCGCGTTGGTGCAGACCGATGCTAGGTTCATCAAGGATGTAAAGCACATTCACAAGGCGGGAACCAATCTGGGTTGCCAACCTGATGCGCTGTAATTCTCCGCCCGAAAGACTTTCGGCAGGACGGTTGAGCGACAAGTAGTCAAGTCCTACATCAAGCAAGAATTTGAGCCTTGTCTTAACTTCCTTCACAATCTCGTGGGCTATTTTTTGCTCCTTTTCCGAAAGTTCGGCATTGTGGTTGTCGAAGAAATTGTAAAGTTCTGGCAAATCCATGCTAGCAAGTTCAGCAATGTTCTTGCCTGCAAACCTAAAACACAAAGCCTCGCGGTTGAGCCTTGCTCCGCCGCACTTGGGGCAGGTTACATATTTTGTAAACTTGGCGTTCTCCTTGTCCGAATCGTCGTCGCTACTGCTGTGCTTCATGCGGTTTATCACGCCGTCGAAGGTGACGATGTAGTTGGAATCTTCGCCAAGCGGGGTATGTCTGAGGTTGAGGTTTCCGTTGTAGCCGTAAAGGATAGTGTCGAGAATATCTTCGGGCAAATCCTTGATAGGCGTTTTCATCGAAAACTCAAGTTTTTCGGCAAGAGCGTCGAGTGTCCAGAACAGAACGGATTCCTTGCGTTTGCCGATGGTGGTTATTGCGCCTTCGTTTATCGAAAGATCACGGTTTGGAATAAGTTTTTCTAAGTCGACATCGATGATAGTTCCAAGTCCATTGCACTTCGGGCAGGCTCCCTGCGGCGAGTTGAACGAAAACGAATGAGGAGCAGGTTCCTTGTACGAAATTCCGCTCGTGGGACACATCAGGAAACGGCTGTAGAACGACGGCTTGTCGGAGCCTTTTTCCAAAACCATAGTGATTCCCTTGCCGAGTTGCATGGCAAGTTCGATGGCCTTGCGCAGACGCTGGCTGTCGTCGTCGCTTTTTATCGTGAGCTTATCGACAACAACTTCAATAAAATGGTTCTTGTAGCGGTCGAGCTTGAGATTATATTCCACTTCGGTGATTTCGCCATCGATGCGAGCAGTCATATAGCCACGGCGACGAATATTCTCGAAAAGTTCCTTGTAGTGACCTTTTCGTCCGTTGACGAGCGGCGCGAGAACATAAATCGATTTTCCGCTAAACTTTTCGGTTATGATATCAACTATCTGGTTGTCGCTGTATTTCACCATTTTCTCGCCAGTGACATACGAATATGCCGTTGACGCGCGTGCAAAAAGCAGACGCAGGTAGTCGTAAATTTCGGTTATTGTGCCGACTGTGGAACGCGGATTCTTTACGGTAGTCTTCTGCTCGATGGCTATTACGGGGCTAAGTCCTGTAATCTGGTCAACATCAGGGCGTTCCATGCTGCCGATAAATTGTCGCGCGTATGCCGAAAATGTTTCCATGTAACGGCGTTGCCCTTCGGCGTATATTGTATCGAAGGCAAGCGACGACTTTCCGCAACCGCTCAATCCAGTGACAACGGTCAACTTATGCTGCGGAATGTCAACATCAAGGTTCTTGAGGTTGTGAATCCTTGCGCCCCTGACTTCAATCTTCTCATCTTCATTCTTCATCACTTAGTAGTTTTGCAGGGTCTTATGCCTTTCTTCGGCAGTTCAATCTCAAATTCCCGTCTCGACTGGTTAGGCAGCGTATTGGTTCGAAGCCACGGATTGAAATGCTTGAGCATCTTGAGGTTAGTGCCGTTGTCGATAGCGAACTGAGTGAGGTCTGTTATTGTCGTATCAACCTTTATTGTGTAAGTTTCAATTTCGTCGTACAAATCCTTTTCGTCAAGGTCGAAGCCGTAGGTGCTTGGATTTTCCATAACCAGCTTGAGCGCAATGATACGATAGACATATCTTGCTGTTTCTTGATTCAGAAGCAAATCCCAATAGTTGTCAACTTTTTGACTCTCAATGCTTTTGCTAAGTCCGCCCATGCCCATATTGTACGAAGCAGCCACCAATGTCCAGCTTTTGAACTTCTTGTATGCATCCTTGAAATATTTGCAGGCGGCAACTACCGACTTGTGGTGGTTGTAGCGTTCGTCGATGTTGGTGTCGATGCGCAGACCGTACTCGTTTGCAGCCGATTTCATAAACTGCCAGAAACCTGTTGCTCCTGCTGGACTAACCACATTGCTAAGTCCACTTTCGGCAACGCAGAGGTATTTTAGGTCGTCGGGAATGTTATTTTCCTTCAGCACCTTTTCTATTTCAGGGAAATATCTCTTGGCTTTCTTAAGATAGGTTATCGTTGCCGAGTGACGGTACATATTCACAACAAGCTCATAGTCAAGTGCTTCGTAAACATCAAAGTTCTCAAGAGGAACTCGTTCTTCGCAAAAGATTATCTCGTCGGGAATAAACGGTTGCGAAGATGTCGGGGCTGTCGGAAACTCTTTTGCTTCATTGCTCTGCTTGGTTGAATCATCAGCAGTAAGCGACATCAATCCCAGAGTGCAGAGTATTCCTATGGCAATTCCGCCAACGATTAAAGCTGGTATCTTAACGTATTCTTTCATTTTTTATCATTTTTGTTTTGTGACTTTTGTATTTATGTATAGCAGAGCAAATATAGCTACTGGATATATTGCAAATGCGTAAACTATATTGTAGTTTAAATATGGGCAGTACATAATTACTTGCGAAAGGCAAACTCCGATAAGATTCAGCGAAAGCAGAACCGCACCGACTTTACGCACTGTCAGTCCCCTATAGTATAGGTAGTGGGTTGTGTGGTCGCGTCCACCGACAAATGGCGACTTGCCTTTGAGCAGCCGGTTGATAGTAACTGTTGTTGTATCTGACAACGGAACGATAAATGAAAGTGCTACCATTATGAACTGCTTGGCGTTGTATGCGTAGTTTCTATCGTCGGTTATCTGTATTCCGTTCCAGAAGTATTTTAT
>JAEEGK010012791.1_pt1 | contig 19020 bp, 18 predicted proteins | sample 8958771 | NCBI WGS metagenome assembly JAEEGK01 (sample SAMN16246547, study PRJNA631951) | gut metagenome | biome: gut microbiome; feature: rumen; material: SC-attached | host: Bos | place: Iran: Karaj | collected 2018-10
TATGGACCGTGCAAAAGTCATAAAATCAAAGCACGACATAAAAGTGACCATTGCAGTGGAAGCAGTTTTATGGACCGTGCAAAAGTCATAAAATCAAAGCACGACATAAAAGTGACCATTGCAGTGGAAGCAGTTTCCTCCGCTCTCTGTCTTATGGTTCTTGCGGCGGTGGCAATTCTGCTGCCGGGCTTCAATACGGGAAGCAATGTTGCCACTCAGGTACAGTACGGAAGTCTGATCCTCCGCGCTTCATATATAGGATATGTTGTAATCGGTGCTCTGGCCTTTATCCTCGGCATTCTGATAACCCTTCTTTGTACACAGGTAAGGAAACTTAAGCTTGCCGAAGAATTAAAAGAGGATTGACATGTCAAGTACGTCTCTTTGGGAAGTTTTCGGAGTAATCCTTCAAATCGTTGTTCTTCTGGTCGTGATCAGTTTTTCCGCAGGGCTCATAACCCGCGGGAAAAATGTTCTGCTTACCGTTTTTTTCACCTTTTCTCTGGTAAGCTGGCTCCTCAGCGACATTTACTGGATCACCTACGATCTGCTTCGTCCCGACACCCGTATGCCCCTTGCAGCTAATGAGCTTGGTGAATGCGCCTTGTCTCTTCTTATGGCTGCGGGACTTTCCCCCTATATCAAAAAAGAAACCTCCCGTCCCCGATGGGAGGCTGTTTATGCGATTCTTTTTTCCGTCGCCAATACGGCCCTTTGGATAGTCTGGTCCGGTGAATGGCTTCAGGATATTGTGTGCGGTCTTGCTTTGTGCGTTTTCACTTCTGTTGTTGCAATCATTTTAATACAGACAGAAACCATCCCCCGGGTCGTTCGGGTGCTTTTGGTCCTTTCTTCAGTTTTGGTGCTCGTTTTCCAGACCGCCTGCACCTATATCAAAACTCCCCTTACGAAGGTTCTTGAGTATTCAAGTTATGTCCTTATGTACGCTTTTCTTGCGTACTTCATCATAAAAGCATTTATCCTCCACAGGTCCGGCGCCCGTACAAAGCCCTTCGTTCTGATGACCGCCGCTTTTTGCTGGGCCGAATTTAATCTGTACATGAGCCCGGGATGGATATACAGCGTTTCCCTTATGGTCTTTACCGTCACCATACCCTTTATGTATCTGACGTTAAGAAGGGAGGTCCTTACGGATGATATATGCTGAAAACATCTTAATCTGTATAGCGGTTCCTCTCCTGGTGTCCCTGTTTTTCGTCACTAAAAGTGCCAAGCGGTTCGTAGGGGCTTTTCTTACGGGAATGGCCATCTGCCTGATCGGTGCCTACATAGGAGGCTTTATCGATATCGCGGCCGCCATGCCCGAAGGCGAAACTTCAATCTTTCTCTCACCCATTATCGAAGAGATTATCAAGTTTCTGCCGATACTCTTCTATATGCTTATATTCCTGCCCGGCAACCGGGATCTCTTGCTTTTTGCCGTAGGTATCGGTGCGGGCTTTGCAACCTTTGAAAACTGCTGCTATATCCTCTCTTCCGGTGCAGACAGCCTGCCCTATGTCATGATCAGGGGCCTGGCCGTGGGAGTAATGCATATAGTCTGCACCTTCGTGCTTTCCATGGCGCTGGTGCTTTTACGAAATTTCAAAGTCATTTCCTTTGCGGGTATTGTGGGAGCCCTGTCGCTCTCCATGTCATTCCACGGGCTTTATAACCTGCTGGTATCGGAACCCGGGCTTTCTTCCTACATAGGTTATGCCATGCCGCTACTTTCTGCGGTAATCCTGTATCTGCCCTACAAACGATCCTTTAAAAATCTTTAAACGAATACTTTCTGCCGCTCCGTTCGGGGCGGCTTTTTTGTTTGCAAAATTTTTTTGCTTTTCGGTGAGTAAAAATATAAAAACCTGCAATTAATAGGTGAGAAGGGAGATGCGCTTATGAAATATTCAAAGGATGAAGCGGTTTCCGAAATAATGAAGCGAAGCCGCAACATAAGACATCAAAAACTTAAAAACACCGTACGTGCGCTGTCCGCAGCCGTTCTATTTACCTTTGCGGCGGGCCTGGGCGCAGGAATTTACTACACCGACACCGGCGGGTACATGAACACGCGAACCAGTTACGGTTCCTTCCTGTTACCGGGTTCAGCCGGGGGGTATGTATTAGCGGCGGTTATTTCTTTCACCCTGGGAGTTGCCCTGACACTGTTTCTGATTTGGAAACAGAGAAAAAAGGGGGACGACCCCCGCAGAAACGCTTCGGAGGGTGACGATGAAAAGTAAAAAACATTTGATTTTGATCTGCCTGCTTACGATGATCCTTGCTTTACCGGGCTGTGCCGGCAGGAACAGCAGTGGGATCCCTCCTTCCGAAAAGAAGGATATCCTAGTTATGTCAACCTCGTCCCCTGTTTTGATAACAGCAGATACCTCGGGAATCCCCGAAGGTACGGATATCGATGCTTTGGCTTCAAGCGTGTTTAAGCTTGAGGTATACGATTCCAAAGGCTTTAAAACCGCCACGGGCACGGGCTTTGTCTACGGAGACCCGAAAGTCCTGGCCACTTCCGCCCACGTGATCGTAAACATGGATTACATGGAAGTGACGCGTGATAACGGCGAAACCTTTAAGATAACCGCCAAGGCTTCCTACGCTGACAAGGATAAGGACATAGCGCTCTTTAAACTTCCGTCGGATGTGGATCTTCCGGCTCTTAAGCTTAAAGAGGAAATACCCCCAAGGGGCACTCCCGTATTTACCATCGGTTCCCAGGCGGGTCTTACCAATCTTCTTACCACGGGAGTGGTCAGCGGAACCTGGAATGACAAAGGAACCGATTACCTTCTTTTTACAGCCCCTGTCTCAGGGGGAAACAGCGGAGGTCCCGTCTTCGACTGCGACGGAAATGTTGTGGCCGTTGTCACAGGCACCTATGAAAAGGCCCAGAACCTGAACATAGGCCTGATTGCAAAAGAACTACCGGAAACGGAATAAATCTCGGAGAAAAAACATGAATTTCAGAAGAAAACTCAAAAAAATCTTAGCTGTATTACTTGTGGCAGCCCAGGTAACAATGCTTTTCTCAGGCTGCGGAAAGGGCGGCGGAAGCATCTTTGACATCTTCAAAACAAGCTTTAAGGTAACCTTTGCTTTACCCGAAAATGCAACGGATTTTGAAGTAAGCGAGACAAAACTTCCCGAAGCCTTGAAAGTCAAAAAAGGAACCCTTATCGGCGCGCTGCCGGAATCAAGCCGTACAAGCAGCGTATTCATGGGCTATTCCTACGATCCCGAAGGCCTTAACAAAGCCGACGAAAACACAGCCATCAAAAAAGACCTGACTCTCTACCCCGTCTTTGAGACCGCTGAAGGAATGACCAATGTCTTTGACATGAACTTCGTATCGGGCACGGACGTGAAATCGGATTATGCCATCGTGCTTTCCGCTTACGGCCTTTCCCAAAAAGAGGTCACGGAACTGATCAGGATCAAGGACCTGTCAAACGGCGATGAGAATGTTCCCTTCGTCATAGAGCAGGATGACAACACGGTTCCCGGCGGACTTAACATTCCCGAAAAGGTCCTTCCCTACGTAAAGAATCTTATAAACGCCAACCGTACCGATCCGAAGACCGATCTGATGGGGGGCCTTTATTCCATGGGGCTTGATTCGGATTCCGTCTACAAGCTGATCCTTATATATGCTCCCGAAGAAAGAGACGCTTTCTTTGACGACTATGCGGTAAAGACCGGCGATGCCGGCGCTGCCGCTACCCTGAAGGCCCAGGCCGCAGGTATCGGAACCCGTACCGAAAATGAATTAAAGGAACTCTACGGTCTTTCCGAAAAAGACAGTCTTGAAAGATACTGGCGCGAAGACATGGGCTACGATATCGAGAATGTGCTGAAACTCTCCGATATCGTCAAAGCAAACTCGGTCTTCAGCGAAACCGTACGTTTCACCATCTACCCTTCCGAAGAAGGCTGGACGGAAGGCGACCTGTTCCAGGTTGAGATCCTTAATACCGAACGCCTGCGTTTTGTATTTGGCGATCAGATCTGCACAGAATACATCACTTACTATAACTTCACCGTAGGCTGCGAAGAAGTGAAGAACATGACTGTGGACGACGGAGTGCTCTTTATTCCCCTGTCCGAAGTCAAGGGCGTCACTCTCGGAAGCATGTTTGAGATCACCGTTGACAAGGACGGCAATCAGAAGGCTGCGGAAAAAGAACGCAAGGGGACACTTACCTACAGCGGTGACAGGACTCTTTCCAAAGGGCTTGTCATAGCGGTTTACGACGGTACCCTCAATGAGGACAAGAGCGTTGACGGCGAAGTCGGATACTTTGAGATCACCGAAGTCAAAGGAAACGGACAGTATTCCTATCAGGGTGCTGATTTTAAGGACGTTATCGCTCTCCCCGAGATCATTCCCGTTAAATTCGCGACAGTCGGTGAAGATTCAACCGCACTTATACCCGCATCAGACCTTAAGTTCGACAAGCGCATAGCCGAAGTCCTCGGTTTCGAAGGCGATGCGGTGATCGATAAAGGCGACTATCTTGCTTTTTACAACGGAACCTTCAACCTCGATAACGGCCTTGATTCCTCGGAAGGTATCGAGTTTAAAGGCTATGCGAAAGTAAATTCCGTAACGGAAGAAAAGGGAGGCTTCAAGGTATCCTTTACCGAAGCTCCCGCCGAAGAAGTGCTTTCTTCCGTCAACATGCATATGGATACCGGTACTGTCGCTCCCGAGATCACCAAAGTTGACAGTGAAGCCGTCAAGCAGGCAATGCTTGATGAAATAGAAAAAAGCAATCTTGTGGAAGAAGCAAGCGATTATCTCTGCGACGCTCTTCTTTCCGACGAAGCGGATCTTGCGAAATACCAAAACAGAGACAAACTCGCCGAAATGAAGTTTAAGGATGCAAACGGCGGTGAACTTACCTTTGACGAAGTAAGAAAACTTGCCGGCGGCGGTGAAAAGGTCAAAGTCGACGATGTCAATGTATCATTTATACTCACCGGTGCTCTCCAGCACTTTGAGGGCGAAGCGGGATTGCGAGCCGAAGTCACCGTTTCCTTAAAGATCACCATCTCCCTGGGTGAAGCGGGCAACATCGAAATCACTCCCATGGCTATCTTCGAGCAGGAAGTTCTCATAAGCCCCACCATAAGCGTAAAGGCTAAATGGGGATACTTGCTTGGTTTCATTCCTTATCTTGCTTATGTGGACATAGATCCTTCCTTTAAGTGCGGTACCTATACCGGAATCGGACTCACCGTTACCATCATGACCAAGAGTAACGAAAATGACTCCGAATTCAGTGAAATGGCCAAGGAATACGAGGAAGGCACCGGCGGCAAGAACGAAGAAGAAAGAAAGAAATATCTTAACGGCCTCGTAAAATCCGGGGAAACCCTAAAGAAGTTTGCGGACATGAAAGAAGGCGGTGCCGGCGGCGAATGGTCAGGCGGCAAGAAGGACGACAAAAAGAAAGACGATAAGAAAGACGATAAAGATGACGACAAGCCGGGACTCATGGAAAGCAAATCTCCCGGTGTTGGCGGCGATCTCCCCACCAAGTATTCAAACATGCTCGGTAATGATGCTGAGTACATCGACCTGGTAGAACAGGAAATCGGTACCTTTGCGACTCCCGTGGATCCTTTCCATATCGTGGAATTCAGTATCGGTGCATACCTGGTGGTTTCATTTAAGCTGAATGCCATGATCGGTACCGGCGTTTCTTACGAGAACGCCAAGATGTTCACCTACCGCGTGAGAAAATACGTATGCGTCAGAGGTGAAGACGAAAAGTACTCCGAACAGGCAGATCTTGCAACACCCCACTTCAGGGCTGACTTCTATGCCTTCGGTATGATCGGTATCAGGGCCGGCATCAGGATCGATGTCCGTCTGGGTATCATCAGCACCAAGCTTGCTTCCATCGGCGTTACCGCAGAAGTGGGCTTATATGCCGAGGTTTACGGTTTCCTGTATGTCTGGTACGAATGGACCAGCGGACAGGGTTCCACCAGCGGTGCCATGGGTTCACTCTACTTCGAAGTGGGCATTTACGTGGAAGTCAACTTTAAGGCCCAGCTTGGCGACGGCCAGCTCGAAAAAGAAATAAGCCTGTATGAAAATACCTGGCCGCTGGTAAAACTCGGTGCGGAATTCGTACCTCTCGACTTTACCATAGAGAAAAACTCAGACGATCTCGATCTTAAATACGAGGAAGGCCAGAACTGGGTAATCCTTCCCGCGGATCTTTATAAGATCAATATGATGGAGATGAAGTCAGGCGAAGTGTCCGAGGAAGACATGGATGACACCGCCAGCGTGGGCGAAGGAAAATCCTTCACCATGAGAGGCCGCACCTACACCCAGTACGACGAGGAACATTTCACCATCGAATGTTACGACACCGACAAGGACGGAAAGAAGCTTGATACCTGTTCCTTTATCTACCTTCCCGCCACCAACGAAGTGCTGGTAAAACCCGCAAATACCCTCGTTAACGAGGTTTGGGGCGAAGTAAAGTTTACCTACAAGAACAACACCTTCGGCTTCAACACCTCGAAGATCCAGCGTATCGTAAAGCTCCACTGGCAAGGTACGCCTGCTTCGGCAACCGTTGAATACTATATCGAAAAAGAACCCGGTTCCGGCGAATACGAGCTTAAGGAAGAGGGCGAATTCGACGGCTTCAACGGCATCGAATATGACCTTATAGTAGATGATAAATTCACCAACAAGTACGAAGGCTACAGACTCAAGTGGGTTGAATTTGCCGACACCGCTCAGTTTAAGGAGCGCTATTACAACCTCCTTGAATCATACAACCAGCTGGCGGGGGGCAATAATCCCAGTCCCGAAATGCAGCAGCAGATTGCGGAACAAAGAGCCAAACTTGACGCCGCCTTTGAAAACTACAATAACTACGGTCAGAACATTGTGGACACCGTCGAGAAGGGAAAAGGAACCCTTTACTTCCTGATGGGCGAAACGGATACCGTTGTCAAAGTATACTTCAATCACATAGTCAATGACGTAGAGTGGCGTGTATGGGGCGATCCTTCCATGGACGGCGACATGGGTACCATGCTTGGTCACGGCAAGGTTGAGAACGTGGCCGAAGGCACCGTCATCGCAGACAAGCTCACGGAAGCGGACGAGATAATAAAGAAATATGAGAAGGCTCTCACACTTGAACGCCGTGAATTCGCAATCAATGAAGAAGGTGCCGGATTCACCGAATTCAAGAACGACACCCTTATGGGCAAAGAAAGCGTGGTTGTGGACTACTACGTTAAGGGTAAGACCTACAAGCTCACCTGGAAGCTGGACGGCGAGACCGTAAAGACCGATGAGATAGGTGCTTTTTACAGAACATCCCTTAAGATTCCCGAGACGCAGACAGTCGCCGAAGGCTACTCGATACTTTACTGGGATGCATCCGACATGAACAAGGATTCCGGTGCTGCCTACTACATTTCGGATATCGTCACCGAAAATGCACGTTACGTAATGCCTGCAAGAGATGCGGTGATCAACGCAAAACTTAAGCCCAACTTGTACACCATCGAGTGGTATGCGGATGACAGGCTCCTTGCAAGAGATTCCTATGCGGAATACGGCAGTGTGATCTCTCAGAGTCCCTGGTTCCCCAGAAGCATGAACGATCATCAGATCAATCACTGGTTCCTGGTGACATCCGAAGGCCGTGTGGCTCTTGAAGACTCCATGACCGTTCCCGCAGGCGACGTAAGGCTTCAGGTTGAATATGAATTCGTTCCTTATACCGCTACCTTCATGGACGGAAATACGGTAGTCGCTACCGTCGACGAGGACGAAAACCGTCAGGTCACCGTTCCCGAATACAGAGACCGTACCAGGGAAAATCAGGGTTACGAGCTTACATGGCTCTTCCATGCACCCGAATACTCAGGTATGTCGGATACGGAATACAAACCCGGCGACAAGGCTTACATGCCCTATTCCGATGCAACCTTTACCGCAGAGTGGAAATGCGCTCGTCACAGATGGGACGACGGAGTGATCACCACCGATGCATCCTGCACCGTTGAGGGCGTAAGAACCTTTACCTGCTTAAACTGCGGTGAGACAAAGACCGAAAAGATAGCCACCACCGGACACAGCTGGAACGGCGGAACCGTAACGAGACAGCGTGACTGCGGCCACGACGAAGAAATAACCTACAGATGCGATAACTGCGGTGAAACAAGGACCGAGACCGGAGCCCGTGCTACCGGACAGCATACCTACGGAGCCGCAACTTACACCTGGAGTAACGACCGCGAAGTATGTCAGGGAAGCAAGACCTGCTCCGTCTGCGGCCGCACAGTGACCGAAACCGCCACCGTAACCTCTGCAGTTACCACACAGCCTTCCGGTTCAACACCCGGTGTAAAGACCTTCACGGCAACATTTACGGCAGCAAACGGTTTCACCACACAGACAAATACCCTGGAATTTATGGCTGATACAAACCTTTACCATTTCAGCGCCATAGGAAATTCAAGCCAAAGAGTGGCACTTCAGGGAAACACCATAAGTATACTGGTTGACGGTCATGATTTCGATGACATTTCGGTGGGATTGTTTGTAGGAGATCTTGTAGGCTCCCTCGATGCATTGCTTGAAGGAAACTACGTACCGGTTTATGTATATGACGGTCCGGATCCCTCAGATGAAACCGATCCCGGAAATGTCTTTGCCGGAATTACGGTAGACCAGGCAGTCGGTCAGACATTCACAATTCAGTTTGCTGCCGAGCCTTCCTTCACAGGCACTATCAGCAATTATCCGGCTGCTCCCACACAGATTACGTTCCACAGATAATCTCTCGGTACAATCAGAGCGATATCATACCGAAAACAACAAACACCCCCGGGGAATGATCCCCGAGGGTGTTCTTTTCTTTTGCCATAAAAATTATTTCTTTATTTCCAGTCTTTCATCTTATCGGGATAAAAAACATCCAGATCCACGTCTCCGTTTATTCCGTCGATGCGGCCCGCACTGGAATGCTGCCACATGAAATAATTGCCGGGGTAGTTGGTCTCTTTTGCGTAATGAGCCATCCAGACGGGATTCTTCTTTTCGTGGGTCCAATAGCGGTTATGGGAGCCGGCGCTGGCATAAAGACAGGCCATATACCCGTGCTTTTCGATCTCCTGCTCGAATGTTTCGTAACAGATATTGAGGTCGTGAAGATTCATTCCGTAGTTTTCAAAGTTCCTGTAGTCCTCCCAGTTGTAGGCAATGGGAAGATCCAGGGATTCGCCTTTAAGTATATCCATCAGGTATTGTACGCTTCTTTTGACCTGCTCGGGACTTCCCTCTTCACCGTACCAGTAAAGGCCCACTTTAAGGCCTGCGGCCTTGGCGTCTCTTATATTGTTGGCATAGGACTTATCGACAAAGAAATCACCGCTGTCAAAGCCTCCGATCCTGATCATGACAAACTCACAGCCTGCGGCCTTGACTTTGTCGTAATTTACATCCATCTGCCATCTGGAAACATCTATGCCCACCATGGTCTCATCGGTCTTATAGTTTTTAACAAAATCGGAAAACTGCTCTTTTTCGGAGCCTCCGGAGCTCTTGGAAAGTTCGTTTACCACCTTAACATCCATTTTCTTTACGGTGGATTTCCCCGTATCATCGGTAATGGTAAGGTTAAGGGTGTAGGTGCCCACCTTGGAGGTGTCTACCTTCCCTTCCACCTTTAAATCCACTTCCCTGTCCACGTCATCGGCATATCCGATGTATTTGTGAATGTCAAAACTGTTTCCGACTTTGATCTCGGGGGCTTTGAAGGAAACAAATACCGGGGCTGCCAGGTCTTCCCAGACCTTTTCGGAGGGGTCTTCAGGCTCGGGGGCTTCCTGCTGTGCGGAGGTTTCGGTTGAAGTCTCGGTTGATGTTTCGGTGGAGGTTTCCGTGGAAGTCTCGGCTGATGTTTCGGTGGAAGTCTCGCTCTCCGACGCCGAAGAAATGTCTGTTTTATCCCCGGTACTCGTCGAATCCGATGCACTTACCAATCCGGAGGATACTCCCGCCGAAGCTGTGGTGGTATCTATGGAGATTACGTTTACGGCACTGTTTTCGGGGGGATCCTTCTCCCATGTTTCTTTAAGCAGAATGCAAAGCAAAACTCCGATGCCGCTTAAAAGGGTCAAAACCGCCACAGTGATCAAGATATTTCTGTATATTTTCTTCATGCTCATCTCCCAAACACACCAATGATCTTTTGTTGCTTTTTCTTTTTCTATTATATGCTATAATGCTCATCGAGGAAAGGAGGTATATGCTTATGAAAAATACCTCGACTGTGCTGAAGACAGCACCCAACCTCAACTAGCGTGATATCCGCTATAGATATCGCGCTTTTATATATAAAGCCGGGGAGAAATCCCCGGCTTTCTGTGTATGCCTCTCCCTCTACGCCGTCCGTTTTCAAAACAGATCCAACGTATTGTCAAGATAGATATGTTCCCTGACCCTTATCTGATGCTCGGGCTTGACCATGTAGTAGATCAGTATCTCCAAAACCACTGCACTTCCGAGACTCCGGCCTTCGATCTTGAAATGGGAGAACCCTTCCGGCGCGTATATGTTTTGAATATCGTCGGTTCCGATAAACCCCGGGTTATTAAAGGCTTCAGAAAACCTGTAGCCGTGGCCCGCCTTCAAGGATTGGCAGACATGTTCCCTTGTATCGTCACCTATGCTCTTATGACTTACGTTCTCGTAGCAGTTTTTCCGGTCCTTGCAGTCAAAATCGCAGCATTCGTTGATCAGGAATTCCACTTTGTTTTTCTCTGCCCCGGACAGTGTCTTAAGGTCGGTAAAATCTTTGTTAAGCCTGAAATCCGGAACCACATACCGGAATTCATCCCTGTCAAGTTCAGCCTTAAGGTCCCTAAAATCCGTCAGCACCTTGGTGGTGGAAGAAACAAAATAGAACCTTGGGTAATTTTTCTTTATATGATCAAGAAGCAGATCGGAATAGATGATTATCCCGTTCTCCGCTTTACCGTTTCGCTCGAAAAGCTCGCAGAGTCTGTTACACTTTCGGTCCTTAAGGTGCTCCTCCGCTATAAGGGAATTACTGAAGGTAAGTCTTGAGGAAATACCGTATTCCCGCATCAGCGCCGCCACTTCCGAGGGTTTTGCATCTCCAAAGCCTACACGCCCTCCGCCCCAGAGGCAGTCTCCCGGTGCCCCGTAAACAGATCCAATCTCGCACCAATCGTAAAAATACTCCCTGTGCTCAAAGAATAAAGGCAGGAAGACCTTATAAAATTCATGAAATTCAAATAACCCGGGAAGATGATAAAAGATTTTCATTTATTTTATACCGTTCTTTTCTTTGATTTTCTTGCTTACCATATGGAGTGCAAAGGCGGCGCACACCGCGATTATGGATATAACGAGACAGGTATAGAAAAGGGGTCTGAATCTTGCGGCAAATTCTGCCGGATCGGATATTTCTTCGGCATTTAACTTAAAGTTATATATTACCCACACAAGTGTCGACGCAAAGGCAATGATCCAGAGTAAAACCCGGGCCGCGAAGATGATCTTCACCTGTTTTTTTGCTTTGTCTTCCATAAGTGCCCCCTGACTTTTATTATCTTAATCGGATTATACCATAAACAATTTCCCAAGTTAAGAAAAGCCCGCAGATATTACATACCGTTAATTCCGGACGCGTATAATTTTTACGGTGCGGAATCAATTCCGACAATTCTGAAAAACACTTCACGGAGGGGGCAATATGGCTAATGAATCTGTAACATCCGGAAACAAAATCAGCTTTATGGACAGCATCAAGACCAAGCTCATCGGGATCATGGTGGCGGTTACGGCAGTACCGCTTATCATTTCCGTAATCGTAAGCTACATCACTTCCACCAACAAGGCGCTGAAAGACGCTCAGGACTCCATGGAATGGGAAGCCTGGTATCTGGAAGACCGCTTTGCATCCGTCGTGGAAAAGACCATGACCATGATCAACTCCCTGGCATCCAATCCCACCATCTTAAACTTCGTAAAGGGCGAGGGTGACATTCCCTACGATGCCGTGCAGTTAACGCTTCTTGGCTGCGATCAGGCTCTCGGAGACGGTGAAAACACCTCTATCGTAAATACGTCGGGCATGCAGATAGCCCGAGGCACCGGTAATTTCGTGGATGTATCCGACAGAGATTATTTTAAGAGTGCCATTGCGGGCACCCCTTATGTTTCAAACATCAATGTCAGCAAGACCAACGGACGCCGTATAATCACCGTATCCGCACCCATCAGGGACGGAAACAGCATTATCGGTATCGTCCACAGAAACTACGACCTTAACAACTTCCACGAGCTGCTGGTGGCAGAATCGCCCCACGCCTTTCTTATCGACAGAAACGGCCAGGTAGCGGCACACTCCATGTACAGCATAGGCGGTGACGGCGGGCACGATGAAGAAGTCCGCGACAAAGCAGAATTCTATACTTCGGGCCTGGACGAAGGCTTCTACCTCGGTGACATAGGAAACGGTGACAAAGAATATCTTGCTTACGTAAAAGAACCCATCTCCGGATATATTGTCTGCACCGTAAAGAATCAAAGTGACGTTCTTTCCGCAGCAAGAAGGGCCGCAACCATAGTCATCGGTGTGGGCATCGCTCTTCTGGCGGTTGCAGTGGTCATTTCCGTTATCATGGCAAAGAGCTTCATTTCACCCATAACCGCAGTCAATGCTTCACTCTCCGATCTGTCGGACGGACGTTTCAGTCAGGTTGAAGGCTTCGACAGACGTAAAGATGAATTCGGTTCGATCTCACGTGCCATGAACTCGGTTATCGACAGACTTGCGTCCATCGTTTCAAATATCAAAGAATCCGCCACCAACGTAGGAAACTCTTCCGAAGACCTTTCCGACATGGCGGCTCAGATAAGTCAGACCGCGGAAGACGTTTCCAATGCGGTTCAGGAAATCGCTACAGGCGCCACACAGCAGGCTGATGAGATTCAGCAGGCTACCATGAGCGTCGGTGCCATCGGCGAAGCTGTCGGCGAAGTTAAACAGTCTTCAGTTGAACTTACGGACCTGGCGGGCAAGATGAAGAAAGCTTCCGAGATTTCCGGAAAGTCCCTTACTTCCCTGAAGGAATCCTCGGTTGAAATGACCAACAAGATCGATGAGATCTCCAGGACCATCGAAGCTACCGAAAATGCAGTCAACAACATCAGTGAAAAGGTTGAAGGCATCACCTCCATCGCTACCCAGACCAACCTTCTTTCTCTCAACGCCTCCATCGAAGCTGCAAGAGCAGGCGAAGCAGGTCGCGGGTTCGCAGTCGTTGCGGAAGAGATTGGAAAGCTTGCCGACGACTCCAAGCAGATGGCTGACGAGATTAAGGTTGAAATGGACAAGCTCTTAAGTCAGAGCCGCGCGGCCGTTACCGCAGCCGCAGACGTAAAAGAAGGCAACAATACCCAGCAGGTTGCTTTGGATGAGACCCTTACCGCAGTTAACGGAATGCTCGACGATATCGGCAGCACCGTTGACGGCGTAACACACATCTCCAAGGGCGCAGAAACCTGCGAATCCTCCAAGAACGAAGTTGTGGACACCATGAGTGCTCTTTCGGCAATCTCCCAGGAAAATGCCGCTTCTTCCGAAGAAACCGGCGCATCCATGGAAGAGCTCTCCGCCACCGTTACCACCCTGGCCGGCGCTGCCGCAGACTTAAAGGACATCGCCGAAAAGTTGAACGAGGACATGAAGTTCTTCAAATCGTAAACCCCTTACCCATAAAAGCTTCTTTACAAGAAACGACCGAAGGCCTACGCCTTCGGTCATTTCACGTTTACACTATTTAAATCTAAACTATATCCGCCGTGACGCTTCCCGAGGCCTCTAAAAGGTCTTGGGGGGCAAGTTCCACCTGGAAGCCTACTTTTCCCGCACTTACAAACATTGTGTCGAAATTTAAGGCTGTTTCGTGGATAAAGGTCTTAAACTGTTTCTTCATGCCGATGGGGGAACAGCCGCCGTGTACATAGCCTGTAAGGGGCAAAAGCTCCTTTTGCTTTATCATTTCTATGGACTTCTCTCCTGCGGCTTTGGCGGCCTTTTTAAGGTCAAGCTCCTCTTTTACGGGCACCACAAAGACGTAATTGGCTCCGGTCTTTCCGCGGGTCACCAGGGTCTTAAAAACGTGATCCGGATCCTCCCCCAGGATATTGGCGATATCCACCCCCGTAAGGGCCGGATTTGCCTCATAGGAGAAGCTTTCGTATTTTATCTTCTTACTGTCCAGCACTCGCATAACGTTGGTCTTTTCAACGGATTTCATCGTTTAAACGTCCTTTCGAAACAAACATTAAAGGGGACCCGGCATTACCGGATCCCCTTGATTCTACCACATTTTACTTCATCTGCATAAGTACCGAAGAATCGTCACCAAGCATAGTCTCGGGAAGTTCACCGTTCCAGTTGGTCACATAGTAGTATCTGATGAGTTCGGGATATTTCTGAAGCATTTCACCGAGGTTGCTCATGATGGCTGCATCTTTGATACCCTGATATTCAGCTGCATCGGCACCGATCTTTGCAACTTCCGCATCTGCCTGTGCAGCTACGATCTGGCTTTCAGCCTGTGCGTTTGCTTCGATGACTCTCATCTCGGCCTTTGCATTTGCTTCGATGATGGCCTGTTCCTGTTCGGTCTGCGCACGGAGTTTATTCTGTTCTGCAACCTGCTTAGCTTCAACCGCATCCGTGAAGGAATCGGTGAAGTCGATGTCTTCGATGGAGGTACTTACAAGCTGTACATTGTACTGTGAAAGCGAATCGGCAAGGATCTCTTCAACTTCTGTCGAAAGGATACCGCGGGAAGCGATAAGGCTTTCGGCATTATACTTTGCAAATACGCCCTTTACGGCTTCAAGGATCTTGGGCTGTACCACTTTCTCGAAGTAGTCAACACCGATGGTCTTGTAGATGGTCTGGGCATTTGCTTTGTCGATCTGGTAGTTTACCGTGTAGGTAAGGGTAACTTCCTGAATGTCACTGGAGAAGCAGTTAAGAGCAAGTGAAGCCTTCTGTGTGCGGTTGTCCATGTTGGTAACCTTTTTCCAAGGAGCTACGAAATTAATACCGGCTTCGTAGGTTACATCCTCTACCTTACCGAAGGTGGTAACAACACCGGTGTGTCCGGTGGGAACCACTCTCACGCAGCTTGAAACCGCGAAAACTACAGACAGGATAAAAGCACCGATTCCCATTATCGTAAACATGCTCTGCCCGGCCTGAAGGTTTGCGTGCTTCCTCATAGTGAAGCATATAAAACCTGCTGCCAGTAAGATTAATGATAATACTAATGTTGTCATTTGTTCCCTCCTTAGTGGGTTTGTTATATGTTGAAATGAGTATATCGCTATTCATTCTATCAATAAATGACGGTTTTTACAAAATAAATCTGTATATTTTTCTTTTTACGGAAAAAAATACTCATAACAAAGAAAAAGTATGTTATTATAACTAAAGAAATAATCCGTCAGGGGGGCCGATAGAATGGGCAAGAAATCTACCAGAGAAAATAAAAACATATATCAGTTAAGCCGTGAGGCCATGGGTTACACCAGAGAAAAGGCCGAATCCGAAATGGAATATGTTTCCGCGGAGCGCATCGAGAAGATCGAGAGCGAGAAATCTCTTCCCCATCCCGATGAGATCCTTGCCATGGCTAAATGCTATAAGAATCCCCGCCTTTGCAACTACTTCTGTTCCCATGAATGTCCCATCGGGCAGAAATATGTGCCTGAGGTGGAGTTTAAGGATCTGTCCCAGATCACCCTTGAAACCCTTGCTTCTTTAAATACCCTTGAAAAAGCAAAAAACCGTTTCATCGAGATTACCGTGGATAATGTGATATCCGAGGACGAAGTGGCCGACTTCTTAAAGATCCAGGCCGAAATGAACAAAATCGCCGCAACCGTTCAGTCACTTAAGATGTGGATAGACCACACCGTGTCCACCGGTCGCGTCGATCTTGATACGAGCAATCAATAATCCTTATTTACAATCGCGGATCTTAACGATGTTATCACCGTATTCCACGTGATTTCTCTTTAGAAAGTCTGTCAAGCCCGGAACATTTTCGGGCTTTTTTAATATCTCGGGAGCGTGAGCATCGCAGCCTATAACGAATTTCGCACCCATTTCGGAAGCAAGCTTAAAGAATCTGTCGCAGGGATAGTGACGTCCGTCCACGAATCCGTAGATATTTACTTCAAGGGGAAGGTTTAAATCCTTTGAAGCCTTAACAAGCCTTGACATGTGCCGGTTGTAGATATCATCGTTTCCCGTATAGTGTATAAGATCCGGGTGGGCAAGATATGTGAAAAGTCCCGTTTCCATACCCTTTATGGTAACATCCACGTAGGCTTTGAGCCTTTCTTCGTCATCTGTTTTGGCTCCCACGTAGAAACCGTCCACCTCGTTTGGCGCAAAATGCTGTCCCTGGATCAGGTAATCTAAAGGAAATTTGCGGATCTCTTTCAAAAGAGGCTCGATAAACCTGTCCGAATATTCAACCTCATATCCGATAAGGATCTCGATCCGGTCTTTATACTCTTCTCTGAGTTTAACAAGTGTGGAGGTATAATCATCTATCTCGCTCATGTCCATTCTGATGCCGGACTTAAAGCCTTCGGGATAGGGCTGGGGCACATGATCCGAAAAGCCGAGGATCTTGAAGCCTTCTTTGATGGCGGCCTCTATGTACTCTCTCTCCGTTCCTTTGGCGTGCTTACAGCGCACCGTATGTGTATGATAATTTGCCAACATATAAAAAACCTGCCTTTATCGGATTTAACAGACAATATAGTAATCCGACCGCGGCAGGTTTGCAAGCGTATGCATGCATATTTATTTATTTCTTTGTTATGTTAAAAAAGCATGGCAATGGTGTCGATGGTTTCTTTGTACTTTTGTAAAAGCCGGGGATGGCGCTCTTTAACGGCGTCAAGATTCCCTGCCTTTCCGTCAAGTTCGGAAGCCTTCGCAAGCTCCGAAAGCTCAATGGCACCTATCTGACGGGCAGCATTCTTCAGTCCGTGAGCCTCGATGGTGTAACGGTCGAAGTCTCCCTTTGCAAAAAGGTCCTCAAAAAGAACCACCTTCTCACGACCCTCTTCCAGTGCGGTCTCGAGAACTTCCCTGTATATTTCCTCGTCATTAATGCAAAGCTCCATAGCTTCGCTTACATTAAAGCCGTAATTAGCGAGATCGTTTATCTGCATTATTCTCCTCCTTGACCTTGGCAGCCTGCTTTGCGGCCGCTTTGTCAGTTTTGATTTCGTATTTGTTTTGAGTGCTCTCTCTGTGTTCTCTAATAGAGTCTACTATTTTCTCTATTAACAACTTCTTAACAAACACATCACAGCCCAGCATGCAAATAAAATCAAAAAGCTGCAGATAGTCTCTCATGTCGGCGGGGGCATCCTTGAAGGAACCGCGTGAAATATCATATTTATCGGTCACGTCCTTTAAGATCAGTTCCAGCTCGTCGCCCTTTTTGTCAAAGATCTCTTTGTAGATATTGCCCAATCCGTATTCGGAATTATTGTTGAAATAGCTTTCGGTTATGGGATCGAGCAGTTCCTTTATGTCATTTATCTGTAAAAAGCTCTTGAAATAGAAAATTATAATAAGGACAAGGATATGCTCCTTGGTGTATTTTTTCTTGATCGGGGGCGGAATAACGTCGTTCTTGGCATAGTTGTTGATCATGGTCTTGGTCATGAGACGCTCGTCGGTTTTGGTGCGAACGCTTTTGTTAAGACGCTCATCGAGAAATGCCGTAACCTGATCCATGTACAGATCGATATCCGGAATGTCATTTAAATCGATGTATTTCATGCGTTCAAAGCTGTCGGTTATACTGCTTATGAGATTGTCCTTATCAATTGTCATCAGGTGCCTCCGAATTGTGCGTTCTCAGTTATTATATAGTATCAAAAACTACTACACAATAGATATTACAAAGAATTTTTACGTATTTACTTTAAAACTTTAATATGCTAAAATACCTCTTGTAACAGGAGGATCGGTGATGAACAAGAAGATTAAAACAGAGGCTGTCGACCATCTGTTTGATGCGGTTTTGTGCCTGAAGAATCGTGAAGAATGCTACAGTTTTTTTGAAGATCTGTGCACCGTAAACGAATTACTTTCGCTTTCGCAGCGTTTTGAAGTTGCTTCAATGCTCCGCTCCGGCAAGACTTACATGGAAATCGCCGAAAAAACAGGTGCATCCACAGCAACCATCAGCAGAGTAAACCGTTCACTCAACTACGGAAACGATGGCTACGAACTCATTTTTGAACGTTTAGCCAAATAGAAACGCAAACAAAAACCCGCTTCACCGGAAGCGGGCTTTCTTTTCTGTAAAGAATATCGATTATGCGGTAGCCTCCGCTTCCGCTTCGGCTTCGGGCTCTGCAGCCTTTTTCTCGTTCTTTGCTTCTTCTCTTCCGAGCATCTCGCAGGTGCCCTGGAAAATAGCGCTCTCATCTACGATAAGGCTCTTGGTGTGGATGTTTCCGTAAATTCTGCCGGTGGCATTTGCTTCGATCCTGTTTGAAGCATAAAAATCACCGTAAACCTCTCCGCCTACGAGAAGATTAACGGCTTCGATCTTTCCGTCAACCTTTCCACCCTTGCCTACGATCAAAGTTCCCTCGGAAAAAATGTTACCCTTCACGAAGCCTTCAACTCTGAGCGTTTCGTTTGTGCGAATCGTTCCTTCGAATTCAGTGCCGCGACCGATTACGCTGTTAACCTTGCTGGCATTGTAGTTCTCAGCTTTGCTACCCATTTGTCTCCTCCTAACCGTTGATAGACATGCTCTCCATGGGGTCAACGTAAACCCCGTCCAATGTAAGTTGATACTCTAAGAAATTGTTGGTTTCGCCACCTACAAAAATGATGGCACCCCTTATTACAGAATCAC
>JAEEGK010012793.1_pt1 | contig 19018 bp, 4 predicted proteins | sample 8958771 | NCBI WGS metagenome assembly JAEEGK01 (sample SAMN16246547, study PRJNA631951) | gut metagenome | biome: gut microbiome; feature: rumen; material: SC-attached | host: Bos | place: Iran: Karaj | collected 2018-10
TATTCCAAACAACAATCAAACATAATCTAGACTATATTTCTAAAAAAATATTATATTAACATTTTTCATTTCTATTATTTGTGATTTATTATCAAAATGGGCATTAGATATTAATTTTAATTCAGTTAAATTAAATGTATTTTTATCAAATTTATATTCAATTATATCATATCCTTCGTTACCTTTAATCCCAAATAAAATATTTCCATTCAGTGTTCTTGTAATGCAACATAATCCTTTCAAATTTTTTATTTGTTTAACAAATTGATTATTATTTATATTCATCAACAAAATATTATATCTATCAGAAATAAATAAAATATTATCATATTGAAAAAGGGAATCTATGTTAAAATAATTAGATAAATTTCTTAAATTAGTATTGAATATCCTATATATTGTGTTATCTTCATTTATTTTCCAAAAATTAAGATATTCATCTTTATAATTAGGAATTATTATGTAATTATTTAAAACAAGAATTTCTTCTATTTCTTTATTAAATCCAAGATATTTTTCAGATAAATATTCTAATGAATTGTTTATATTTAATTTTAATAATCTAATAACATTACCATAATCAATTGTTATAAATTTATTATTACTTATTTTAATAATATCTTTAATAGATTTTACTACAATAGAATTAATAGTTTCATATCCATTTTCATTTAATTTAATTACTTTTAATTTATTTATAAAATTAGAATTTTCTATTTCTTTAAAAATAGTTATAAGAATATTATTATCCTCAGTTTTACAAAATTTAATTACTTCAGGAATAATAATATTTTTACTTTCAATAATTAATCCCTTCTCTCCAACATAAGCAAGAATATCATTTTTTAATAAAGTAATATATGAAACACACCCATTATAATATTTAACTTGTCCATCCTTTTTTATAAAATAGTTATTTTTAATGAATTTAGGATAATTAATAGCTAAATATTCCATTTGATTTGAATATAAATAAAAATTTTGATTTTTTAATGCTCTAAACTTTTCTTGTTCATGACTATAATAATACTCATAACTCACACAGTTTAAAACTTTTAAATTATTAATATCAACAATAAACATTAAATAAATATTTTCTTCATATGAAAAATATGTTATTAATATTATTTCAGAATTTATTTCTAATATTTCATCTCCAAATATTCCTTTAATATTTGAAATTAATTGATAATTATCCTTACTATAAATTTGCATTGAAAATGAAGTATTATTAAATATAATAAAAATATTAGGGTTATAAGAAAGAAAACTTATTTTAATATGATAATCACAATATTCATCAAAATCATCAAATATAATTTTTTTAAGAATTGGATAAGGAGAAAGTGTAGATATAATAATAAAACTATTTTTAAAAATAGTGAAACTGAATTGTTTGTAATTTATTATCCTTTGATAAATTATAGTTTTCTTGCGGATATAAGATTTATATTTATTTTTTCTTTTTATTTTTTTGATTTATTTCTTTAATTAATCAAAAAATAATCATGAAGAAATATCTGCCCTTTTTAATGTTTTAACAATATAATAAAATTCCATAATTCAATTTTTTGGAAAGATATTTCTCTTAAAATGTTTTTAAATTTTAAATTTTCTTTACCAAATCGAATGTATTTATTTTCATTAAATCTAATAATATCTTAAACATAAATTTTTCTTAGAAGGTCAAATTATTTCTAAATTTTTAATGTTTGATTGAAGTTCAGTGAATTTATCATTTTAATTTTATTATATTTTTTATTTATAAAAGAATAAAATTAATATATAACTATATAAATTTAGGTTAAAAGAAATTTGGAATGGGGATTGGACCCAAACCCCAATATTCACTTTATTAAATTATCATTATTAGTATTTTCATTTTTATTTCTTCTTTTTTTTAATTTTTTATTTTTTGTTAATTTTTAAGTTAAACATTATTTTCTATTTTTATTAAGTCTTATTCATTATTTTTTAGTTGATTTATTTTATCTTCATATGGTTCTTTTAGAGATAGTAAATTTTGATTTATTTGTTATAAAATATTTTTTTCTAAATTAATTTTATAAATATGCTTTACCTATTTTTTAATTTAATTTATTTTATTTATCTTTAAAATTTTAAATACTATTATTAAAATATTTTTTGATTTCTTATAATTGAATCATATTACATATTAATTTTACAAAAATGTTTTGATTTTTCTCAAAATTTCTTTATTGAATTGAACACACTCATGTGAGGGATAATTCATATCTCATCTTCACTTTTCAAAAAATATCTTGGAAATATTCAAATTTTCAAATATCTTTTAATTGTTTTAGCATTTATTTTATGTATGGTTCTTTTTTCAGGATGTTATATTGTAAAATACTTTCATCCATATTTATTATATATTCATGATTATAGGTTTTTCTTAATAGTATAACATTATGTAAAAAACAATTATTTTGTCACCTGAATGTTACTGTCATATATATGAATCTGATCTAAATAATAATCCAAATCTTTCCATGAAATAATATAAATTTTTATATAATGAATTAGGTTTTAAATCTTTTTTTTTGAAGAAAATCTTTTAAGAATTTGTATTTCCACTTACCCAAAAAATGAGTGTATTTCCTAAATTTTGATTAAATTCAATATAGTCATATATTTCTTTTTTTCTTTATAAATAAATAAATTTAAATCTTCCAAGAATGCAAAATTATTTTATTTTGAGGATAAACTATATTTACAAATTGTGATTCATTTTTCCTACAATTTATTATTTATTTGTTGTAACAACATATTTTTTATTAGTCGCATTATTTTCAGAATTTAAATAATTTAGGAAAAATTAGAGTTAAAAAAAATGATATTTTAAAAAAGATGAATTTTGAAAAGGGAAAATTTGCTTTTAATTAAAATATAAATAAACAATTTTTAACTATGAATATAAAAAAAACAAGAAAAAAAGAACAAATACATTTTTTAAAAGATTTAAACATTAAATATGAAAATTTTCCTTGTTTAATAGAAGATAATTCAAATTTTAAAACAATTGAAGACTTTATTTTTAATTTAGATAAATATTATAATATAAAATATTTACAACTAAAAACAAACATTAATAATAACTTAAATGTTAATGAAAAAAAAAATAAAAATGAAAAAAACAAAATTCCTTTAAATCTATTTTTAATGGATGATTTTTTTTCTATTAAAAGTGTTGATAATGTTCTTAATAAAATATTATTTTTTATTTTTTTTAGTTCTTCAAAATTTAAAATTGAAATATTATCTGAATATAAAAATAAAATATTAACAAACAATAATACAAAAATTTGGGAATATTACTATAAAAAAATACCAGAAATACAATTTAAAGAAAAAGAGATTTTTTTTAAATTAAATCCAAATATAAAAAAAGAAACAATAATAAAGAAATTAGATTTTACTGGATTAAATAATTTTGAATTTATTTATGGAAAAAATATTATTTCATATTTTAAAGATGAAAGAAAATTAAATTATGAAATAAATATAAATAAAAGTAAACACATTTCAAGTGTTGAATATTTAAAAAATATAAAAGTAAACAAATTAAAATCTTTAGAAATTTATGAAAAATTACCTCAAATTTTTTTTCCTAATGAAAATCCTTTTAAAATAATAGAAAACATCGAAAAAAAAAAGGAAACAATAAATGATTTAAATTTTATGTTTTCAAATGAAACAACAACTAAAATAATTAATTTAAGTTCTGATAATTTAATTAAAAATATTAAATTAACTCCTTTAAAATTATCTGATATTTCAAAAACAATAAATTTAAATTCTCCTTTTTCTTTTAATCCCAAAAAAGAACAAATTTCATATAAAACAATTCCAGAAATATCATTTTCAAAAATAAAAAGAAAAAGACCTTATAAAATAATAAAAGAAAAAGATAAAAAATGGATTAAAGATAATTATTATATTTTTCTTAATTCAAATACAATGAATAATTATATTAATGAGAAAAAAAACCATTTTTTAAATTTCTCTCTTTTTAAAGAAAATATAGATATTATTTTTGATATTAGTATTTGTGGAATTATTATTTTTTCTTCTGAATTAAATGATGAATTTGATTTTTCTGTTTATAATGAAATATTTGAAATAATAAATGATTGTTATTTAAAATTTTCAACTTTTTATTTTATTATTATTGATGATGAAATTAATAAAAGAATTCAACATTATAATATTAATTCTCTTTTAAAAAAACTTAATAATTTTTTAAATGAGAAATTTAAAATTATTTTAAGTAAAAAAGAATTTAATTTATCTTTTAATTTCATTAATATTAAAACAACAAATCAAATTTTTGAAACTTTAATTAATGTTATTCAAGAAATAAAAGGAAAAAAAGATATTAATAAATATAGTATTTTTAATTTATCTAAATTTACTATTGTTAATAAAATTTTATATGATAATTTAGATAAATATCATAATATAAGTTATTTAAAAAAAGTTTATACTAAAGAAAAATATATTTATTTAAATTCTTTAGAAAGTATTCTATTAGAAGAAATAAAAGATTTAGAATTAAAAAAAGAAATTATTTCAATGATTATTGAGAAATATAATAATAAACATATTAATATTGAATTAAATGAATAATTATATTTTTGAAACCTTTTTATATATTTTTTAATAAATTATTTATTTATTAGTTTATAGTTTTTTTGGAATAAATTTTTGTAATCTACTAAATCTTGAATAATTATGTTATTATAAATTAATATTTTTTGCATCTTTTTATTTATTTTTTCTCTTCCTGATTGTTTTTTAATCACCTCTTTTTTTTTTTCAATATCCAAAGCTATATTTTCATATATTTATCACATGTTTTATTATTTTTATATATAATTAATTTTATTATCTTTGAATAAAAATAAATTTATATATTTCATAAATAAAAAAATAATTTTAAATAATATATTTAATTAAATTCCCATAGTTGTAGTATTAAAATAAATCCTTAAAATTTTTTCCAACGAATCATAAACTTCTTGGTTTTTATAACCTTGTAATTTTTCTAAATAAGAATTTCCTCCATTAACTTGGAATTCTTCTAAAAAAATATTTTTATCTTGAGTTAAATGAGAATATTTTTTTCCAATTTCAAATAATTTATTAAACATATCTAAAATTAATTGTAATGCAATATAATCATCATAAAATTTATTAATAATAGAAATTAAAATTTTAATCATTTCAATATTTTTTGCAAAGGAAATAACTACATTAATATAATCATCATGTTCAAGAATATTTCCTAAAATATATAAAGCTTCTATTCCAATATTATTTTTATCTTTTGTTAAACTTTGAATAATATAAGGAATAATTCCACTATTAATTATATTTTGTATATTAACATTAGGGAGACAAAGTAAATTTGAAAGTGCCCATAAAACTTCTCTTTTAATATTTGGATCATTCATTTTGAGAAAATTTAATAAAAATAAATTTATTTCTTCTATTAAAGATTCATCTATTGTTCCCACAAAATTAGAAAATAAATTTCCTAATATTTGTAATATAATTTGATAAAACTCTTTATTATAATTTATCTCTTTTCTTATTATTTTTATTATTATACCACTTGATAATAATAATTTATGTACTTTAAGATTTAAAGAATTTGATAAAAAGCTTAATCCATAAAGACAATCATTAATAATTTCTTCATCATTAATATTATCATTTAAATATTTAATGAAAATACTAGTAAAATGTTCTTCTAAATAAGTTATATTTTCTTCTAACATTTCATCAGTTATTTGAATATTATCATTTAAAAAAGTTTTTTTTAAATGATCAATTTGATTAATTTTATAAATTGAATTAAGATACATAGTAAAAGAAGATAAAATTCTAATACAAATTTTTTGAATAGTAAAATTCATATTAGAAACTTCAATAAATTGTAATATATAATTTCTTATAATAGAAGTTAAAAATAAATTTTCCATTGCAATTTCACATCCAATTATACAATTAGAAATTAACCATAAAACATTTTCAGTTAAATATTTATCATTATAATCAAATATTTTAATATAAATTTGAACACAACCTTTATTAGTAAGAAATATCATTAAATTAATATTATTTACTTTTATACAAAAATTAATTAATGACCAAGTTACTTCATAAATAATATCATAAGAATTTATATTTTCATATAAAATATACATTAACTTATCTACTATATTTCTATTATACATTTGTTCAATTGGAAAATCTTTTCTTAAAATTTGTTGTCTAATATTATAAATTGCAAATTTATTTTCATTTATATTTTTAGAATTTAATAAATTTATCATTGAATCTATAAAGGAAGAAGGAGAATTATATTTTTTATTTTTTATTTCTTCTGAAAGAGCTAAATTTTCTGGAATTATTTCATAAGGAGATTTTGACAAATTATTTGTTTGTTTATCTTCTAAATTTTTTTCTCTTTTTTTCATTAAGAAATTATTCATTTTCTTCTTTCTTAATGATAAACCAAATTCTTCTCTTTCTATATTTACTTGCTTTTCTGATTGAGAATTCGTTGATGTTCCAACAGAAGAAAATATTGCTTTATAGTCTTTTTGCACTTTCATTTTTTTTAATTTTTTTACTTTATTATGATTAAATAATAATTCATTTAAATATTTAAATTTTATTTTTTTAAATAATCCCTAAATAAATATTTATTTTTCATAATTTTAAATAATAACTAAATGAAAAACTCAATGATTAATATTAATAAAAATATTAATTTTATTCTTCTTCTCTTAATCTACTTTTATCCTTTAATTCAAATCCACTTTTAATTTCAGCCATTTTATAATCTAATTCTTGTTTAGTAGCATAATATTTTTTATAAAAATAAAAAGCAACAGCAAGTACAATTAGGAATATTAAACAAATAACAACAATTAAAATAGGACTTACTCCAGGATTTTTCAAAGTAATTGAATTAGGAGCAAAAACTAACATTGCTCCAGAAGAACTTTTATATTGAACATTAATATAATATGTTTTTCCACTGTTTAATCCATTTATAATAAAAGCTTTTTCATTACTTAAGAATTCATAAGTAGAATTAATTTTATTTTCAAATTTACTTAAATAACATAAACTTTCCATTTTATCATAATCATCTTCATTTTCAGAAATAAAAAGAGCAAAATTCTTAATTCCAATATCTTCTATTTTTTCATCTAAAATAGCATTATTTAAATTAGGTAAAGTAACTTTAACACAAGTATTATTAATTTCCTGAATTTGAATTTTAGAATCATTAAAAGAAATATCTTTATAAGTTTTATTATCCATACTATAATAATATAATAAATAATCTTCATTACATTTTTCCATTGTGTCTTCACAATCAATTCCAGAAATCCAAACACTTAAATAATATATATTTAAATTAGCATTTTTTAAAGTTAATACTTTTCTTCCATGTTTTGTTTTTGAATTAACTGGAATTTCAGTAGAAGGATTTTTATAATAAGTTATTTGATTATTGACTATTGTACTTAATTCTCCATTACAAGATGATAATTCTAATATTATTACATCATGACTTTTATTATGTTTATTTATATCAAATATTGTTGTGTCTTTTGCATTTAATTTTCCATTTGAATTATATACTTTTAATGGAGATGTCTCTATTCTTTGATAATAATTCACTGTGGGTGATACTAATATATTTATTTTTTTTTCAAATTCTTCATAACTTGGATTATTCATATTTATGAAAAATACTACTCTTAACTTTTGAGATTCTGATGTTTTAATTTTTGGAATTTTTAATGTTACTGAAGATAATATTTTATTTGTTGTTCCTTTGAAATCGCAATTTCCTTCACTTGGAATTTCCATATTTTCTTCATTTGTATATAAATTATATTTTGCATAAACTGAAATAATATCGTTTGTATTTTCACTTGAAATTGTTAATACTGTATTTTCATATTTATCTAAAAAATTATAATAACCATATAATCCACTTGGAGTAATTATTTTTTCTTGAATTGTTCCAAATTCATTAATTTCGAAGTATTTATCTTCATAATTTATTTTAACATAAAAACTAAAATCTGAAATTGGTTTTATTCTAAAATAAACATAATCATAAACAGTTGAATTTTCAATAAAACCAAAAATATTATTTCCTTCACTTATTGGTTTATCTTTTATAGTATATTTACTTTCTTCTTTTATTTCACCATCTTTAACATAAGAATAATTTTGAAAGATAGTAATATTAGCATTTCCTTTATAACTATAAATTTCATAATTTAATTTAGTTTCATAAAAAATATAATGATATAAATGAGGTAAATCTTCAATTGCTTCTCCATTATATTTAGGAAAATAAAATATATTTGATCTGCTTATATCAATTATTTGATGTTTTACATTTATTATATTTGCAGAGTTCATTTCTACTAAAGTTTCTTCATTACATTTTAAAGAAATAAAAATCCAACTTTCTTCTTTAATTCTAGTATCATATTTATATATATCAACTTGCATCGAATTTCTTTTATTTCTTTCAATATTTGAAAAATCATAATTTTTTTCAGTTGGAAGAATAGAATCTAAATCACTTATATTGAAATTATCAATTATTTTAGCATACATATTTCCAGAACCATAAAGGAAATTATTAGTAATGATATAATTAATAAAGCTTTTAGTTTTATCATAATAAATTTGACTTTTAAAATATTCATATTCATATTCAGTTTCAAATAAATCATATTTAAAATTACATACTTCATCTTTATTACATTTACAAGAACCAGGTAAGTTACTATTTAAAGGAATTAAATTTTTATTTCCACTAACTAATAAAGTATAAGAAGAATCTCTACTACAAGAAATTAATATAATATAACTTCCAGTAATATCTTTTTTACCTAAATTAGTTAAAACAGGATCATTATTATCAATATTAATAAATTGATGAGTTGGTTCTTTACTAAACCAATGAAATTTTTCATAAGTAGGTAATTCATTACCATAGTTAACATAAATATCAGTGTCTCCAATTACATTATATAATGAAATATGAATATTTTTATCTTTTTCACTTACATAAAATTTATAATATTTATTTTGCTTTGATTCTAAATCATCTTTTATATATTCATCTTTAGCTATTGTTCTTATTTCATTAATAAAATTGATTGAATATGTTATTGATGATCCAGTATATTCTAATAATGTTCCTATTACTGTTATTAATAATTTACAATTTTCACATATTTCATAATCTCTTTTTGGAACAGATAATATTATATTTTCATATAATCCTATATCTCCTTTATATTCATAATTTAATTCATTTGGGAAATTACTTTCATTATTTGATTTTTCTTTTGTTAATTTTCCATAAACAACTACTTCACCAAATTCACTATTTATTAAAAGTTGGAAATTTGAAAAATTTTGAAAATCTAAATAATCAACTTGGAAATAATGTTTTTCTTTTAATTCTATATTTCCTTTATAACCACTTTCATATAAGAAATTAATAGTATTATTATTTATTTTTCCACTAATAAAATATTCACTTCCATATTCTTCTTCTTTTTCAAAATAAGCAACCAAAATAATAATATTACATAATTTTTTATTAGAACAATGATTTTTTAAATCTTTACTTTTAATTTTTAAGAAAGATTCACTTACATCTGTTTCTTTAAAATAAATTTTTTCTGATTCTTCATCAGGATCATTAAATTCTTGAAAAGAAACATAAACACTTACTTTCCCATAATTAGTATAAATCCCAATTGAAATAGGAAAATCAGTTTGATTAATTTGATACCAATAAAATTGTCTATTAAAATATTCAGATAAAACATTTGAATGAAGATAATTTTCATATAAAATTAAATGAGTTTTTTCATCTGTTACACTTAAATAATAATGTTCATTTTCAAAATTTGTTATTTCATCTTCAAATTTTCTTACTACTACAATGTAATATTTTTTACTTGAAATTCCTTCTTGTTCATCAGAAAAAATTATTAATTGATTATAATCATCACTTTCCCAATCGTAATTAATTACTCCTTGTTCATAATCATATTCAATTTTATTAAAATCTGTAAAGACGTAAAATTTTAATTCTGAAAATTTACTTGTTATTTTTATTCTTTTATCTAATTTATTATTTAAATTATAAGCATATATTTTATAATATGTATTTTTATCTAGAATTTCATTTAATACTTCACCACTTGAAAAAGTATATACAATATCAATTGGATTTGGTTTTGCACTTTTAGGATTAACTAAATAATAATATAATCCATAAGTAGCAAAATTTTTTGAAGAAATTTCAATTTTAAATTCTTTTAATTCATGTTCTGATTTTTTTATTGCTATTACATTTGGTTCATCGCCTAAATGTTCACTTTGGCCAATTAATTCTTCATTTCCATTTATTACTTTATAAACTGTAAGATTGCAATTTCCAGAAATTGAATTTAAAACTACAACAATTTGTTCAATTACTTCATCTGTATTTATTATTTTATAATAATCTTTGTTTCCATATGGTAAAGTATTATAAACTGAAATTCTTGGTGTTAAAGTTTGAGATGTTTTTGTTTGTTGAGTATTTATTTTATATAAACATGATTCTGACTCACATTTAATTATTACATATAATATACATCTTATTCTTTCATCACTTTCAATTAAAGGATCATATTTTTTTTTATGACATATATTATCTTTATCTTCTATTTCTATATTAGTTCCTATCCAATCATCATATGAATTAACTAAGGAATTATTATTCATTAAATCAGTTAAAATTTTATCATTGAAAATTATTGTATTTCCATCTTCGGAAAAATAACCATAAATTTTAACGTCATCTAAAGTATCAATTGTTGCTTTTATTTTTCCATTCATTGAATAATCTATTAATTTATATGATGTAATATTATTTTTATACATAAAACCTTGTACTGATTGTCCTAAAATTATTGTATTAAATTCTTGTGAATCTCTTATTTCAGATGATTTAGAAGGAATCATATTATATGAAGAATTATAAAATGAATAAAGACAAAAATAAATATAATTAAAATCATCATAGCCTTTTTCTTCAGCTTCTTTTTTAAATTTCTGTAAATCATCTGGTTTTAAAATTATAATTTCTTGGGAACTAATTGTTTCGTTTACATCTGTTTCATTTATTTTTGATTCAGGAATAAATCCAGTAACTTTCAAACCAATTAATCCACTATATAATTGAATATTAATAATAATAGTATCATCAAATTGTTTATCAATATAATATTGATAACATTTACTTTTCTTATTTAATAAAGTATCATTATTATACATAAAAGAAGAAATTAAATAAGGTGATTTAGTATATTCTAAATAAAACAATATTGAAAATTGTTTCTCAAGTTCACTAGCAATTAAAATATATATATCACAATCAGAACAAATTTGATCTTCTTTATTTATTTGATAATTATAACCATAAATCCAAGTTTGGGCAATTGGAAAAGAATTACTTGATGAAGGTTCATTATTATTAGTTAAATATACTTTAAAAGGTTTTAATTCTTCACCAATAAAACCAATTGAAGCAGTTTCAAAATTTTCTTTAATATGCAATTTAATTAATTTAGGATTTGTTTTATTAAGAAATAGTAAATTAATGTATGGTTTTGGTTTTTCAGGATCTTTAATTTCTGCTATTTCTAATTCTGAAATATAAGCTTCTAATATGTAATAACATTTATCTTCGCATTTAATTCCAATATAAAACATATCATTTGTTATTACTTCTAAATTATTTATTGATAATATTTCATTTCCTTGTTTCTCTAATTTCCATCTATAATTATCTTCATTTGGTTCTGTAATATTTTTTGAAATGTAAATATTGGGATTTGAAAATTGATTATTTTGTAATGATAATTTTATTATTAAGTAATATTTTGAGCTTTCTACTTCTGAAGGGATTTTTAAATCATAGTAATTATATGTGTTTGGCTCTTTTATTGAATCTGGGAATTCTTCACTTAAATATAAATTATAATGGGTTGTATCACTTAATATTTTTGAGATTAGAATAGAATATAATAGTAAGAAAGATATCATTTTTTTTTGAAATTAATTATAAATATATTATAGTAAATATGATAATTTAATAATTTCTTATAAAAAAATATTTGACAATTTTTTATTGAAAATTTCAATAGATTAAGCATTAGATATTTTGAATACGGAATACTTATTTTTTTATTTTTATGTTAAGGTATTATTTATATATTTAAAGGAAACATTAAAATTCAAATTATACTTATTGACATAAAAAATTGAATATAATTAAATGATATAATAAATAATGTTTAAAAGGTCTTTATTTTTTTTATTTTCATTATTTTATTTAATTGTTTAATTAAGTTAAATTTTTTTGAATAAGGGACATTAAGAAAAAAATAATATTTATATTAATTGATTCAACTATTATATTAACATTAAACATTATATAAAAATTTTAATTATTTTTATTCATTTTTTAAATGAAATATTCAAATTAATAATTTGGACAATTGTTTAGAGGAAGGAACTTTAACCCCTAATTTTTAATTCAATAATAAATAGAATAATTGATTCTTTTCAAATAAAATAATTATAATAAATATAACAAAATAAAAAGAATAAGAACTACAAAGAATCTTTTAAAAATTATTCTATTGAAGTAAATGATAGTTATATGATGAATAAAAGAACATAATTAAAGATTAAATTGGGGTTGTGAAAAAATAAAAAAAACATAGAAAAAAGTTTAAAAAAAATAAGAAACAAACACAGAAGAAAAATCAATCAAAGAAAAAAAGAAAATAATAATAATGAAAGAGAAATAATTAATTAAAATTTTATCTTTAAACAAAGGATTTTTATATTAGAAAAGAAAGAACAAAAAAAAAACCAAAAAACAAAGAACTGAATAAACCAATAAAACTCAAAAAAAGTAATACAAATGATAAAAAAACAAAAGAAAACTTTAAATAAAAAAAATTATATATCCATATTAAAAATTAATTTAAATAAAAATAAAATAATATATATATTAAATATATAACTTCCAAGAGAAAAAAATTGTATAAAAATCAAAAAAAAAAATGGAAAAAAAAGAAATCCTAAACAAGTTATACATAGATCCAATAGAATCATTACAACACACAAGGCAAAAATCTCGTAATTTTCACACAAAAGAAGTAAGTAAAGACGAAGAAACAAAAGATATATCAAGTACAGTTCCTTCAATTCGTCCAAACACAGTAATGGGAAATGTAATATTACAAAATTGGGAAACTAAAAAAAATATTCCTTCTGATATTGGAGAATTAATTCATTTTCCTGTTATGTTTGATAAAAATAAATTTATTATGAATAAAACAGGAAAAGTAAAATTACCTGAAATAAAAAAAAATAAATTCGATTTTTCCAAAACTCAAATTCGAGAAAAAGGAGAAAAATTATTTATGCCTTCAACAACTCAAATTAATACTACAACTGCGTCAAATTATTTTATGAGTGACAATATAAAAAATGAAGATTATGAAAAAGAAAATGTAGAAGATGAAGAAGAAGAAAAAAAAATAATTAAAACAGAAGAAACTGAAAAAGAAAAAGAAAAAGAAAAAACAAGTGTTCCAAGTAAAAAAAGAGAATTAATTAATTTTTCAACTTTTAATAAACATTTATATTTAAAAGATAAAGATTTTTTATATGCTAAAAGAATAGGAGGACCAGTTGATTTTGTATTATGTACTTATCAAGAAATAAATCCAAAAGCAAAAAAATTAGGATATGGAGTTGTTAATAAAGGAAAAAAATTATTACCAAGTTTACATAAAAAGAAACCAATTGAATATATTACTATTAGTAAAAATACTGTTATGCATTATCAAAAAGGAAATCCTGTTGTTTATTCTATTCAAGAATGGATTGATAATTATAATAAATTCCAATTGTTAATGAGCTTAAGTTTATTTAAAAATTTTAAAAACGCAAAATTATTTGATTTATGGAGAAGATTTTATAGAAAAAGTAGAAGAGAATATTATACTGAAAAATTAAAAAAAAAATTCTTCTTAATTGATGAACATTTAAGAACTGGAATATTCGATGTTAGAAGAATTGTTTCTGAAATGGAAGTCGTTAATATTTTTTCTTTAGGACAATCATCAAGTTTATTACTAAATAAATTTAAAGATGCTCATATAACAAATTTAAGAATAATAGATCAAAAAATTGAAAGTTTTCGTCAAAGAGTAAAAACTCAAATTGGAAATGCATGTAATAATTCTTATTTATTATTTAAAGAAGAAAAAAAAATAACTTTAGATGATAATGTCACAACAGATGGAAGTAGTAATACTAAAAAAAAAAGCAATTTAAAAAATAATGAAGGAGCAAATATTCAAAATTTTATTAAAGATGCTATTCCTTATGCTCAAGATGCAACAAGAAAAACTCATTATAAAAAATTATTAAGATATATTAGAGTTATGGATTATTTATTTAATGAAGCTAAATTTAAAGTTGTTGAATATTCATTAAATTTATTAGATAATAAATTTAAAAGATTATATGATTGTTATGTTAATAAATGGGTTGATCCTGCTTTAATAATAACAAAAATTTTATGTATGAGTGGTAATATTTATTATAACCCTTCTATTAATTTAATGTCAGAAGCAATTTTTGATGACTTTATTCAAGAAACAATTTATTGTGTTATTTATAAAAAAAATTTTATTGATCCTCAAGAATTTCCAAGATATATGATTTGCTTTGAAGAAGTTTTTGATATGAGTGTTGATCAAAATACTAATTTAAATAGTCGAATTAAAGAAACTCAATCTATTATTGATAAATTTACTTCTATTAGAGATAACTTCGATAAATGTCATGAAGCTTTAGATGAATATGTTGATACTTTAAAACCTATTTATCAAACTTATTTAAATTATGAAAAATTAAATTTTAAAAATTTAGAAAAAAATTCAAATCCTGATGAATTAAAAGATTTATTAGAAAGTTTCAAAGAAAAAGATAAATTAATTAAATCTTTAAAGCCAATTAAAACAATTGGAATATTTGAATTTCAAATAGATGATTTATTAGAATTAATATCAGAAGCACCTAAAAATTGGTTAACTAAAATAAGAGTAGTAATACCAAATGTTTTAGTATTTAAAGTTAATAAATTAATAGATAAATTACATATTTATCATAAAAATTTAGGTAATCCTGTTACAGATGTAGAAACATTTATAAAATTAAAAAAAGCAGTTGAAGAATGCAACGCAGAAAAAGCAAAAACTGAAGAAGAATCAAATGATATTATTGATTTACAACAAATTTTAGAAAATAATAAAGAAATTAAATTACAAGATTATGATTCTAAAAGAGTTATTGAATTAAAAGATATTAATGTTAAATATGAAAGAAAATTAGATGCAAGTTCTTATTTTATTGATAATAATATTCAAAAATATAGACTAGATTTAAAAGTAGAAATTTCCAATTTTGATAATCAAATAAAAGGAATGATAAGTGAATTAAATAATGAAACTTTAAATAAATATAATGAAGATACATTTAATGCTATTGATTTTTTAGAAGAAAACTCTTTAAAAATTCAAAAATGTGTTGCTTCAAAAGAAAAATATCAACAAGAAGAAGATGATTTAGAAATAGATGAAACTCAAAAAAGTAATTTCCAAAATTTAGATAATTTAGTATATGATCAACAATTAAAAGTAGATATTTGGAATTCAGTTAGAGAATTTCAATTTAAAAAAAGTGAATGGGAAAAAGAACAAATATTATTAATTAAAATAGATAATATGAAAGAATTATTAGATAAATGGGATAATTTATGTGAAGTTGCAATTGTTGATTTAGATATTCCTGCAGTACCAATTGAGTTTAAAAAAAGAATTGAAATCTTTAAAATATTAGTTCCTATTTTAACTGCTTGTCAAAATCATAATATTCAAAATGATCATTTGTTAAATTCTCTTTTAATGGATTTATTAAGAACTGATTTAAAATTAGATGATCCTACATTTACTTGTGATAAATTAATGAATTTACCTGATATTTTTGATAGAGCTGCTGAAATTGAAGAATTAAACTTTAGAGCTAATGAAGAAAAAAGATTAAAAGATTTATTAAAATCTATTTCTGATAATTTTTATCCTAGAAAAATACCTGTTAAAGTTTCTTATAAAAAAGGAGATTTTGATGAAGAATTTGAATTTGTTGAAGAAAATTTAATGATTATTAATAGGATTTATTTAGAAAAATATGTAAAAATTATATTTAAAGAATTAGAAAAGTTAAATTATGATTTTAAAAGATATCAAAATTTCCTTCTTGAATATTCTAAATTTCAAGACTATGTTATTAAAAGTGCTGGAATAATGGAAAGTCAAGAATTTGCAAAGGAAATGCCAACTGAATATAAGAAATTATTAAGTGAAAATTTAAAGAGAAATTTAATGAAAAATTGTAAAGATTTTCCTAATGTTCAAAGATTTTTAGAACATGCTTATGATAAATCATTAAATTTAATTAATACTATTGTTTTAAACTTTGAACAAAATTATAAAGCAATTTCTATCTTTTTAGATAAGAAAAGAAAAGATAATCCAAGATATTATTTATTATCAAATGATGATTTAATAGAATTATATGAAGAAACACCAGATATAAAAACAAAATTAATATTGAAAATTTATACCTATTTAAAGCAAATAAATATTGGAAGTGAAACTGAAGAAACAATGGAAATAATAACAACAGATAATGAAAATATAACAATTAAATATCCTAAAAGTACAAAAACAATAAAAGACGTTATTGATGTTATGGATACTTGGTTAGTAAAAAGATTAAAAGATAATTTTAAAGGATTTAAAAAAGAATATGAAGCATCTTTTAAAGCAAAAAGTACAAAAAAACCAAAAGAAGTTATTAAAGAAATGATTTTAAATAATGATAATTTAGGTCAAGGTATATTTAATTCAATGTATTATTTAATGATTGATTCTCTTGAAAAATGTTTAATTAACCCTGAAGAAGCTTTTGATAAATTATTTGATTTATATAATGAAATAAAAGATGAAAGAATAATTGATTGTATAGAAACTTTAAAAGATAAAAATGTGGCTTTTATTAAAAAAAGAATTATAATAAATATAATAGCTTTATATAATTATTGTAAATCAATTATAGAAATTTTAATAAGAGAAGATGTTACATCAAGTTCAGATTATTATTTTTATAAATTAATAAATCCTAAATTAGAAAATGATTCTTATATTTTACATTTTCTAAATTATACTTTAGAATATGGATATGAATATGTTGGAATACAAAATAATTTTTTAATGATGCCAGAAGCAGAAAAAACTTATTTAGTTTTATCTAATTCAATGTTATTAAGAAGACCTTTCCAATTATATGGAGTTAAAGAAACAGGAAGAAATGAAACAATAAGAAATTTTGCTAATTTATGTGGAAAGAGAATAAATTATTTTTCTAGTAATGAAAATTACTCTATTCAAGCTTTTAATAATGTTTTATTAGGAAATTTAAAAAATGGATGTTGGATTTGTATTGATAGAACTGAAAATATGAAATTTGAATTATTAGAAATTTTAGCAGTTAGGATTTTAGAAGTTTATAGAATATTCAGAGAATCCGGTGAAGATGATATTTATTCTGAAAATGGAGAGAAATATCAAATGAAAGTTAAACAAATGAATATATTTATTTATAGATATTTACCTTCTGTTAAAGTATTTAATAGCAATGATATTCCTTCTAATATTAAAAATTATTTCAGACAAATTGCTATTCCCTTTTTCGATATGAGATTTTATATCTTTAATATGTTAAATAATTTAGCAATTGAAAATTGTAAAGAAATGACTAATAAACTGTATTATACTATTAATTTTGCTAATAATATGATGAGTTTTACTAAGAAAACTAATATTCAAGTATATGTTATTAGAATGTTAAATGTTGGTTTATTGGAAAAAATAGAAAGTTTAAATAATGAAAATTTAAATGAAACTGTTAGAAATATTTTAAAAGAAACTTACTCTCTTTGGATGAATCAAAAAGAAATAGAAGAATTTAGGAAATTTATAAATGAAGTTTTTAATATGAAAGAATATGAAAAAGATATAAATGTAACTCATAAAACCGAAGAAGAAGTAATGAAAGTAATTCAAGAAAATTTATCAGAATTTAAATTTAGTTCAAACTCTTTTGAACAGAAATTAATATATATATTAAATTCATTAAAAAAGAATCATAGCTTTGTATTATGTGGTCCTCCTTTATCAGGAAAAACTCAAATGATGGTTTTATTAAGTCAAATATCTAAAAAATTAAATGAAATGAATTCAGAAAAATACTCAAAATTATATTCAGTTAAATTATATCCTAAGTCAAAAACACCTACAGATTTTTTTTATACAAATAAAATGGAAAAAGCATATAAATTCAATAATAACTTTTTTTATAATATGTATCAATTATTTAACTCAGATAATGAAGATATATTAATTAAATTAAATGAATATTATAATCAATGTTTAAAAATGAAGAGAAAGAATAAAAATAGTAATTCCGATTTATTATTAAATATAAATAAAAAAAAAATAGAAGATAATGATGAAAGAGATGATGATGAAAGTGAACAAATATATAGAAGAAATAGAGAAGAATATATTATTCATGATGATATAATAAAAGTTTTATTATTTGATGGAGATATTGATCAAACTTGGATTGAATATATTAATTCAGTTTATGGAGATTCTCGTTTTTTAACTTGTTCTGATGGAAATACTTTAAATTTAAATAATAACTTTAAATTATTTTTTGAAGTTGATAATTTAAA
>JAEEGK010012794.1_pt1 | contig 19018 bp, 14 predicted proteins | sample 8958771 | NCBI WGS metagenome assembly JAEEGK01 (sample SAMN16246547, study PRJNA631951) | gut metagenome | biome: gut microbiome; feature: rumen; material: SC-attached | host: Bos | place: Iran: Karaj | collected 2018-10
CCATCAAGCGCGGACAGATCTCCGACATCCATTCGCTTCAGGAACTGCATGCGATGATTAAGTGATGCGATCACGACGAAGAGCGTCGTGATCTGATCAAAGAAATGTAAAGTGTTTTTGATATGATAATGAAAAGGCCGCATAACTGCTGAAAGTTATGCGGCCTGAATTGTCTTTTGATCGATAGTGTTTACTGATCTATACGTCTGCTTCCATAAAACCGAGTCTAACAAGAAACCATCTGTTGAAAGCTTCCGTCAGATCGCGTTTAAAACTTCTGGATGTGTAACATATTTGTCCGTTCTTAAGGGTGATTGTTTCATCACAAATTGTAAGAACATAATAGGGATTAACAAGGAAACTGCTGTGAGCTCGAAGCATTTCGGGGAATGAAACTTGGATGTCATCGAGGCTCTTCTTGATAAAGACTTCTTCGGTTATTCCGGTGAATTTAACGGTGTATGCTATATGAGCAATGCATCCTCTTCGTGATTTTTCAATAAGATAGATTTTTCGGATCGGGACTCTTTCTTCTTTGCCATTATTTAGGACTGTTATCTTTCGCCGTAAATCCTTTTTGAGTATAGAATTCTCTGTTTCTTTAGAATTATCCATATATTTACGCTCCCTTATGATCCTATGCATCATCTATGAAGAACAATCCAACAGATGACTGCAATTAATATGTAAATTATTTTAAGAAAACACGTTGCCGTTGTCAAGTGGATTTTATGTTCACAAAAACACAAATATCGACGCCTGATTTTTGAAAACTCTGTAAACGATACCGATTTTGACCAACCGCTTGATTGCATGGAGAAAGCCTGCTAATAAAAAGTCAAGCACAAATTGATAATCTTTATGAATGCTTTAATGCACTCATAAAAGACCGTCATTATCAGGCGGTCAAGAGAATTATATTTTGGTTATAGCCTTTAATGCTCTGCTTGTGCAGTCAACGCTGCTTTAACCTTACCGTAATAGATGCGAAGGAACTTGTTGGCTCCGGCTGTCATGTAGACTTTGTACTTCTTCCCTTCCGATCTCTTTCTATCAAGGAAATGATATACGGGATCATCAGGCTTTTGCTGAAGAAGTACCGACATTACAAGGAACAATGTCCTGCGCAGGCGTGCTGAACCGCACTTGCTGGAACGATTGCTCTTACTATATCGGGTTCCTGACTCATCAACTCCGGGATCTACTCCCGCAAAAGCGGTGATAGCTTCCCTATGTGTGAACCTTGAAACATCACCGATTTCGGCTATGAGTTGAGGTCCGAGGGTTTTTCCAACTCCGCACATACTCATGACGGTAGCGTACTCCGGGAGTGTTGAAGCGAGGCTATCCATCTCGTTTTTGATTTGGACTACGCTCTCTGTGAGTGATCTAAGTTGCTTGATACTTAGTTCAATGAGACTCTTGTAGGAAAGTTCCTTCGATAATACGGGAACAAGCTCTTTGGAATCCTCATAGAGCTCTGCAGCACGGGCTTCACTATAGTTGTAGCCTTCCCGTTTGCAGAAAGCTTTATATCGCGCAGTAAAGGTCTTTAGGCCTGCTGTGCGGACACAATCAACATGCCAGAAAGAGGACGCGTAATCTACCCACTTTTCGGAACCATCGTTTCGAGGTGGGCTGCTGAATAGATCATTAACTCCCGGATAAGTCATATCCAGAAGCGAGATCAGGTTGGTTTTTGCAGAAGCTTTCTGCTTGGTAAAAAAATCAAGCTGGGCATTTAAGGTTTTGAGTTTTTCGCGAGTATTATCCATACCTGAATACTCTTTCAATTGTGCCCAGTTGTCAAGGGTGTAGCGGGCAATCTTTTTTGCATCCGCCGGATCGGATTTAACCTTGCGGACAGTATTATTGCCAAAGTTCTTTATAAGGTGTGGATTGACGGCTGTAACGAAAATACCCGCGCCGGAGAGGCTTCGAAGAATTGGTTCATGATACCTTCCGGTACATTCGAGAACTGCCTTGGTATCACCATCAAGTGAAAGGATGAAATCATTAAGTTCCTTTAAACAGCTTGATGAGTGTTCAACATCGAAGGGTTTCCTGATAACGGTACCGCCAGGTTGCAGGACTGCTACGGTGCTCTTGCCCTTCGAAACATCAATACCTACTGCGTTGTACATATCCGTACCTCCAAAGAATGAATTTGCATTGGTACCAGCGGAGCTCCATTGCTTATTCAATCTCCTGTGGTGTTACACGGACATGCACGAAGACAGTCCAACCTGCTTAAATCGAACAGCTGCAAATGGATGGCCGGTTGACAGGCTTTCCTGCGGACACTAAATGGTCCAAGGAGAATAACGTCGCACCTATGCCTATCCATTGTACAGCTTTAGCAATGAAACGATTAGTCCTAACTGGCTGTTAGGTATCTAATCACCACAATCTTATTGTAGGAGGAGAATATCATGAGCTTTATAGATGAGATCAAGGCACGTGCCAGAAAAAACATCAAGACTATCGTCCTTCCCGAGGGTGAGGACCGCAGAGTGCTCGAAGCAGCCGCTACAACCATCAAAGAAGGAAATGCCAAAGTAGTCATCCTCGGCAAAGAGGCTGACATCAAGGAACTCGGAAAGGATCTCGATCTTTCCGCAGCAACCATCGTTGACCCCACAAAGTCGGACAAGCTTGACGCATATATCGACAAGCTTGTAGAACTTCGCGCAAAGAAGGGCATGACTCCCGAGGCTGCACGCGAGGCACTCACAACAGACAACACAACCTTCGCTGTCATGATGGTAAAGATGGGCGACGCCGACGGCGTTGTTTCCGGTGCTTGCCACTCTACAGCCAACACACTCCGTCCCTGCCTGCAGATCCTTAAGACTGCGCCCGGCGTGAAGTCTGCTTCGGCTTTCTTCCTTATGATCGTTCCGGACTGTGCTTACGGCGATGACGGCGTGTTCGTTTTCGCAGACTGCGGACTCAACCAGAACCCCGATCCCGAGCAGCTTGCTGAGATCGCAGGACTTTCTGCAAAGAGCTTCACGATGCTCACCGGCAAGGAAGCACGTGTTGCAATGCTTTCACACTCATCAAAGGGTTCTGCTAAGCATGACGACGTTACAAAGGTTACAGACGCTACAGCACTTGCAAAGGAAGCATATCCCGACATCCTTATCGACGGCGAGCTCCAGCTCGACGCTGCCATCGTTCCCGAGGTCGGCGCTTCGAAGGCTAAGGGATCACCTGTTGCAGGCAAGGCCAACGTCCTTGTATTCCCCGACCTTGACGCCGGAAACATCGGCTACAAGCTCGTTCAGCGTCTTGCCAAGGCAGAAGCTTACGGACCTGTTATGCAGGGTATCGCCGCTCCCGTCAACGACCTCTCGAGAGGCTGCTTCGCAGAGGATATCGTAGGAGTTATTGCGATCACTGCAGTACAGTGCGCGAACAACTGATGAACGCGGCTGCCCCGGCGTCCCGGGTGCGCGGCTCGTGACCGGTGAAGACGTTCACGAAATGATTTTGATCAACGGAATATAGGGAGGGTGAAGGATATTACCCTCCCTGCTTTTTTAGCGATAAACGAAGCAAAGGAACTTGACGATCATGAAACACAAGACACTTAAAAAGCTGGCCTGCTTTAGCGCTCTCATCCTTTTGACGAGCGCTCTTTCCGGCTGCTCCGGTGAGGAAGTGCCGAGGCTCAGCATCTCGTCTGAGGACGTTTCCGAGGACTACAGCATGGTTGATGTCGACTACGGTGATGTTGTGCTCGAGGAGACCATAAGCTGCCTCTACTCGCAGATCAACGAGGAAAATCTCGCGTTCAACATCGAAAAGAGAGAGCTCACCCACATCTACGTGACGGACGGCGACAAGGTCACGGCCGGACAGCTCGTTGCGAAGCTGAATGTGGACGATCTTGAGAAAAAGCTCCGTGACAATGAGGACCTCATAGCTCAGGACGAGCTCCTGATAGATGAGACCAACAAGCTCATCGATTACTACGAGGGGCTTCTTCGCGGGTCGATCGGGCTTAAGCGTCGTGAGGAGATCGAGTTCAAGGTTTCGAACGCTCGTCAGGAGCTCGACGTATATGAGAACGAAAAGAACGACTGCGAACGCGAGAACAACGAATTTGCCGATATCATAGAGAAGTCCAAGCTCTACGCAGGCATAGACGGAACAGTGAGCAACATCAACAAATCGCTCATCGGTACCAAGCCTTCGAAGGGTTCGACCGTCATGAGGATCATCAACACGGACCATTGTTCCTTTGTTTCGAGGGACAAGGAAGCACTCGTGTACTTCAAGGTCGGAGATCCGGTGAGGATCGACATCTCCGAGGAGAAGTCATATAACGCCACCGTTATCGAGGTCGATACGGTCGGTGAGCGTGTCATCATGGATCTTGATGAACCCGACTACAGTATAAAGATGAGTACGCGAGGGACTATAAACATTGAGCTCGAGAGAGCGGACAACGTCCTGACGCTTCCCCGCGAGGCGGTACACACGACAGAGGATCTGACCTACGTCTACATCCTCACCGACAGCGGCGTCAGAGAACTCAAGGAGATCGAAGCGGGTCTTATGGGCACGAAGCTTGTGGAGATAAAGAGCGGACTGCTCCCGTACGAACAGGTCATCCTGAGGAAGACCAGGAGGTACTCATGAGACATAAAGACTTTCGTAAGGCCGGGTTCACGGCTCTGAAACGCGCTGTCGCGGCAACGCTTATATGCACTTCTTTGACGGCACTCCTTACTTCGTGCTCCGAACCCGAAGAGAAGAAGGAACTGCTCGCGCCCGTCGTGTCGGCGGGTGAGATCGGTGTCTGCGAGCGCGGAGACATCGCGAAGCTGATGGTCAGGGATGCGCACGTCGAAGGAGACTACGAGGTACTCTCCTTCGATGAGGACGGCTACATCTTTGAAGTCTTTTCAAAGGTCGGCGACGAGGTCGGAAAAGGCGATGCCGTCGCAGCTCTCACAAGTGCCGATTTTATCGAGATCATGACCCTTGAAGAGGAGATCGAGGAGATCAAAAAAGAAAACGAAAAGCGCCGCAATTACCTCGAAGCCCAGGTCAAGCTCAAGGAAAAGAACGGCGAGAATGCCGAGGAGGAGCGCCTGACCTGCGAAAAGGAAGAAGCGCTCATGGACCTTAAGCTTTCACAGAAAGAAGCTCGTTACAAGAAGCTCAAGGACGAGGACATCGGCTACAACTATATCACGGCACCCGGAGACGGGCATGTCGTTGCGATAACATCTTCGGGCGAGGGCGCCTACATCACCGCGGGAACTCCCGTGGCGGCTGTGGCGACCGAGGACACCGGTATGTTTATCTCTGGTGCCTATATCCCCGAGAAGGAGGCTGTATTATACAACTCCTTCTACGCCATCATTAACGGAAAAGAATACCCGCTCAGCTATGAGCCTATCCCAAAGGAGAAGCTTGCCATGCTTTCGGCGGCGCAGCTGAGCCTCAAGAGCCGGTTTGATTTTGTGGAGGCACCGGGCGAAGAGGTCTCGATAGGAGACTATGCCGCCGTCATCATCGTAGCGGACAAGAAAGAGAACGTTCTGACGGTGCCCGTCAATTCGGTTTATACAGACAAAGACGGACGCTTCGTTTATGTCATCACAGAAGGTGACAAAAAGGAGAGGAGAGAAGTTGTGACAGGCCTCTCCGACGGAGCAAGGATCGAGGTGATCGAAGGTGTCACGGAAGGAGAGTGTGTCTATGTTGAAAACTAAGAAACGTCTGACGGCTCTCTTGCTCATCGTGGGACTCGCCGTGACGGCTGTGATCCCGTCGTCCCGGAGCGCGGTCTATGCCGAAGAAGGCGGCGTGTATGACGACCTCTATATGGAGGCGCTCACAAACACCACCGCGAAATCTCTATATAAGACCGAGACGGTCAGGAAAGGGACATTCAGTATCTACTACACGACCATGCCCCGTCCCGACTACGACGACTACTCATACCTCTACAACATGATCCCCGTGGGCGATGTTGAGTTCGTCAGCTACATGAGCAAGAAGGGAGACTGGCTTGAGGTCGGAGATCCGGTCTGCAAGATAGAGGTTAAGGTGGACGAAGCCAGGATAGCCGAGCTCGAGGGAGACATCCAAAAAGAAGAGGATATGCTCAATACCTACGCACAAACGTGTGAGGAGCTGCTCGACAAGTACGACAGGATGTACCAAAGCGGCGGCTCTGAGGCAGAACTCGCAAAGCTCCTCTACGATAGGCTTAAGCTTGAGTACGACGAGGAGATCAAGAAACGCAGGGAGTCGATAGATGCCCTCCAGAGCGAGTACGACGGTCTCAAGATGGCACAGGTCATGACAGAGATCCCCGCTACCGCACCCGGTTACGTACTGCATCTCGAGTCTTTCGTGAAAGGCAGGAGGATAGAGCCGTACGGTTTTGTGGGCGTGATGTACAGACCCGACGCGGCGACCGTCAAGGTCGAGGGCGGAAGTGATTACCTGCGCTACGGCTTGAATGCGCAGCTCGTCCAGAACGACGGCAAGGTGACCCGTACTGTGGACGGGATGGTCGTTACGAGCCTCGATTCGTCGCTTCCTCCTTCGCTTATAGGCAAAGCAACGGTCTTTGATTTCGGTGACAGGCTCAGGGAGTTCAATCCCCAGAAGGATGTGATCCTTAAGGTTGAAAGAGTGCACATGGAAAATGCGCTCATGGTGCCGAACAAGGCTGTTTACAACGATTCTCACGGCGACTACGTGCTCGTCAGTGTGAACGGCAAAAAGACGAGGAGGTACGTCCTCGTCGGCGGCAGCAATGACAATGACACATGGATCGTTAACGGTATCGGAGAAGGAGATTCCGTGATTATTAAATAAAGGCAGGTCACAAAGATGCTTCACCTTGTAATTCAAAGGATATTACATAAAAAATGGATGATAGCGTGCCTTATCATAGGCAATATCCTTCTCACGGCGATCGTTGCGGCGCATCCGCTCAACAGCGCTTCTTCGTCGCAGAGCATGCTCACCGAGGAATTCGAATCCGCGATGCGTGAGAATAACACCTATCCCATGATGATACACACGATCGGCAGGATCCGTAAGGACACAGGCAAAAAAGCGGCTGCCGAGATGCGAAAGCTCGCGAACAACATGGAAGAGACGATCGGGCTTCCGATCGCCGAGCAGTTCTGTTTCCGCAATATGATCGTTACCACGACCAAGTCGCTTATAGCGCACGACGGGATCTTTGCGGAAAACAAGCTTGCTCTTTCGTCGCTTTCCGACCTTAAGGACCATGTGAAGATCCTTTCGGGCAGGATGTACTCGGACAAAGCGGCAGACGACGGGTTTGTGGAGGTCATCATCAACCAGTCCGTCATGGTCGAATTTGACCTTGTGGTCGGTGACGAGATCGTCTTCGAGGCGGTAAAGGGTAAAAACGGCAAGCCTGTCAAGGCGAGAGTGGTCGGTGTCTTCACCAATCTTCTCGAAGAAGACAATTACTGGTATCATCCTCCGACATTTTACTCCAAGGATCTGCTCATGGATGACGCTCTTTTTGATGAGATGTTCATGAGCGACGGTGCCAAGAAGAACCAGTTCGACGAGGAATTCATCATCCTCCCGGACTACAAGGCGGTCACTCCCGAGAAGGTCGATTCTATCATCTCGACGACGCAGTATCTCATGAGAGAGTATGACGACGTCTACCGCAAGGTGGAGACATCGAATTACATCTCTCTGCTCGAAGAGTTCAGGACCAAGAAGAAGCAGATCGACGTGATGCTCACCATCCTCGAGGTGCCCGTGATCCTGATGCTCCTCGCTTTCATCTTTATGATATCAAGGCAGATGCTCTCACTCGAAGAGGGAGAGGTCGCCATGCTCAAGAGCCGTGGCGCGAGCGGGTTCCAGATATTCAGGCTTTACCTGATGCAATCACTCGTTGTGTCGGGTGTGGGCATGGTATTCGGGCTCCCGCTCGGAGCTCTTATCACTGTTCTGCTCGGAAGGGCCGATGCTTTCCTGTCGTTCTCGGGCGGAAGGAACGTGGAACTCATATTTACATGGGATGCCGTGCTTTATGCTGTTGTTGCGGCGATCATGTCTGTGCTCATGACACTGCTCCCCGTCCTTAAAAAGGACAAGACGAGCATCGTGGCCGTAAAGAGACGCAGAAGCCGCCAAAATAAGCCTATATGGATGAAATTATATCTTGATATAATTATTACCGGTATCTCTTTATACGGTTACTATACATTCCTCAATGGTCAGGACGAGCTCCTTGTCAGAGTGCTTTCGGGCAAGGCACCCGATCCGCTGCTGTTCACGAGCGCGGCACTCTTTATCCTCGGCAGCGCGCTTATCTGCATCAGGATCCACAGGCTGCTCTTAAAGATCATCTACAGGTCGGGCAGGCAGAGGTGGAAGCCTGCGGCATATACGTCGCTGTTACAGCTCATCAGATCGGGGAATAAGCAGGTCTTCGTGATGGTATTCCTGATCCTCACCGTCTCCTTCGGTCTCTTCTACACCACGATAGCGAGGACGATAGTTGCCAACTCCGAGCGTAACGTCAGCTACATCGAAGGCGCCGACATCAGGCTCAAGGAGTACTGGATGAACAACACACGCCAGGGTCCCGGTCACTACTATGAGCCCGAATTCGCCAAGTACGGGTCTCTCGACTGCTCCGGCGCGGCAAAGGTTTATCTGAACAACAAGTCGATCTTCTTTATCGACAGCAGAAGGTTCGACACATCGATAATGGCCATAAACACGCAGGACTTCGGAAAGGCGGCTCCGCTTGAGGAAGGACTCCTGCCTCACGACTACTACGACTACCTGAACGTCCTGAGCCGTAATCCGGAAGCGGTGCTGCTTTCCTCGAACTTTAAGACGAGGTACAACCTCAAGATCGGGGATACGCTCACTGTCACGATCAATACCGGTATACAGAACGGTACCTATACGGACAACTTTACTGTCTACGGATTCTTTGACAGGTGGCCTTCGTACAGGGCGACCAAGATACTGGTCGGAAACGATAACTCTACGTCGGTTACGGACAACTTCATGATCGTGGCCAATCTTTCCGAGATCCAGAGCCTCACCGGGGTCATCCCGTACGAGGTCTGGATAAACATGGACGGCGAAACGGACGCCTTTTACGAATTTGCGGACAAGCTCGGCTTCAAGATCACGATGCTCGAGGACAGGGTTCAAAAGATTGAAAAGCTTCATGACGATCCTCTCTTCGCAGGCACGAGCGGAATCCTTACGATGAGCTTTATCACGATCCTCGTGATCTGCTCGATCGGATATCTCATGTACTGGAGCCTCTCGATCAGAGCCAGACAGCTGCAGTTCGGTATCTTCAGAGCCATGGGCGTGACATTCAGACAGATCACCGGCATGCTTGTGATCGAGCAGACTCTGACCGGACTCTACTGTATCATTGCCGGTCTGATCAGCGGATACATCGCGTCGATACTCTTCGTGCCGATGATCCAGATCGCATACCAGGGTGCCGACAACGTGCTCGACATGCAGCTCATCACGCAGCCCTCCGATGTGGTCGAGCTCGTGGCCGTGATCTTCGCGGTGTTCCTGATCTGCATGGGAGTGCTCATGCGCCAGATCTCGAGCATGAAGATTTCGCAAGCTCTCAAGCTTGGAGAGGATTAAGTATGTTTAATACGCGTAGGCTGCCACGTCGTACTTTCCCCAAACTCGCTCTCGCTCCTCTTTGGATGCGATTTATCGCATCCGTTTCCTTGCAAAATATCTAACCACGCTGTAGTTGGATATTCGGAGCGTAGCGGTACATAAGTGACCAAAAGACGGTCACTAAGTACCGACGTCCTCAACGGGTTTGGGAAAAGCAGACGGGCGCGCCTCCGCTGTTCAGTATTGAAAAATGACTGTAAAGGATCAGTCGGAATAGCAACACATAAAAGAGGATGCAAATGGATATTTTACAAGCTCAGAACATAGTGCGCAGTTTTAAGCTCGGATCCGGCGAAAAGCTCGACGTACTCAAGGACATTACGGTGAACGTCCCGGAGAACACTCTCGCCATCCTGAAAGGACCTTCGGGATCGGGCAAGACAACGCTTATGAACATCATGGGCGGGCTTGACGCCCCCAACAGCGGGACGATGCTCTTCGACGGCAAGGACATCTACTCCCGGAGCGCTACGGATATCGACGAACTGCGCCGCAAGGACTTCGGATTCGTCTTCCAGTCCGTGTCTCTCATCCCGATCATGACGGTTTATGAGAATGTCGAATTCTCGCTCAGACTGTCGGGATTTGAGGGAGACCGCGCGGAGAGGGTCATGAGATGCCTCTCGCTTGTCGGACTTGATTCGAGGAGCGATCACATGCCTCAGGAGCTCTCCGGAGGTGAGCAGCAGCGTGTTGCGATAGCAAGAGCGATCGCTCATTCACCCCGTGTCATATTTGCCGATGAGCCTACGGCAGAGCTCGACAGCCAGACCGCGATCCACGTTGTGAGCCTTTTTAAGGAGCTTGTGGAGAGAGAGCACGTTACGATAGTCATGACAACGCACGATGTGAGCCTCATGTCTGCGGGTGATATCGTTTATTCGATCGAGAACGGAATGATCATCGAAAGTGAGTCATAAACATTTTAGGAGACTAACCGATGCAAGATACAGAGAATAATGCTATTGAAGAAAAAAGCGCTTCGGAGCCCATGATCATCGCGCAGAACCTTGTGAAGATCTACAAGACGCGTGATATCGAGGTACTTGCCCTCCAGGGACTCGATCTGACGGTTGAACGCGGTGAGTTGATGGCAGTCATCGGCAACAGCGGTTCGGGTAAATCGACGTTCCTCAACATGCTCGGCGGACTCGATACTCCGAGTGCGGGTAAGCTGTTCGTCGACGGACGCAATCTCTTCGAGATGACCGCACGGCAGAAGGAGATCTACAAGAGGGAGACGGTAGGGTTCGTGTGGCAGAACAACGCGCGCAATCTTTTCCCTTACCTGAGCGCCATAGAGAACGTAATGACTCCCATGCTCCTGACGAAAGAGAAGAAGAGACGCGAGCGTGCCGAAGAGCTTCTCGATATCGTCGGGATGAGCCACAGAAAGAACAGCAGGCTCGGTGAGCTTTCGGGCGGTGAGCAGCAGAGAGTGGCTATAGCCATTGCGCTCGCAAACAATCCCAAGCTCCTGCTCGCGGACGAGCCCACGGGTTCGGTCGACAAGGACACTGCCGACAGGATCTTCGACATCTTCCGAAAGCTCAGTACCGAGATGGGAGTGACTGTCGTCATCGTTACTCATGACGTAAGGCTTTCAAAGAAGGTCAACAGAGTCGTGGCGATCCGGGACGGCAGGATAAGCAGCGAAAGAATACTAAGGGAGCAGTACAAGGATGTCTTTACTTCGGACAACATCTCGTGGGGTAACGAGGAAACACAGGATGAGTACGTGATCCTCGACAGGGCGGGACGCCTTCAGATCCCCGAGAAGCTCCTTAAAAAACTTGAGCTCAAAGACAACAAGGTTACGGTCGGTTTTGAGGAAGGCGTCCTCACGATCAGGAATCCGAAGTCCGCAGATGAGGAAAAAGACACGGATATTGCTGAGTAAAAAGCAAAATAAAAGAGGCGACGCCCCTTATAAACGACTTGCCTTTTCAGTAAGCAATAGTTAAAATTATTACAACTGTTAAATAATTGACTGTTTTGTCGTAAAACAATCTGCCGGTGCGGCTTGTTCGGCAAAAGCTGTCTTTTTCGGACAGACAGCCCAAGAGGCACATTCGGCAAATGCACATAATGTCATACAGATCAGAGGAATATATGGCTAAGAAAGAAAGAAAAAAGAGGGTGCTTCCCTTATACCTGACAGCCGCGACGTGGCTTACGTGGTCATTGCTGCTGCCGCTCTATAAGGTGACCGATTACCTGATACTCTCCGGTATCTCCGCGGTGATGCTGCTGCTCGGGTACGCGGGCAAGGGCAAGGAGGAACCGGAAGAACTCGAAGCACCGAAAGAAGAAACGAACACCCCTAAAGAGACCGCCAAGGAGGAGACCGGGGTCCACAAGAGACCGCGCACCGGAGACAGTGCCATCGACAAGATGCTCGATGATGAGGAGATGGCGATCGCCGAGATGAAGCGACTCAACGAGGCGATCCCCGATGAGAAGCTCTCGCGTCAGATCGACCACTTAGAGGACGTTACATCAAAGATCGTTACCTACGTCGTAGAGCATCCCGCAAAGAAGACGCAGGTCCGCAGGTTCTTTAACTACTACCTGCCCACGACACTTAAGCTCTTAAATGCGTACGACAGGATGGACGAGGCCGGGATCTCGGGCATTAACATTGACGGGACAAAGGGCAAGGTCGAGGCCATGATGGACAAGGCGCTCGAAGCCTTCGACAGACAGCTCGATTCGCTCTACACAGATGAGGCGATGGACATCTCGTCCGATATAAGCGTTATGGAAAGCCTTCTCGCACAAGAGGGACTTGCCGGAGACGATGAGATAATCAAAAATTCAATGATCTAAGGAGAAGAGAAGATGACAGACAATCAGATACCTACATTGACACTTGATCCCACAACAGAATCGCAGCAGGGCGGCCTCGCGGACCTTTCCGCAGCTTCGATCGCGGCACCCGGCGCTCCGGACATCAGTCTTACTCTTGATTCCGGCGCACAGGCAGCTTCGACTCCGGCAGCTACGCAGGACGAGCGCGACAAGAACGCAGTCAAGATCGACGAGAGCATGCTCACCGAAGAGGAGAAGAAGGTCGTTGCCGACTTCGCCAAGCAGATTGACATCAAAGACTCCAATCAGGTAATGTCGTACGGCTCCGCAGCCCAGAAGCATATCGCCAATTTCTCGGAGAGTGCGCTCAAAAACGTCAAGACTCAGGATCTCGGCACGATCGGTGAGGCTCTTTCTTCGCTCGTTGTTCAGCTCAGGACCATGGACGAGCCTCAGAAGAAGGGCATCGCAGGCTGGTTCCAGAAGAGAAAGAGGGACATCGAGGAGCTTAAGGCCACATATGCCAAGGCAGAGGTCAATGTTGACAAGATCGTTGAAAAGCTCGAGGAGCATCAGGTCATCCTTATGAAGGACATCGCGACCTTCGACCAGATGTATGAGCTCAACCTTAAGTACTACAAGGAGCTCACGATGTACATCATCGCCGGCAAGAAGAAGCTTGAGGAGGTTCGCGCAGGCGAGCTTGAGGAGCTCAAGGCCAAGGCAAAAGAGACAGGTACCCAGGAAGACGCTCAGAAGTACAATGACCTCGCCAACCTTTGCGAGAGATTTGACAAGAAGATCCACGATCTTGAGCTTACAAGGATGATCTCCATCCAGCTCGGACCTCAGACACGTCTGCTGCAGAACAACGACACTCTCATGGTTGAGAAGATCCAGTCCTCGATCGTCAACACGATCCCGCTCTGGAAGTCACAGATGGTACTCGCTCTCGGAATCGAGCACGGACGTCAGGCTACAGCGGCTCAGGCAGCCGTTACCGAGATGACCAACGACCTCTTAAAGCGCAACTCCGAAGCTCTCAAGATGGCTACCATCGACACAGCCAAGGAAGCAGAGCGTTCGATCGTCGATATCGAAACTCTCAAGATCACAAACGAGAACCTTATCAATACTCTTGATGAGGTCATGAGAATACAGAACGAAGGCCGTCAGAAGCGCAGGGAAGCCGAAGCAGAGCTCGGACGTATCGAGGGCGAGCTCAGACAGAAGCTGCTTGAACTTCGCGGCTGACATACAGACGGAGTAAGGGATGAAGTTTTTTAAGAAAATGGGCGTGGCTGTTGCTACGCTCGTGCTGGCGATAGCCGGCGCCGTGACGATCGGCAAGGTTCGCGAGTCCGGTTACACCGACCCCAATCCCTCGTCCATCCAGAGAGTCATGAAGGACTATCAGGACGAGGACGGCATGGCCGGCGTCACGGAGATGTGCAGGCAGTACGTTATCGACAATGCCGGTGTGATAAACACGTCAAGTGAGGACAGGATCGTCAATACCATTGCCAACATGGCTCTGCGTGATGACGGAGTTATCGCCGTAGCTACGGAGAATTTCGCCGAAGGCGCGGTACAGGCACCCGAGGACCTCAAGAAGACAGCCGAAAGGCTTTTTGACAGGATCGGCCTTCAAAATGACGAGGGGGCTGTCATGGTGCTCGATGTTCAGAGCAGGCAGTCCTACATGTACGATCCGAGCGGAAAGCTCTTTAACGACATGAGCGATGCCGAGATCCGCAGTATCAAGGCTGCTCTTCAGAAGGGCTTTGAGCTTGTCGACAAGGGCGACATGAACGGCATCGGAACAGGTATCGCCGACGCATATGATGTGGTGGCGAGACTTATCAGCGATCCTTCGGCTTTCCAGGACATGAACAATGCCTATGTGGTCGAAGAAGAGAACGGCGACGGCTTTAGTATCGTAGAGAAGACCGTGGACGGCGGTGTTTCGATAGTTTCGGGTATCACAAGAACGGTTACCGGTATCGCAAGGACCGCAGTAAGGATCGTGTCGGCGGTGATCGGCGGTATCCCGGTCATGGTGCTTGTGATCGGAGGTATAATCTTCCTGGTCGTAAGATCGAACAAGAAAAAGGGCAGACAGGGCGGACAAGCCGGACAGGGAGGTTTGGCAGGTCAGGGCGGACAGGGCGGCCGAGGTGCGCGTCCCGGGGCTCCCGGAGCCCCCGGAAGAGGACACAGAGGTCCCGTAAACGGCCGGAATCTGAGTCAGTCCGGAAACATAGACACAAGCAAGATCTCCACGGAAGGCTCGACATATCGCTGGTCGGCCAACAAGAACCCTTATTCGGGTCTTAACAAAGGCAGATCCGATCACGGTAATGCTCAAAGCTCAGGCAACAACGCACCGGGCGGTCAGGGACAGTTCGGCGGCAGCAAGGATATGAGCGGCTTCGTGTTCCCGAACGACTTCGGGAGTGGGGAGAGCAGTGATCAGGGAATCAATCGGACAAGATAGGATCATAAGCGGGTGACGGTGCAGACCGTTGCCCGTAGTATTTGGGAAGGGACACCACACATGAAATATTTGGTAACAGGTGCAGCCGGTTTTATAGGAACAAACTTTGTGTATCATATGCTTGAAAAGCACCCGTCGGATCTGATCGTAGGTATCGACAATCTTTCATACGCCGGCAACAAGAAGAACCTCACTAAAGCGCTTGAGAACAGTAATTTTGTTTTCAGAAAAGCGGACATCACCGATCAGGCGGAGATGTCGGAGCTCTTTAAGGAGTTCGGGTTTGACTATGTTGTGAACTTTGCGGCACAGACGCATGTTGACAGGTCGATCGAAGATCCCGGGATCTTTGTCAGGACAAACGTACTCGGCACACAGATCCTGCTTGACCTCGCAAGAGAGTTTGGGGTGAAGCGCTTCCATCAGATCGGTACGGATGAGGTGTACGGAGATCTTCCGCTCGAAGCAACGGACATGTTCTTCGTTGAGACGCTTCCTCTCAAGGCAAGCAGTCCTTACTCGGCATCAAAAGCGGCAGCAGATCTGCTCGCCATCTCATACTACAGAACATTCGGACTTCCGGTCACGGTGAGCCGCTGCAGCAATAACTACGGCCCCTACCAGTTCCCCGAGAAGCTCATACCGCTCATGCTCATAAATGCCCTGAGCGACAAAAGCCTCCCCGTGTACGGCGACGGTATGAACGTCAGGGACTGGCTTTATGTCGAGGATCACTGCGAAGCGGTCGACAACATCCTTCACAACGGTCGCGACGGTGAGATCTACAACGTCGGCGGACACAACGAGATGCATAATATAGACATTATAAAGATCATCCTTAAGGAACTCGGCAAACCCGAAAGCCTGATCACCTTTGTGAAGGACAGGAAGGGGCATGACCTTCGCTATGCGATCGACCCCACCAAGATACACGAGGAGCTCGGCTGGCTGCCGCAGACAAAGTTCGCCGACGGCATCAAGTCTACGATCAAGTGGTATCTCGACAACAAGGATTGGTGGGAAGAGATCGTCTCGGGCGAGTACCGTGAGTACTACAGGAAGATGTACGAGAACAGGTGATGTATTTTTAAAAAATAGTACTTGCGTTTTTACGTCGCCTGCTATATAATGGCACATGTTGGTTGAACAAAGGGCTATCGCCAAACGGTAAGGCAACGGACTCTGACTCCGTCATTTCAAGGTTCGAATCCTTGTAGCCCTGCTTTAGGAACCGAAGTGCTTCGGTTCCTTTTGTTTTGTATAAAACAATGATCCGATTGTTAGGAGGAATTGCGCAATGGAGTGGTTTTTGGCGATCACATCGCTTGTTGCCGGAATAATTCTGGTTGCTAAGGGAGGGGACTTCTTTGTGGATGCCGCGAGCTGGATGGCTAAGGCTGCGGGGATCCCGACCTTTATCGTCGGTGCGACGATCGTAAGTCTCGCTACCACACTTCCCGAGATCATAGTTTCTGTGATGGCCGCTGTTGAAGGCAAGACGGAGATGGCCATCGGAAATGCGGTCGGTTCGGTTACGGCCAATACGGCCATGATCATGGCGATAGCTTTTGTCTTCATGAAGATCACGATAGTCCTTAAGGATTATCTTGTGCAGTGTATCCTGCTCATTCTCACGAGCGGTATCCTTATCCTCGGATGCCTGAATGATGTGCTTTCAACATGGGCCGCTATTGTGCTCATCACGATATTCGTGATCCACATGATCGTCAATGTGCGCCTTGCAAAGAGACACAGCGCGGCAAGCAAAGAAAGAGAGGCCGAAGTCCCGAAGGACAGGAAGACTGTTATTATCAACATCATCAAGTTCGTCGGCGGAGCCGCAGGCATCGTGGTCGGCTCAAGATTCCTTGTGGACGGCGGAAGCGACCTTGCGGCACTCCTTGGTGTCCCCGAGAGAATCGTGGCCGTGACTGTCGTAGCGATCGGAACTTCTATCCCCGAGCTTGTCACAACTATCACAGCCATAAAGAAAAAGGAGTACGGTCTTTCAGTCGGAAATATCGTCGGAGCGAACATCATAGATCTTTCGCTCATCCTTCCCCTGTGCAGTCTTGTATCGGGAGAGAATCTTCCGGTGAGCCCTCAGGGTGCTCACATCGATATGCCGGTCTGCCTCGGAGTGACGGTGCTCGCGATCGTGCCGCTGCTTATCCGCAGGAAGGCGTCGAGGGTTCAAGGTATTATCCTGCTCGCAGCTTATGTGACTTATCTCATCTTTACGGTCTGAAGTAGCAGAATCCTACCCTTTTTGATCTAAACTCGGATCAATAAAGTACCAGGCTGAAAATTATAATAAGCGACAACCGGCTCGAGCTGCCACGTCGTATTTTTTCCAAACACGTTCTCACTCTGTATTCGGACGTAGCGGTACATAAGTGACCATAAGACGGTCACTAAGTACCGACGTCCTCAACGGGTTTGGGAAAAACCGACGGGCGCGCTCGAGCCTATTTTAGTTTGATAAATATGTAGAAAAAAGGATAAATCGAAGGAGTAAGTTAGAAGGGTAAATTAATAGAGATAACTAACGAAACCTTGCTATATCGGCATGGTTTTGATAGTATTAACAGAAAATGGGCTCAAGAGCGGAAAAATACGCTCAAAAACATAGAAAGAGGAATAAGATGGCGAAGGACTCCAAAACGCAAAAAGTTCATAAGGATATAAAGAACTCCAAGACTCAAAAAAGATTAAAGGATAATAGTATCCTCGGGATAAAAAAAGTGCATCTCTCGGCTGCGACTGTCTCCGTAGATATCGGGGATGGGAGCGAAAGAGGGGCTTATGTCGGACAGGGTTATATCCTGAATAAGCTCGGAAGGCCGCACAGGGCGGTCAGTATCATGTACTGCTACTATCCGCTTGATGAGGCGTGGCCGAAGCGCGCGAGCGAGGCTTATGCCGATAAGGAGGTCACATTTGCGTGGGACTATCCTTATGATGATTATTTCCCTTATCTCGGAGGGCTCGGAGGAAGTACGGATGGTGAGCCCTTTACCTGCATGCGTGATATCAGGCAGCATGGGCAGGAGGTCATCCTGACACTCACGGTCGATCCGAAGGTCGGAGATGAGCATATCATCGCGATAGCGAAGGATTTAAGACCCTTCGGACGGATCATGCTCAGGATGAACCATGAGTGCACAGGCAACTGGTTCTCGTTCACCAAGAGAGCTTCTTATAAGGAGATCGCGGATTTCTTCGTGAGATTCAAAAAGATCATGAATGAATATGCGCCAAACGTCCGCATGATCCTCTGCGCGGGTGCCGTTATGGACAAGGATCACCCCGAGCTTGAGATGGAAAAGGAATTTGGTGAAGCCGGTGCGGTTGCCGACATCTGGAGTATCGACAGGTATATCGGTCTTAACTGGGGCTGGCCCTTCGAGGTCGCAGAGAAGGACAACCACGCTCACAGGCTTGAGAGCGCAAAACAGAATTATGAGCTTACAAAGATGAGCTACAAGCGTTACTGCGAGATCTATGGCACGAAGAAACCTTTCGTTATGTCGGAGGTCAATGCGGATGGAGACGTTGCCGGACCCTTCAAGCAGGCGAAGGTGATGAAGGACTTTTATACATTGTTTAAAAAGGATCCCGAGCACTGGGCAAGCGCGATCACGCTTTATCAGTTCAGGGACGACGGAAGACTCGGACTTGAGTTTACGGATCCTTCGGATCCTTCTGTCGGGATCGAGTGGCCGCTTATGGACACGTACAGGGAGATCATTAATGACCCGTTCTTTACGCCGCAGCTAAAGCAGGGGAAGACCGAGAAGCTCCCCGTGACTCTTCGATGGGGCAGCTCGGAAGATTCAGACGGGATCGCGATAGAGCTCGATATGGAGAAGAATCCCGTTTTTGCTGAGGTGAATTTCCCAGAGTCGCTCGTACCGGCCAATCTTATGCTTGAGATCAACGGCAGATGGTTCCGTAAAGCACCCGGAGCGAGATTCGTCGATCTCATGCCGGCATTTTATAAGA
>JAEEGK010012797.1_pt1 | contig 19016 bp, 17 predicted proteins | sample 8958771 | NCBI WGS metagenome assembly JAEEGK01 (sample SAMN16246547, study PRJNA631951) | gut metagenome | biome: gut microbiome; feature: rumen; material: SC-attached | host: Bos | place: Iran: Karaj | collected 2018-10
TACCCAAGGAAAAACTGGCCGAAGCCAAGCAGAAAAAACAGCTCTATACCGAAAAAGTCACCCGTTTCGACAACCTCATGGAAGAAGCTCGACAGTTTGGACTGCGTAAGAACTATGAGGCCGCCATTGGCAAGCTCGACCAAGCCTTGGAGCTATTCCCTAACGACCTCGAAGCCAACGCGAAACGCAATGAATTCCAAACCGCTAAAGGCATCGCCGACCAATACAACGGGATCATTGCCGTGGCCGACCAACTCTATGAAAACAAGGCCTACAAGGAAGCTAAAGCCCAATACCAAGGCGCCCTGGCTGTCGTGGCAGGTGATGCCTACGCCACCGACATGATTGCCCGCCTCGACCCGCTCATTGCCCAACAAGATGCTGAAGAAGCTGCACGCATAGCCGCAGAACAGGAAGCGGCGCGTTTGGCTGCAGAAGCCGAGGCTGCAAGACTGGCTGCAGAAGCAGAAGCCGCCCGTATCGCTGCCGAACAAGAGGCAGCACGTTTGGCAGCTGAAGCCGAAGCCGCAAGAATCGCTGCAGAGCAAGAGGCTGCAAGGATTGCCGCTGAGCAGGAAGCTGCTCGATTGGCGGCCGAAGAGGCTGCCCGCATAGCCGCAGAAGAGGAAGCCGCACGTCAGGCTGCACTCGCTGCCGCCGAAGCTGAGCGCCAAGCTACTATCAAGAGCATGCTTGATGCAGCGGACGCCTTGTTTAACCAAGAAGATTACCCCAATGCCAGAGTTAAATACCAAGAAGTGGTAGCCTTCGATGCAGGCAACGCCGCTGCCACTGCCAAAATAAATGAAATAGACGGTATCTTAGCGCAAAAGGCCGCTGAGTTGGAAGCCAACTACAATAAGGCGATGACTGCCGGCAACCAAGCCATGAGTGAAGAGAAGTTCAACGAAGCCATCACGCAATATCAGAGCGCATTGGTTTTCAAGCCCGAGGATCCCGCTGCCACAACGCAACTGGCCGCCGCCACGAAGTCGGAGAACGACCGCATTGCTGCCTTGCGTAGCCAATACGACAAATTCGTCAAGGAGGGTGATGCCAACTTCAAGACCAATACCTACGACAAAGCCATCGAGGCCTACACCAAAGCCGATGAGCTTGGCTTAGAATCCTACCCCTCAGAAATGATTGCCCGCATCAGCGAAATCATAGAACAGAACAAGTTGTATGAACTGAACAGCGAGCCTTTGCTGCTTGCCGCTGGAGAGGCCAAGCGCTTCGATTTCAACAAGATTGACGTGGCAGTGCGCCGTTCCAACTACATCATCATCAAGGTGCGTAACCCGCATCCCGAGAAGACCTTCCCGATGATTGTCTCCTTCGGCGGTGAAGGTGGCAAGAACGGCGGCTTCGTGTTGCCCATCGCAGCCACGGCTGAGGAAAAGACCTTCATCTTCCGCATCGGTTCACAATACAAGTGGTTCAGCGAAGACAACACATGGATTGAGATTGTCTCCGAGAACAACGAGGTGGAGATTGGAAAGCTGGAGGTTTCGAGAGGTAATTAATACTCTACAGCACCTCTGTCGGCACTGTCACCGGCAACTCCTCAGGCTCATTCGGCGTAGTCACCGAATAGACGCTGTCGACCACATATTTGGTCATGCCACGCCACGGCAAAGTGCCCAGGTATTCCTTATAATGCAACTCCACCATCTTACCCGTGCAACGCTCCAGCTGCTTGGCAACCGATTCTTTTTTCACCGAGAAGTTGAACTCGTTCGACTGGATGGTGTTGTTGCTGTTCCTGGAGTTGTAGCCCGCTTGGATGAGCCTGCCTTCGTAGGTCTTGAAGACATAGCCTTTGTAGACGAACAAGTTAAGTTCACCTGCCTTTACGCCAGAGCCAAAGACGTAGAAAAACTTGAAGAAAACAAAGACGGCCGCAGCCAATACAATAATGATGCTTAAAGTGGTGAGGATCTTCTTACCAGTTCCTCTTTTTGTGGATTTTTCTGAATAGTCTTCCATGGTTATTGTTGTTGTTTCTGTTTCTTTTGATAAAAATCGCAAATTGTCGTGATGCCACATTCCTCGCATTTTGGTTTGCGTGCAAGGCAGACGTAGCGTCCATGCAGGATAAGCCAATGATGTGCCTTCGAAATCACCTCTTGAGGCAGATGCGCCACCAAGGTCTTTTCGGTCTCCAAAACATTCTTGGAGTTTTTGGTCAGGCCGATACGATTCGAGACGCGAAATACATGCGTGTCGACCGGCATGGCGGGTTGGTTGAAGGCAACAGCCATCATCACGTTGGCGGTCTTACGACCTACCCCTGGAAGTTTTTGCAAGTCGTCCAAGTTACTGGGAACCAAACCGTTGAAGTCGCGCACCAAAGTCTGCGCCATACCCAACAAGTTTTTGGCTTTGTTGTTGGGATAAGAGATGCTTTTGATATAGGAATAAATCTCATCCGCCGACGAAGCTGCCATGTCTTGCACCTTAGGAAATCGTTGGAACAAAGCTGGAGTGGTCATATTCACGCGCTTGTCGGTGCATTGTGCCGAGAGAATCACCGCCACCAAAAGCTGATACGGGTCTTTGTAATGCAACTCCGACTCGGCAATGGGCATGTGTTCCTCAAAATAGGCTACGAAGGCGTCGTATTTCTGTTGGATTCTCATATTGTAATTTTTCACGCAGAATTCGCAGAATACGCAGAACCTACCGGCTGAATATTTAGGGTCGCTTTGCGTTTCATATAGTTCTGCGCATTCTGCGTGAGACAACTCAAATAATATCTCCTTGTTCATCAACAAGCACGCCCCAACTGACAGCCGCAAGGCCATCCTCATCAAAGAAAAAGTCGATCATGGCGTCTTCGAACGACACACGCTGTTCCTCATCTTCTTTTTCCTCTTCCAGCTCCTTGAAGCCGTGCTTCTTCATCAAGTCGATGATTTCCTCTTTCGAAAGGTCGAATATTGGTTCGCCATAAAGCGTTGCCTCCATGTTCTCCGTCTCAAAGCAAGCCACCACCGACTTTGTTACACCCTCAAAATAGATGTTGGTCTCAAGTTCTTCATATTCATAGTAGATAGAGCGGTTGCCTGTCTCTTCCATGTCGCTCAACTCCTCATAGAAATCAGGCATACCCAAAATCTTGGCTGCCTCGTCAAGAGTCATCCCGAAAGGTATTTCCCCGTAGCCTTTCAACGGTTCGATTGTAAAATCTTTCATCATAATTATGTTGATTGGGCCGCTAAGATAGGGATTTTATTGCAACTAAAGGAAAAAAAACAAGAAATTTTCCTCATTCAAACCGAATCGACTTGGTGGGACTGATGCGGTTGATGACAGAAGTTGGGATGAGCAGCATCAAGACCCAAAGCAGGAAAGTGCCCAAATTGATGAGTACCACAGTGCTGATATGCAACTCAATGGGCACGGCTGACAAGTAATACGTAGCAGCATCCAGTTTGATAAGTCCAGTATATTTCTGCAAGAGACAGAATCCCAATCCGATGACGTTGCCAATCAACATGCCGAAAAACAAGATACGCAACGAGCGACGCAAAAACACTTCACGAACAAACTTGTTGCTGGCACCCATGGCTTTCAGTAACCCAATGGTAGAAGTACGTTCAATAATGATAATCAGCAACATACTTATGACTGTGATGCCTGCCACAAGAAGCATCAAGGCCATGATAAGCCAGACATTGGTGTCCAAAAGGTCAAGCCAGTCAAAAATCTGCGGATTACTTTGACGTGCGGTGTAGGAAGCCAATTCGGAAGGCAAAGCATAATACAGCTTTTCATTAACTCGATTCACATCTGCATTGCCGTCCAAGGCTATTTCCAACAATCCAGCTTCATTATCCTCCCAACCGTTCAGCTTGCGGATTTGGTTGAGGTCGGCGAAAACGTAGCGTTCGTCAAATTCATAAAGTCCAGTCTCGAAGATGCCCGACACCGTGAACTTTCGCCCACGCGCCTGTTGATCCTTGTCAATGAACCACACGCGAACGTCGTCACCCACATTGAGGAGCATCTTATCAGCTATGACCTTAGAAACCAACACCTCCGTAGAACGTTCACCCACATGATATTGCGGAGACTCCCCTTCCAACAGGCAATTGCTGAAATAGCTCCAGTCGTAGTTTTCGTCCACGCCTTTCAGCACCACGCCCTGAATCTCATCGTCGGTCTTGATCATGCCCGCCTTATTGGCCACCATCTGATAATGCGAAATGCCTTCAATAGAATTCAACCGACTGATTAACAACGAATCCAACACGAATGGTGTTTCCTCGACCGACTCGTTCATATCTAAAGCCTGCACATGAATCGGTGCCACGAAGCCAATCACCTTATCGCGAATCTGGTTCTTGAAGCCCACCACGACAGCCCAGGCGATCAGCATTACGATGATGGCCAAAGCCACACTCGTGACGGCCAGTCGCATCACCGTCGAAGAAAGATTTTCCTTCGAAAGCGAAAAAATTCGGTCTGCTATGAATTTTGGGGCGGACATTGGTCAAACTTAACGCACTACCCAATTTTCAACCTTTACGCCAGGCATTGGTTCGAAATCTTTCAAGTTGTCAGTCACAAGAGTTAAACCATAATGACGAGCGGTTGCTCCAATAAGCAAATCAAATTGACCGATAGGATTACCTTTGTGCTTTGTAGCAAAACGGATTTCGCCATAGTCATCAAAAACCTCTGATATAGGGAAGATTTCAACATTATTTTTAAGCCACATGGCTTCCCGATATTGTTTTTCGAAATTTTTTCTGTTATAGGCACCATATATCAATTCGGCCACTGTAATTTCCGATGCACAAAGTTGGCTTCTAGGCATGGCATCCACACGATCAGCCATTCCGATGCGGTTCTTGAAATACTCAATCCAAGAGACCGTGTCAAGTAAATATTTATCCATAGTCATCAGTCGTCAAGGTTGATTTCACGTGGCATATCTGATGCCCTAGCCTCAAGTATGGCTGCTTCCATAAGAGAAGCATCCTCAGGGTCCTCGGCCCAACAACCACGCAAACTGCGAAACTGTCGTTCAGCCTCGGCTTCTGCCAAGCGTTCCTGCTGCATTTCAAAGTTGGCCCATGCCATAGGATTCATATATATCAAACGTATCAACTTTGCAGCCTCAAGCATTCTTTTCATAGCCTCTTCATTACCGCGAATTTTACCAATCTCGCGCTCAAGTTCCAAATCTATCTGAACTGCTGTCATAACCATTTACTATTTTGTTTTCAGCCTGCAAAAATAATCAAAAACACCAACACCGCCACATTTTTCGAAATATGAGCACAAAACCCCACCCTTTCGCTCCAAGGTTTTGTTAAGAATCACGAAGGCAACCAAAATAAACCAAGGAAGTATAATAAGTGATGAGCAAAATTAGATTACATATTGGACACGAGACTACGAGACTTTTTGACTATGACCACTGACAATGACTATGACCGTTTCCACGGGAATGCTGAAGTTTCAGCCTTTGGTTGGAGCAGTCATTGTCATAATCACAAGTCATCGTCCCGAAATCAAAAGATATTGCAGCTTAAATTTGAATAGTTACTTAATGCTTATAATTATCAAAAAGTCGCGAATTGGCGAACCAATTCGAATGAAAACACAGGAAAAATTGGTTAGGTGAAATCATTAGGCGCGAATTTTGCAGATTTTTCCATACTTTTGCAAAACAAAACCTTTCTGAAATGAAACAACAATTCTTTGCCATAGCCTTCTTCTGCCTCATTATCATGGCACCTACTCAAGCCCAAGTATTCAAGACAAACGACGAACCGAATTTGACCTTCATCGACAAGACGCATTACATCAGTGCCGCCATGTGCCCTGAAAACTATATGCCCTATATCGAAGGCAAACGCGTGGGCATCGTCGGCAACCAAACGAGTATCATTGGCGAAACGCATTTGGTGGACACCTTGCTGTCGTTGGGCGTCGACGTGCGAAAAATCTATACACCCGAACATGGTTTCCGTGGTACCGCCGATGCTGGTGCCAAGGTGAACAGCGGTAAGGACGAGAAAACTGGCTTGCCCATTGTCTCGCTCTACGGCAAAAACAAAAAGCCAACGCCCGAGATGCTCCAAGACATCGATGTCATCTTATTTGATTTGCAAGACGTTGGCGTGCGTTTCTATACCTATATTTCCACCATGACCTACGTGATGGAAGCCGCTGCCGAAAACGACATCCCTGTCGTCGTCCTCGACCGTCCCAACCCGAATGGCTTTTATGTGGACGGCCCTGTTCTGAAGCCCGAAAACCAATCGTTTGTAGGCATGCACCAAGTACCAGCAGTTTATGGCATGACCATCGGCGAATATGCTTGGATGGTAAACGATGAAGGCTGGTTGAAAAATGGCGTCAAGTGCGACCTCACTGTGATTACCATTAAGGACTACAACCGCAACGCCATCTACGAACTGCCCGTGAAACCCTCACCCAACCTGCCCAACTGGGAATCGGTGTACCTCTACCCTACCCTTTGCTTCTTCGAGGGCACCATCGTAAGCGTGGGACGAGGTACCGAAACGCCCTTCCAAATCTACGGCCATCCCGACATGCGAGGCGGCTATACCTTCACACCCAAAAGCACCAGTGGCGCCTCCAAGCCTTTGTTGGAAGGCCAACGTTGCCGTGGCGAGAACCTCGTGGAATATGCACACTTTTACTCCACCAATAAAAACTGTCTCCATTTGGAATGGATTATCGAAGCCTACCAGCAACTGAAAGACAAAGGTTTCTTCAGCAATTACTTCGTCAAGTTATCGGGTGATAATCAGTTGCAACGCGATATTGAAAACGGAAAAACCGCTGACGAAATCCGTGCTTCATGGGAGGACGACCTTGAAAATTTCAAGGCTATTAGAGCCAAATACTTATTGTATTGAACCCCAGCCTCCTATGTCATTCCAACTTGGGTAAGTGCGTGAGCAAGGAATCTATAGGAGGCGGTTCAAAGAAGGAAAAAAACTTATCGGGACGGCATCAGAAAGCATAGATTGACTACGTCGAATCTTCGATTTCCATGCCCTCGCGCAATCCAGCGTTGGAATGACATGCTTTCTGCTGCCTGTTCCAGCCTGCGCGGGGATGACATAGCTGTTGACGCCTGTAAAAGCCTGAAAGGAAGTCAGATCCAGCCTCCCATGTCATTCCAGCGGGGGCATGTGCGTGAGCGGGAATCTATGGGAGGCGGTTCAAAGAAGGAAAAACCTTATCGGGACAGTCTCAGCACACATAGATCCCATTCCTTTACCACTTGCCTTGCGCTGGGATGACATGCCTGCTAAGACCTGGAACAATCCTCCGCACAGAATGACATGCTTTCTGAAACCTAAGAACAACAAAATCAGCCGAAAACCTCTTCAAGCAACGCGACAAACTTTTGATAAGCAAGCGTGTCCGACAAGTCCGACAAGGCTTCGCCCAACGATCGATAATACCATTCCACATCCGCTTTCCCATTCGGGGCGTGAAACAGCTTCCAAACCTCGTCGCCGACCCTGCGATAATCTATAGCTATACCATACATGTTGGAGAGTTTGTCGCCAAGCGCTACCACCTTGCTGTCGTAGGGAGCATTAGTTAATTGATTGACTTGAACCATCTTTTTTTCACGCCATGCCATATTCTCGTCCAAAGGCGCGGTTTCGTGTTGGACAAGTTCCGCCACCCTATCACCAAATTGTTCCCGGATTTGTTCGATGGTCACATCGGTGTCCTCAACAGTGTCGTGCAAAACGGCCGCAGCCAACAATTCCTGGTCGTTGGAGATGGTGGCCACGATAGCAGCTGCTTCCATGGGATGAATAATGTATGGGTAACCTTTGCCACGACGCTCGGTACCTTGATGGGCTTCGACGGCAAATTTCACGGCCTTGTCGAAGAATGTGGTTTCCAATGGGTTGTTCATGGTTATTATATCATATTGATTTTTTTGGCTTGTTCATAAATGCGATGTGCACGTTGCTTATGATAGTCGTTTTCGCCATAGAGTGCATCAAAGAGGCGCACCAAACCAGCCTCGCCATAGCCTTTCTTGAGGATGAGAACAATACAGAGGTTCAGGACAGCCACAGAATAAGTAACGATGTCCAAACCCGTGCCTGCCAACTGCAACAGCGCCAACTGATAGGCGCTCTCGCTATATTCGTTGCACATCCTGACGATGTCGCCGATGGTCTTCATGTTCATGTGCAGCAGTATTTTGTAATAAGGCATGAGGTTGTCCTCATAAACCTCGCCTTGGTTGATGGCTGCGATTTTGTCGGCAAGTTTCTTGAAGGGTCTCAACTTGAGAAAGCTACGGAAGGTGTCGCCATTGAGTGGCACTTCATTGAAGTTGCCGTTGGCCACCATCGACTGAACCGTTCGACGGTAGCCATTAATCTCTTTCCGAATATGGCTGAACTGCTCGTCGGCCAGCTCCAACATCCCAGCGAGGCGAGTCATATTGCGCTGGTATTCAATGGGGATTTCCACATCGCTCTTGTACCCAATGTCATGGTACATGTTAGCCCACACATGCTGCAGCGTGCTCCGCATCTGCAACTCAAAACGTATCTTATTGATTTGAGGCGCCTCAGGATCTTTATACAAAGTCTCTGGAATACGACATACGTAATGGAGTGACAAATAACCGAAACGGTCGATTTCGAGCATCTTACGTTTGTCGACGGAGTTGTCCCAGTCGATTTCAAACAGTTTCTCGGCCAAGGCGGAGATGATGTCGACCTCGTCGCTATAGAAGGTGATGATGCGGGCACCAACGACATCGGTGATATCATCCAAAGAGCGGTATTTAAAGCCTTTCAGTTCGAGCTTTCCAGCGAGACTTTGCTCGGTCTTGACACGGGCTTCCAAACCCGAAACGAGGATATGATTCTCTTCAAGGCAGGATTGCAACAAACGAAGAATGACGGTTTTCATCTTCTCATAAACAGGCAGTTTCTCGTGATATTCGTCGAGAATCATCTCACTGTGCATGTCAAGCTTCATGGTAGGCTGATTTATACGATGGTAATGATATTTGAGAATCCAGTGATGTCGAAAACCTCCTTCACGCGGGGGTTCATATTGCGCAGCACCATTTTGCCATTGCGCGACATAAGGCTTTTCTGCAACAAGAGAAACACACGCAGTCCTTGCGACGAGGTATAAGTCATGTTGGTGCAATCGATGTCGATGTCGAGGTTTTCACCTTCCATCAATGGGGCAACGTCTTTCTGGAATTGGTCGGCATTGGTGCTGTCGACGCGCCCGTCAAGCACAACATAGGTTTTTTGTTCTAGTTTGTTTATTGTAATATCCATATTCTTCGTTTTGCTGTTTGCCCCGATGTTATATGTCGGAGCCTATTGTTAAACCTTTTCGGGGTTAACTAATTTCTTCATTGTAAGGATGTTATTTCCGTCTTTATAGTGATACTCGATGTTGTCCATCATTTGTTTGCAGAGGTAGATGCCGAGACCGCCAACGGGACGTTCATTGGCCCCCAAGGTGACGTCGGGATCATCCATTTCCAATGGGTTGAAAGGCATGCCTGCATCGCGCAACTCGATGGTGAGTAGCAATGACTTATCGTCCAAGCTGGTGCCTGCCTCAAGCCAGCCGATGCCGCCTTCGTAAGCATATCGCACCACGTTTTCAACGGCCTCTTCAATAGACAATTCGATTTTGAATCGCACGTCTTCATCCTTGGGCATATCGGGCGAAGCCATCAGAAAAGCGACAATTTCGCTGCTTCGGTCCTTTATAGGGTTGAATCGTTTTTTCATCATTTTTTCTTGTTCAATAAATTGGTTTCGACTGCCACGATGTGACAGCCCTACAACGCTTAACTATTAACTTCCAATTGTAAACTGACAATGGTTATATCGTCATTCTGTGTGTTGCCTTCGGCAAAATCCTTTACCGAATCGTATAGGTTTTCCACAATGTTCTTTTGTGACATTTCAGGGGATGTCTCCATAATGTTTTTCGCCCATTCTAGCAGGCGTTCCTCTCCATATTGGCTCAAATCCGCTTTCTCGGCTTCGGTCACGCCGTCGGTATAGGCGATGATACGTGTACCCTGTTTCAGGTCGATTTGCTCAGCCTCATAGGCAAAATCCCCAAACAAGCCCATCGCAATATTGGCTTTGCTATGGAGATAATACGGTTCGGCATCAGGAGGGACAACCAGGATGGGGTTATGTCCTGCATTGCAATAGTCCATGTGCCCCGTCTTAAGGTCGAGGCGGGCAACGAAGAGCGTCACGAACATGCCCGTTTCGTTGGTTGCGCTAAACTCATCGTTGATACGGCGCAAGGTTTCGTCCAAAGGCAATCCCATGCCCACCACGAAGCGAAGCATCACCCTTGTGATGGCCATCACCAAGGAGGCCGCTATACCCTTTCCCGACACGTCACCGATAGCAAAATAGAGTTGGTCGCCCTTCAAGGTAAAGTCGTACAAATCGCCACCCACTATCCTGGCAGGGTGAAGCATTGCATACATAAAAGGCGGAAACTCCTTGACCAACATTCCTTTTTGGATTTTGCGAGCTAAGTCAAGGTCCGACTTGTTGCGCTCATTGATGGCGGTTGAGGTCTTTAGCTCCTCAATATAATCAATGAGCGAGTGCTGCATGGTTTGGAAGCTATCGTGCAAACGCCGCATCTCATCCTCACTCTTGATTTCGGGCAACTGCGCTTTCAAATCGCCCTTGGCCATCTCAAGCACAGCCTTGGAGAGTTCTGAGACAGGTCGCGTCATGTAATTGATGACCGCCCTGCATGCAAAGAAAATAGCTGCAAGACTTGCCAAGCCAACGACCACCATGACCACATGCAGGAAAGGAGTATCTTGCCATGACTTGTACGCAAAATACACCGCAAATTGTGCCAGAACAGTAATGGCCGAAACGATGCCAATGATCCTCCAACTCAGCCTGTTTGAAAACGATTTGCCTCTCATCACGTCTCAGATTAATTGCAGCAAAATTACAAAAACTTGAATAATAAAACGCTTTTCTATTCTTTTTTCTATTTTTGCCCAAGAAATCCTAACTACAACCGATGGAAGCAATTAAGATTTCCTTAGACGACTATATCCTTACCGGAGGCGGTGCCAATGGAGAGAGCTACGACCACAAAACCGACCCGACGGTGATGCTCAAACTCTATTTCCCGGGCAAAATCCAGCAGCCTTTGGATGAGATGCAATTAGCCAAAAAGGTTTACGACATAGGTATCCCCTGCCCCGAACCTGGCGAATACGTGGTGACGGAGGACGGTCGTTATGGCATCCTCTTCCGACGCATCCCAAGCAAGGTCTCCTACTCACGCGCCACTGCCGACCATCCCGAACATGTTCAACACTATGCCGAGGAGTTTGCCAAGATGTGTCTTCAGCTACACAACACACATGTCGACACCACACAATTTGAGTGTGTGAAGGACCGTTATCACAAGCTATTGACTGAAAATCCATTCTTTACAGCAGACGAAAAAGGCAAGCTTAGTCGATTCATCAACGAGGTCCCCGATACCGACACTGCCATCCATGGCGACCTTCAATACTCCAATGCTATTTTCACCGACAGCCAACGCTACTTTATCGACCTCGGTGATTTCTGTTACGGCAACCCCCTTTTCGACTTGGGTATGGTCTACCTGAGCTGCAACCTCAGCGATGCGTCATTCATCAAAGAGACCTTCCACATGGAGAAAGCCACTGCCATCAAGTTTTGGGAAGCCTTTGCACCTGCTTATTTTGGCAGAGAACGCTCACTCAAAGATATAAAGAATGAAATCAAGCCCTTTGCAGGACTAAAAACACTCATCATCGAGCGCGATACCGGTTGCCCCATGCCACAATTCCGAGTGGCATTGGAGGGAATTATCAAATGACCGTTATCGACGTTTCGCTGTTGAGTCAACAACGATTTCAGTATAAGTGGAAAGAACAAACACGGAAATCTGACCATTCTCTTTGGCGAAACGCAAAGCTGCTGCAAGCGAGTCTTCAGGGAAGATTCTGTCACTATCATAATAATAGAGGCTGTCGGAGGAATTCAACCAACCGCCCACATAACCATTATGACTGAGTGCGTGAGAAACGACTTTGGGCAATTGGTCGCGCGAGTGGCTATTTTGCGTTTCCGCATACGCAACACAGATTCCTTCTATAGGTTCGGTCATCGTGCGAAGGTCAAGCGTGAAACCATCGGGGTGCGTCTGACTGAACGCCCAAACCTTTTCGGAAATTCCCTTTACTTGGTAACGAGAGGTCTTGCTTTGCGCAAAGAAAAGGGTGCTGCAAAGGAATAACACCCCTGCAAGCACCCTAATTGCTGTTTGTTTCTTCATAGGACTTTTATCTTGTCCTACCTGGATACATCTTCAAGGCTTCGTCCAAGCATTTCATGGCGGCCTTCAGGTCTTCGATGCAGAGGCAATAGGTGATACGAGCCTGATGACGGCCCTTCTCAGGATCGGCATAGAAACCTGTAGCAGGAGCCAGCATCACGGTGGCACCATTGTAGCTGAAGTCGGTCAGCAACCACTGGCAGAACTTGTCGCTATCGTCGATGGGCAGGTCGATAACGGTGTAGAATGCGCCCTTAGGCATCGGGCAATAGCAGCCCGGAATCTTGTTGACACCTTCGACAATGACATTGCGGCGGGCCACATATTCGGCTTGCACCTTATCGAAATACTCCTGCGGCGTGTCGACAGCAGCCTCGGCAAAAATCTGACCAAAGCTCGGTGGTGACAGACGGGCCTGAGCCAGACGCATAGCGGTGGCGTAGACCTCGCTGTTGCGGGTCACCATGCAACCCACACGGGCACCACAAGCGCTGTAGCGCTTCGAGACAGAGTCGAACAGGATAGTGTTGCGCTCCAGTCCTTCAAGCTGCATCACGCTGAAGTGCTTATGACCATCATAGCAGAACTCACGATACACCTCGTCGGCAAAGAGATACAGGTCGTACTTCTTGACCAGACCAGCCACCTTCAGCAGCTCCTCATGGGTGTAAAGATAACCCGTGGGGTTGTTGGGGTTACAGATCATGATAGCCCTGGTGCGAGGTGTGATGGCTTTTTCAAAGTCTTCAATGGGCGGCAAAGCGAAGCCCGTCTTGATATCGCTCGGAATCGTGACAATCTTGGCGTCGCACAGCTTGGCGAAGGTGTTATAATTGGTATAGTATGGCTCCGGGATGATGATTTCGTCACCTGGATTGAGGCACACGGTGAAGGCCATCTGCAAGGCTTCACTACCGCCAGTGGTGACAAGAATCTGGTTAGGGGTAACATCAATGCCGTGGCGGTGGTAATAGTTGCAGAGCGCACGACGATATGATGGGATACCAGCGGAATGGCTATACTCCAACACGCCTTTGGTTGCCGGGAGTTCACGGGCGGTATCAGCCAAAGCAGCGAGGGCACCTTTAGGCGTCTCGATGTCGGGCTGACCGATGTTGAGGTGATACACATGGACACCGCGTTCTTTGGCGGCATCGGCGAAGGGAACAAGTTTACGGATTGCCGACTGTGGCAATTCCATACCTTTTTTGGATATTTGTGGCATAAAGATTTGTTTTGAACAAAAAGCCATCTAACGCAAAGATTAGACGGCTTTTATAATAATTACTTCTATTGGATTCAGATTAATTGTTGTTGACGGGGCTTCCCATATCGCTCTTCTTCTCAGGCAGTGCCTCTGTGGGCTGGTCGAGGACACGGCCCTTGATGCGCAAAACCACAGTCGAATTCTTCACAGCGTTTGAGGTGACGGTCACAGTCTTGTTGATGTTGCCGGCACGGTTGGTTCGATAGGTCACCTTGATGACATCTGACTCTCCAGGGAGAATAGGTTCCTTGGGCCAGGAAGGAATGGTGCAGCCGCAGCTCGACTTGGGTTTCTGTACCAAGAGGGGCTCAGTACCCGTATTGGTGAAACGGAACTCACATTCGCCATTGCCGTTGTAAGGCACATCACCGTAATCGTGGACGACTTTTTCAAACTCAATCTCAGGTCCCATCGGGACAGCCTTGTTGTCTTGAGCCTTGGCAGCTCCAGCCATAAGAAGCATAATACCAAGCAGATAAATCACTTTCTTCATTGCTTATTGATTTAAAATTGTTGCAAAATTAGTAATTATTGTTGTTCGTTGTTCAAAACTTCCAAATTTTCAAACATTTTTTCTCATTTCTCAAAAACTGTACCAAAAAACGACATCCGTCAAGACGATCTTCAATTGATTCGGATTTTTTGCGACCTCGTCTCTTTTGCGTTGACAAGGTGCAACACATACAATCCAGCCGCAAGACCATCGGTAGGGACACGATACACCGCATCTCCTTGCTTTACGATGCGTCCCATCATATCAATGATCTGTAATTGGGAATGAGAGTTGATGTATTGGGGCTCAACAAGGCGGATTTCGCCGTCAGCATAATATGCGAAAGATCCAGTGTCTGTCGTGCCGTTTTCCTTTTTGGCATCAAACACCAAGCGGAAACGACTTTCATAATCACTCGTTGACGCAACGAAAGAATAACTTGGCGTTTGAAGCAGGTCGACATCCGCACCCGTCATGTTGTCAATCAGGTGCAGGTAATCCATCTCTACGTCTGCTGGATTTACCGTTAGCATGTAACTGCCGTTTTCTGAAGGTTTGAAGTTCACAGGCATCTCGCCAAAGCATTCGCTAACTGCGATAGCATATTTGCTCGCGCCTTCAGGAATGTAAAGTTGAGCGTTGTCGCCAAAGCTGAACTTCTCCAATTGGTTACCCGGGTTGAAACTGACAATGGCATTATCGGAGATGGTGACGGCTTCACGATCGGTGACTTGCTGTGTCACGATGATTTGCAAACGGCCGTTGTTGGTGTGTTCCGGCTCTGTTCTGCTGAACGTGACGGAATAATTGTTTTCCGCCGTTGCCTTAACCATGATGCCTTCGCATGGGGGGATCTCATTTTCCCAGTAGTCTTCAACCAGTCTCAGGGAAGAGCCCCCAACCGTGTAATAAGGTTGGTTAGCAAAAACTGAGAAAGCAAAGGGATTTCCTATCAGATTGAAACCGTTGAGTGTTGTGGCTTGGTGACTCAAGTTGGAGACAGTAAGCACATCTTCACCAGGCCTCAGTGTTCCCGTGAATTCCAATGTATCAGTGGCAGCGTTGGCATAAAGGTAGCCTTGACCATTGTTAAGCTTAAAACCAGGGTCTACATTAAAATTTCCCTGTTTGTGGTTCCTCCAATAATGCTCTGGCTCATCGTAATAATAGAGATCGTAATTGCCTGAAAGCAAGCCATTAGCTACGGTAGCCGTAAAGGTTTCGGTGACGGGTGAAGCGATAAAATTCCAGCCTCCACCGTTGTCGTTGTAGCCTATGATCTTTTTCTCCACCACAGCCAAAACGCCTTGGTTATGGTGGATGAGTTCACCACCGCCATAAAGGAAGATAGTATCTCCGTATGTGCAGGTAATGAAATCTGAAACTGCCTCATAATTGTCATTGATGTCGCAATTCTCATTAATGACAACGCTATTGCCGGCATTTGGCACATGACCACTCTTCCAACAAAAACGGTTACTCCACGCACCTTCCTCAAAGAACGTGTGATTCAAGGTATCGGGACCCGTCCAACCGCAGTAAAGACAGCTACCTCCTGTCGTGTAAGTGCCATTGCCATTATCTACATAGCCCTCCGAATCCCTGTGTCCACAGGCATCGATTCTAACGTACGCATTGTTCTGGCACGCAGATCCTCTATTGGCACACAATTGCATTGTTGCGTCATCCTCTGTTGCTCCTGCAATCACCATGGCCTTTTCGAAAAGCAACAATGTTCCACTCGAATTGCCGTCAAGTCCATGTCCGATGGCTGGAACATCATCGTCTCCGCCAAAGGCAACCACAATCCCCCCATTGATTTGTACGGAACTGCAATTGCATTTGAGGCCTCCGCCGATGCCTGCACCTCCAAATGTTTCGTCCTCAGGCCTTAAGGCTTCTATCAATTGCACCACTGCATCTATAATCATATCTTTGGCGAACTGAAAATAAGGAGCCTTCTTACACATTTGGGAAAGGATCTTTAAAAAGGTTGTCCAAGCATTATATTTCGATCCTGAAGCAGGGTTAACTTCCATACAATCAAGGTTTCCTCCAAAGGCCAGCACCTTACCTCCATTGATAACAACATTATCGCATTGTCCTATATCGGAATCATGACCATAACCAGAACCACTTCCAATACCAGCTCCTCCAACAAAAGCTATGGCAACCACATTGCCCCCATCAATCGTGATGGATCCACTGCTCTTCTTCCTTCCCCCACCGATACCTGCCCCGTCTTCGCCCAGGGCATAGACCTCACCACCAAAAATGTGGATGTCTCCTCCTGTTCCAAAGCCTCCACCACCAATACCTGCGCCTCCAGAGCACGACCCACCAAAATTCTCGCTATCATGCCGTCCTACAGCAATTAACCTACCGCCATATATTTCGATGTGGCCTCCCGAACCATTCATTCCTCCTCCTACACCTGCTCCTAATTGACCGCCGTATGCTTCGATTTCGCCTCCATAGATTTTTATGGTTCCTCCACTGGGATACCCGGTTCCCACACTGGAAAACCCGCCGCCACCAATGCCAGCTGAGTAGTTGCACCCCGTGGCCTTCACTTTGCCACCATAAATACAAATAGGACCTGCCTGAGGACCATCACCTCCACCACCAATGCCTGCTCCGCAACAGCGTGAACCAAAACTATCTGACATACCACCATTGGCATTCACAACTCCACCGTAAATGTTTATCTTACCACTATCACCGCCGCCACCAAATTTTTCACCTCCGCCAATGCCCGCAGCACTTCCACCTCCTTGGGCAGTAATATCACCGCCGTAAATGTTAGTGAGCGTACCGCTGCCACCGTATCCTCCGCCAATGCCAGCGCCGCTTTCACCTCCCGTAGCCTGGATTTTCCCTCCCCAAATGCGTATCTCTCCAGAGCTTCTGTCTTCGCAACCACCTATGCCTGCTGCATTTTTCCCACCTTTGGCCTTGATGTCGCCACCATGAATGTGCAAGACACCCATGTAACTATCGTCATGTTTGGGCCCGATGCCCGGCTGATTCGACTCACCGTTCTCTGAGATAAGTTTGCCCATCTTTCCATCGAAAGACTGGCTATAGATATGTAGTGTTGAACCCGCATTCAAATAAAGGCCGTTGGCGATGGTGATGGATGCGCTGTCGCAAAGGATGAGGTGGACATCACCATGACAAGTAAGTCCGTTCGCAGTGGATCCTGTGCCCTCAGCTATAAACCAATAGGAGTCACCCCATAAACCGCCGCCACTGGCATATTTCGACGAGCAAATGTTATCCACCTCCTTGTCGACGGGTATAGTACGCTCCGTATAGGTCACCACATTGAGCAAACTGTCCCAAATACATTCGATGTAGCCATAGCACCACCAGCATTCGCCGTTGGCCGCCACGACCTTGTTTACTGAGGAGGCGCAAGCAAAGAATGGATTGACCACAGTTCCTGAGGCACTGTAACCCGAAGTCACCTGACCTCGCTTTTCCATTTCGATACCGATGCTGTTTTCGCCAGAGGTGATGGCTCCCGTTACGTTTATGGTGTGACCGTCAGTCAAATAAACATTATCGCCTAAATTGTTCTTGACTTGAATGTAGTCTTCCATTTCAAGCACACCTTGATTCCATACGCCACCGCCATGGTCTGTGGCTTCGTTGCTTCTGACAACACCATGGCCACGGATGACGCACCTCGCCCCTGCCCCATTATAGATGCCACCTCCTTTGACAGCTTTGTTGCCACTGAGTCGACCGCTTTCGATAATGAAAGTACCCGCGTTATAAATAGCACCGCCTTGTGTGGCCTTGCCTCCAGTGACGGCTCCCAACTGGTCCATACTGCTGTCTTTGATGGTAAGCGATGCACCTGCTGCCACAGTGAACACATGGCCATCCTCAACGATCTGCTCAAGATTTCGGCTAACCGTATGGCCGTTCAAATCGATTTCAATGCTCTTCCCATCGTCGACACCAAACATCTCGGAAAGTGCAATATTATCAATAAGCTTGAGATGTGGTTGTTCGCTATACTCCAAAAACATGCGTAAATTCTCCTCTGATGAAACCTCGTCGGGATGGTAAACATGCACAACAGCATCCAAAGAAACAGCCGGGCCAGAAACGGTGAACGTCAAACAATTCCCATGCGTGATCAAGGGTTGTTCTCCCCCAAAATTCACATTCCCGTCATCGACTTGGAACTCATGTTCGTATGATACTCCACTACAGCCGCAATTCAAAGTCAAACTGCCAGGATGACCATTCAAATAGCCACTCACTTCCATTAGGCATCCTTCGGGGGCCTGCAAAGTCAGCGAACCCCAAAACTCCATTCCACCAGCTGTCACGTGGATAGTCTCAACGAATTCGTTGACCGAAAAAGTTGAAGACTGCCCTTTCTCTATGGTCAAGGAAATGGAATGGTTGGATTGCGCATTGACCGTCAACCCCATAACGAGCAAAAAAGCAAGCGTAAAAATGTACTTTGTTTTCATTTGCTTATACACTTAACAAACCAAAATGATCATCTTCTCATCTTCCAGGCATTTGAATCCCTGAAACCGAGGCGCAAAAGTAATCAAATCTGCGATTAATGCCATTTGAATCTAAGGAAAAATAGTGATTATATGAAGCTTTTTCACCCACAATCATTATAAAAAAGTAGGGACAAGCCCTTTTGCCACTACTTGCTACATTGTTGATTTTCAACAAAAACCAATAAGGACATTCCAAAAAAGTAGGGACATCGCCTCGTCGCGCCCCCTTTGCCTCTTGACAAGCGTTTTTTCTGTATATTTTTGCGATGACAAAACATAATAGTCATGAAGACATATTTACACTCATTGATCTTAATTGCCATCGCTTGCCTTGGGCCGACAGCCTGCGACCGTC
>JAEEGK010012799.1_pt1 | contig 19013 bp, 12 predicted proteins | sample 8958771 | NCBI WGS metagenome assembly JAEEGK01 (sample SAMN16246547, study PRJNA631951) | gut metagenome | biome: gut microbiome; feature: rumen; material: SC-attached | host: Bos | place: Iran: Karaj | collected 2018-10
TGGTGAAGAGCTTTCGAAGCAGCCATTCGACACGTTGGTGAACGTTGCGAACATTCCCGCAAGCCGTATTCTGAACATTGCGCTGCCAGTCGAGCAGGGCGGTTGGGGACAAATCACGGAACATGCTTTCACAAGCAAGGAAGATCCTGAATGGAAGACGTTTGCGAAGCTTGTTTGGGATAGCGTGAAACGTCCTGAAAACGCGCCCGACGACGGAACATGCGGCCTTCAGCACTGCGTCTGCGGTGTCTGCTGGGTGAAGCATGTGCAGAAAACTGCCTCACGCTAAAGCGGAGGCAGTGCTTATGGCTTATGGCTTCTAGAATGCTAGAAGTCTAGAATGCTAGTATGCTAGAAGCCTAGAATGCTAGAGGCCTAGAAATGAATACTAAAATTTTGTATTTTATAGGAATCCTGCTACTAGTCTGCGCAACGGTTGTTGCGCAGACACCGTCTGGCAAGCCGAATGTGACGAATTATAAATTCGGGCCGAAGGATGAACGCCATGTCGATATGAATGACGCAGATGTCTGCATTGAAGCAGGGCGGTTCTATTATGAGCAAGCCTTTAAGGCAGGTAGTCTAGAAGAAGCTTCTGTTTTGTTGAATCAGAGCATCACGTTGCTGCAACGTGCGTTGGAACTGCGGACAACAAACGCTCTTCCAAGCGAACGGGCTGTCATCCATCGTCTCCTGGCAAACGCTTTCATGGCGGCGGCGAAGTTATTTCCCAATGACGTTCGGACTGCGACTGCTTATTATCGCAAGGCGGCGGAGCAGTATGAGGCTATTATTGAAGACTGCCAGCCTGTGAATGATCGTAACAAAGAGACGGTCGCGGAAGCCGCATACCGCATGGCGGAAATATTGTTTCTGTTGAACGATGACAAAAAGGTCGTTGCGGCCGCTGAAATCGCATGGACAAACGGCTGGGCGGAATGGGAGCAGGTAATGATTGACCGTCTGAACGACTGCCAGCAGAGCGGTGTCGCGACCAGCGGCATATTGCCGCCGCCACCGAAACGCGCTACAGCGGCAAGCATCGCCCTGTTTCCGTTAAATGTTCTGCCGGATATGGTTGCAGAAGGATTTTGCAACAGTTATCTTCGAACTAGCGAATCCTTGGACATGTTCCACAATGGCCAGACTGCAGGCGGTTTTGTGGGGATGGTATTCGTTCCTTTCGAGTTTTTTTTCGGTTTGCCCTGCGGTATTCCAGAGGCATGGCGTGGGTATCCGTTCTGGAACACGCGTACGTTACGCAGAATACAACGGCGTGAATATATACCAGTTTTCAGATGGTAAGTCTATCTGACGATGACATGCCAGAGCGGCGGAAAATGCGCCGTTTTCGGGAAGATTTGCGTCGATGTGATGGCTGGCTTGCTGCCGTCGAACATGTAATTGTAGCGTGAAAAGACGAATCGTGAGCCGATGACATGTTCCGCGGCCATGCCCATGGCCGCACAGGGAATGTCCATTTCCGCGAGCCATAGATTGCGGTCGTGGAAGATTTGTGTTTTGGCGGTCAGGCCGATATCGCAGATTTTCTGTTCATGGGCGACGCCGCGAAACGTGCGGTAGTCTTGTATGTGCAATTGAAGCCTGATTTGTTCCGGTGTGACATGGGCTTCGTAATAGTCTTCGCGGTATCTTGGTTGGAAGAAGAATTCAAATGCATCACCAGTTTCCCAAGTGTGGTCATTGTCGTGAGTTGCGTCATTGCGGATGACGGAATCACGCATGGCGGCGTAGGCTTTTAGATGGCCGTTTGTGAACGTGAGCATGGCGGCTGCTGGTTCGGTTGGAATGGAGCCGTCCAGATAGTTGACGAAGGAGAGTGGCGTTCCGAGAATGTATTCAGTGGTCGGCGCGACGGGAGGTTGCGAGAGGGCTTGGATGAGTTTGTCGAATGGCATAGGGGAAGATATGGGAGGTTGAAAATGAGCCATGAAAAATAAGTTGACGATAGTATATCGTGTAAAATGAAAAAAGCATGGTTAAAAATCAATAAAAATCCTATTAATTAATGGAAAAAGCGTCGTCAACATTTATGTTGAATACGGATTAATATGAAAACGTCTTTGAAGCTTTAGGCGAACCGTTGCGAGGCGCGGCGGATTGCATGAAGATAGAAAGCGGAAGGTCAACAAAAAGTTGGAGGAAAAAAGCATGAGTCACATTTGCGGTTTTGTTTTGGCGGCTGGGGAAGGCCGTCGTTTGCGTCCGGCGACATTAAGCCGTCCGAAAGCGTTGGTTCCGTTCTGCGGCGTGCCGTTGCTGGAACTGGCGAGTTCGGTGCTGTCTGAAGTCGGCATGAAGGAAATCATCGTCAACGCATGCTATCAGGGCGATCGCGTTTATGAGGCGGCTCGCCGTCTGAAGGAGAAATATGGATGGGACATCCGTGTGTCCATGGAGAGCAAGCTGTTGAATCAAGGCGGCGGCCTGCGGGAAGGCATCAAATTGGTTCCAGAGGCGGATAATATTCTTGTCCACAATGTTGACGTCATCGTCGATTATGACTTGCGGAAGCTGATTGAACAGCATCTGTCGAGCCATGCAGATGTGACGGCGTTGGTGATTCCGGGCAAAGGGCCGCGGACGGTTACGTTGGATTTGAGTGGCCGCGTCGTGAAATTCCGCAGTCCGGGCCATGAAGGATACACGTTTGCGGGCATCCATATCTTCCGCCGTGACGTTTTGGATTTTCTCGATCCGGAAAACGAAGCTCCCGATATCATCGACGCCTATCAAAAGGCCGTTGACGCGGGGCTGAGAGTGGAAGGCGTCGTGGCGAGCCATGACGTGTATTGGTCGGACATGGGCACGACTGGCGATTACATCCGTGCGCACAGCGATATCATGGACTGCTCGCTGAAATACCACACGATGCTCCGCAAGGCGCAGACGGTGCAGGCCCAACGGCGTTTCGATCTGGAAGTGAAGGGTGTAACCTGCACAGGGGCGTTGGGGCTTGGTGCGGAATTAGGCGTACCGCAAGGTACTCATTTGCACAATGTTGTGTTGTGGGATTACACGCGTCTGCCGCGTCCGTTGCTGTACGCGGACGGAATTTTCGTCGGCGACGACGTTCCATCGCCGAAGCCTGTTGATGCGTCTCGCAAGCCGGACGATCGTATTTTCAAGAGTTTGGATTTGCGGCGCGACTTGTGTTCGTTAGAGGATTTGGCGAAGCAGGGGAGCGGCCGTAAGTATATGCGGATTCGCTACAAAGACAAATCGTGGGTTTGGTGCGCCTACAATCCGGAACGCCGCGAAAACGCGAGTTTCGCGGCCATCGGCGATTTCCTTTTCAGATTGGGGCTGAAAGTTCCCGCCGTGAAGATGCATCTGGCGGACACGTTCGAATTGATTTCTAGTGATTTAGGGCAGAGCGACATCAATCTGGTCTCCGAACAAATGCGAGAACATTTGTTGTACGATGTCGTCGATCAGATCGCGTTGCTGCATGTTCGCGGTGACCAGGCGGTTCGTCTAGAGGAACTGCCGTTGCAGAAAGGCTTCACGAAAGGCCTCTACGATTGGGAGCGTGACTATTTCCGCAACAACATGCTGGAACGTTGCTTGGAGCATCCAGAACTGTGGGGCGACGCCGCGGAAGACTACTGCGAAATGCGTTCGTTGCTGTTGCGCGAACCGCTTGTTCCCATCCATCGCGATTTGCAGAGCGCGAATGTGAAAGTCATGGATGGACAGGTCTATCTCATTGATTTCCAAGGGATGAGACTTGGTTGTGCGGCCTATGATTTGGGCTCGTTGCTATACGATCCGTATCAGTGCTATCCGTCGTCGTTGCGGCAGGCCGTATGGCGTCGCTACAATCGGACGGTGCATGAACTGGGCGGCAATCCGCCGCAGAGCCGCGTGTTGTATGCGGCCGCCTGCCAGCGTCTTATGCAGGCGTTAGGCGCCTATGGCAAACTGTGGTTGAAGGACGGCTTGGAATGGTATCGTCAGTTCATCGTGCCTGGCTTCAAGATGCTGGTGGATGCGGCGACGGAGGCGGATCAGTATCCAGGCATTTTGAGCATGGCGAAGAAAGGTCTGGCCTTGGCAGAAGAACGGCTGCAGTCGTCAAATAATTGAAAATGCCTTGGTTATGAATAACGCAGTGAAACAAATCGCGAGTATTGCGGTGTTGGCGTTGCTGCTTTGCGGCATGGCGTGCTTTTTCCGCGGGACGCCCCGCCTGAATGGCGTGGCGTCCGAATCATATGTGCGCGATTTTGAAGTGTTCAACACGCAATGCCGTCTGACGTTGCACGAATGCGTTGCGGAGGAAGGCGACGTTGTGTTCCGCGAGCTGACGACGGAAATGCGCAAACTGCATGACACATTGAACGCCTATGATCCTGAAAGCGAATTGTCGAAACTGAACAGCCGCGCGGCGGACGAGCCTGTGAAATGCTCCGACATCCTGTGGGAGATTCTGCTTGCCGCTCGCGATGGCTGGCGGGACAGCGATGGGCTGTTCGATGTGACGGTCGGCCCATTGCTGGGCCTGTGGGGCTTCCATGCGAAACGCTCCACGTGGCCGACGGATGACGAAATCACCGCCGCGAAGGCAAAGGTTGGATTCGATAAACTGACGTTGGATGAAACGGCGCATACGGTTCGTTTCGGTGTGAACGGCATGCGGCTAGATTTCGGCGGAATCGCAAAAGGCTTTGCTTTGAGCAAGGCCATCGCCGTCGTGAAACGCCATGAGTTGAAGTCGTATCTTATTGATTTGGGCGGTAACATCTATTGTTCAGAAAAAGCCCCGAAATGGCGGCATACGTATACAATTGGCGTACGAAATCCGCGAGCTGGAGGCGAGAATATAGGTGTGGTGTACATGTCGGATTGCTGTATCGCGACGAGCGGCGATTACGAGCGGTATCGCATCATCGCGGGAAAAAAGGTCGGTCATTTGATGGATCCGCGCACGGGACAGCCGTGTGGCGGCGCGGAAGGGCTTGGCGGTGTGACGGTTGTCGTGCGGAATCCGACGTTGTCGGATGTGTATTCGACGACGGCATTTGTCGGTGGTGAAGAAGTGGCGAAGTGTCTGGCGGAGACGAGTGCGGCACGTCCCGCCTTTATTTTTGTTTATTGTGATGAAAAGAGTGTGAAGAAGGTGGAGACGGTGGGGGATGTGTCGTTCACAAAGTTTTGACAGATAAGCTTTTATCAAATCTTGAACAGGAGGTTGACGATGAGCAGACATGTTTTATGGTGCGGATTGGCATTGATGTGCATGGCGGCGATTGCGCAAACGATTCCCGCGCCGCCGAAGGCTCCGGCGGATGTCTTCCCCGAAATGCGTTTCAAGAACACGGAGGAGGCGCGGGCCAAGTTCCTGCCAATGTGGGGTACCAAGACTGTTGATTATGTAGAGACTGAGACCGGCGGTTATGTGAAATTGCCGTTGAATTTCACGACCGTTACTTCCGAGCGTGCGTCATGGGACATCCAGTTGAAGGCGAATCTGGCGAACGTTCGCGGGATTGAATTCGACTTGTTCTGTGTTGATTTGGAGTCTGCCAGCCAGATGACCGCCTACCTGCGTAGCGGCAATGGCTGGTATCGTATCAACTTTGGCGTGAAGCACATCGGGCGCTGGCAGCATATTGTGCTCAGCAAATCCAACGCCAGCACGGAAGGAACTCCTGAAGGTTGGGGAAAGATTGACATGATTCGTCTCTCTTTCTGGCGAAACCAGGACAACTACGATTCCGTGGCGGCGATCGCCAACATCAGACCGTCCGTGCAGAACGCGGACGTGCTTGTGATCATGGCGGCGTCCTGCGTATCTCCGAAGGATCCGGAATCGAAGGGATATGCGTCTTATGCGGCGGCGTTTGCGCAAGGCCTTGAGGATTTGGGAATCGAAGGCTATACGACGTCGGATTTGGATGTGACGGAACAGGCGTTGGCGAAGACGAAAATCGCCGTTCTGCCCTACAATCCACGTGTGCCGGCGGAGGCTCTTGAAAAATTAGATGATTTTGTGAAGCGTGGCGGAAAAATCATCGCCTGCTATAATGTTGCCCAAGGTATTGACAAGCTGCTTGGTATCAAGCGGGTTGGCTGGCAACGTAGTAAGCAAGGTCGTTTCCAAGGGATGAAGGCGACGGCGGATGCTGTTCCAATGCAACCAGATATCGCATATCAGGCCTCTCCGCATACGACTGTCGTTGAATTGGACGGCCCTGGAAAAGTCATCGCCAAATGGTGCGAACCAGACGGAACGGACAGCGGCCTAGCTGCGGCCACCGCGACATCGACGGGCGTATTTCTCGGCCACGTTTGGTTTGACGGTAGCGGCAAGAATGTCAGGCAGTTCCTGCTGTCGCTTGTGAATTATCTGGCACCGGATATTTGGAAGAAATCCGCTTCGAATTGGCTGGAGGCAGTCGGCGTCATTGAAAACTATAGAGGGCTTAGAGACATTCAGTCGAAGTTTGCGAAAGATGCGTCCGCAGAGGCGAAAGCCGCGTTGAATGCGGCCTTTGAACTGCGCGAAAAGGCGCGCGGGGCATTGGCTGAGGCACGCTGGGTGGAGTGCATCAAACTTTGCGAAGATGCGCAGAACAAGGTGATTGAGGCGTTGTGCCGTCAGGCGAAGCCAGTGGAAGGCGAACAGCGCGGATTCTGGTGCCACAGCGCGTTTGGCTTGCCTGGAAACAATTGGGATGAATCCATCAAGTTCTTGGCGGACAACGGGTTCAATACGATTCTGCCGAACATGCTGTGGGGCGGCATGGCTTATTACAAGAGCGATGTCCTGCCGACGTATGCGAATTATGCAAAGCAGGGCGACCAAGTCCGCCAATGCTTGGACGCCTGCAAGAAATATGGCGTGAAATGCCATGTGTGGAAGGTCAACTGGAACATGGGAAGCCATTTGGACAAGGCGTTCGTTGAACGGATGAAGGCCGAAAAACGGACGCAGGTCTTGTTCAACGGCGAACAGAAAGACACATGGCTCTGTCCGTCGAATCCGCTGAACCGCCGTCAGGAGGCGGACGCCATGCTGGAACTCGTACGGAATTATCCAGATTTGGACGGTATCCATTTCGACTATATCCGCTATCCTGATGGTAACAGCTGTTTCTGCGACGGCTGTCGCGCACGTTTCGAAGAACGCATCGGCAAGAAGGTGGAAAACTGGCCAGCCGATACGCGATCTGCTGAGTTGAAAAATGAATGGCTGCAGTTCCGCCGCGACATCATCACGGCATTGGTGAAACTCGTGCATGACGAAGCGAAAGCCCTCCGCCCGACGATTCAGATTTCAGCCGCGTTGTTCGGCAACTGGATGTCCGATCGCGATGGCGTGGGGCAGGATTGGGAGTTGTGGTGCCGTAACGGCTGGCTGGATTTTGCCTGCCCGATGGACTATGTGGATTCCGCCTTGGCTTTCAAAGGGAAGGTCAAACGGCAGATCGCATGGGCGCATGACGTGAAATTGTGTCCAGGCATCGGCCTTTCCTGCTGGACGAAACCGCAGGATCCGTTGAACATGATCGAACAAATTCAGGCCGTTCGCGATCTCGGATTGAAAGGCTATACGGTTTTCAATTTTGACAATTACGCGCGCGCCGTGTTGCCGAGCCTCCGTCTGGGCTGCACGAGCAAGTGACAGAAGGGACAAAAGAAACAATAAGGACGAATGGATTATGCGGCTAGTTTGGTTGAGCATACAGTCGTCGTATTCCCATTCGTCCTTGGCGTTGCCGCTTTTGGCGAACGCTTGTGCGAATGTGTCCGGTTGGGAATGGGATCGAATCGACGGCGTGATGGGTGACGATCCGTTTGATGTTGCACGGCAAGTGGTTGCAAAAGAACCGGATTTGGTCTGCACGTCGCTGTATCTGTTCAACCGCGATTTGACGTTGGATATTCTGAAACGCGTGAAATGCCTCAAGCCAGATGTGCGGATTGCCGTCGGCGGGCCGGAGAATCTTGGCGATGGTGCCTTTGAGCTTTTAAAAACAACGACTTGTGTTGATTTTGCATGCCGTGGCGAAGGCGAACCGATCATGCCTGTTCTGCTGGAACGACTGAAAAACGGAACGGATATGGCGGGCGTGCCCGGCTTGTTGTATCGTCTTGCGGATGGGACAGTTGCGGATAATGGTGGTTCTGGTGTGATGAGAGATTGGGCGATGTCTCCAATTCCTTGCCGCCATGCCTTTTATGAGTTCGGCAAACCATTTGTGCAATTGGAGACGTCGCGCGGCTGTCCAATGGGATGTACGTATTGTACAAGCAGTCGGACGAATGTGCGGTTGCGGCCATTGGAGTCTGTGCGAGAGGAACTTGCGCATTTGCGTGACTGCGGCGTGAAGGAAGTGCGGCTGTTGGACAGGACGTTCAACATGCCGGATTCACGTGGTGCTGCGTTGCTACGGATGTTCCGCGAGGAGTTTTCATCCATGCGTTTCCATTTGGAAATCCATCCAGGCGTGCTCGGAAAGGAAGTTCGGACAGAATTGCTTAAGGCTCCTGCAGGCCTATTACATATCGAATCGGGCATCCAAACATTGAGCCATGTGTCGTTGGCGGCCATTGGACGGAGTACGGATGCGGATGCGGCGTTGGAAGGATTGTCATTTCTTGTTGGAATCAAAGCATTTGAAACGCATTGTGACTTGTTGACAGGACTGCCGGAACAGACGTTGGATGATGTCGTTTCCGATGCGGAACGGCTGGTTGGAATCGGGCCGGGCGAAGTCCAGATGGAAGTCCTTAAAGTATTGCCCGGCACGAAGTTGCGCAATGAGGCGGCTTCCCGTGGAATCATTTTCAGTTCGGAGCCGCCGTATGATGTGATGGCGACGCCGACGATGGACACGGAAGACATGCGCCATTGTCGTCATCTGTCGAAGATTCTCGATCGTTTCCACAATGCAACCACATTGCGCAACACGTTCCGGACGATGATATTAGAAAAAAAGAACTCGTTGCGAACGTTGTTGGCGTGGTGCGAAGACCGCGAGACGGAGACGTTGTCGCAACCTTTAGGCTTGCGCCGCCGTTTTGAATTACTGGATGAATTCCTACATGAAGGGAATTATCAGAAGTCATTGGACGAGTTGGCAATAGCATGGATGATGGAGGCATTGCCAACAGGGCGCGGGCCTGGTCTTCGCGCATCATTGACGCATGATATTCCGTCTGAAGCCGTTCTAACGTGGGGCGATGCCGCGCATGTCCATCGTGATGGAACACGACTTTGGATGTTGCCATTGGAAGGACGGACGCTGTTTTTCGCCTACAACCGCGCTGTCGCGCCGAACCATGCTGTGGCGGCATTTACGAACTAAAATATTAGAATGATAAGAAGTTTTGTAAATAAGTGATTGATATATCTTCTGGATAAAGGACATTCTGACGTTTGGAAGTTTTTTGTCATTTGTCAAAAATGATGTAAATTACTTGGATATGTCTAGACTATCAGCAAAAGATGATCATTGACGAAATGGGCCTGCTGCCCAGATTATATTATATCGTAGAATAAATGAAACTTGATTTTGTAAAGAATACAAAACGGAATGCTATCGCCTATTTTGTTAGTCAGTGCGTGGCAACTGTTTTACCGTTTTTACGCAAGACTTTGTTCTTGTGGATTCTAGGATCCGAATATCTTGGGCTGAACGGGTTGTTTTTTTCCATCCTAGGCATGCTCATGCTTTCGGAAATGGGATTTGGCGAAGCAATTGTCTGCTACATGTACAAACCCGTCGCCGAAGATAATAATGAACTGATTTGCGCATATTTGCGCTTCTTCAAAAAGGTCTATCAATTTGTTGGTGCATTCATCTTCATAAGCGGTTTGTGTGTCATGCCGTTTTTGAGACATTTCATCCATGGCCATATTCCGGCGGATGTGAATCTTTACATCCTATATTTGATGTTCCTGCTGAAGACCGCCATTGGCTATTTTTTCTTTGCCTATCGAGGAGCGGTTTTTGCCGCCCAGCACCGTGGCGATATCACGACGTATATCGGCATTGCAACAGGGGCTACGGAGTTTCTACTATCTTGTGTGGTTTTATGTCTGACTCATAACTATTACTATTATGTGTGGGTGCTCATTGGATGCGCATTGCTTAACAATATCAGCGTTATGATAGCCTCTAGAAAATACTATCCAGAGATGGTTCCGCGTGGAAAATTGCCTCAGCAAGACATCAAACGAATTATTTCCGATGTCAAGGCAATTTTCATGCACAAAATCGGCACGGTGATGTTCAATTCATTTGACACGCTCGTCATATCGTCGTTTCTAGGGCTTACGGCTGTCGCCTCCTTTGGCAGTTACGGTCATATCAAAGGCTCTGTTGGGGCTATGGCAGGCGGGTTGTGCTATTCGATGCTTGGAGGCTTTGGTAATAAGATCTATACAGAATCCAAAGAGGAGAATTTCATGCTTCTCATGAAGGCGCATCGGCTGCTGATGTGCATTATTCTATGGGGTGGAGCGATGCTGTTGGCGCTATACCAGCCGTTTATGATCATATGGACAAAAAATGACCCGACGCTGATACGTCATTTTCTGACACCGCTTTTGATGGTCATCTGGTTCTATGAAATGCAGTCACGTGAGACATTGCGCATGTTCAAGAACGCGGCGGCGCTTTGGCAACCAGACAAATGGAAGGCGGTGGTCGCAGGTATTGCGAATCTGGTGTTGAATCTGACATTCATCAATGTTTTTCCTGATGAATACAAGCTGGATGGCGTCATATTGGCGACGCTTCTGACTGATATTTTCATTCAGATGCCATGGGAGTCATATGCTGTGTTTACAGCCTTCTTTGGCAGAAAAGAAGCAGTGCAATATTGGCGGCAGCAAGCGATTTATATGTTGTTAGCCGTTTTGTTCAGCGGAGCTACATGGGGTGCCGCCTATGCGATACCGCTTAGTGGTGTTCAAGGCTTCTTTGTGAAAAGTATCGTTGCCTTTACTGTTTCCCTTGGGCTTCTCCTTGCCGTGTTCCGCGATGATGCACTGGCGGTGTTGAAGAAAGTGATTTTCCGCAAGAAGGGAGGGGCATGAATTGGTTAAGTGATTTCCACCGTATCTGTGGAAGAATGGATTCAAGAACCCAAAAAGAATAATGATTTGCAATGGAAAACAAGCCAAAATTCACAATTGTCACTCCTGCATACCAGACGGAGCCATTCATTGATAAAATGGTGGAATCGCTAAAGGCACAAACCTTTGGAAATTTCGAATGTATAATGGTTGTGGAGGAGTCCAAAGACCGCTCTTTGGAACGCTGTCAGGAGATTAGTCGCGAAGATGCTAGATTTAAGGCTGTCTCGTTGCCGAAAAGTGGTTCAGGCTCAGCTTCTTATAATTATGGCATACGGGAAGCGCAGGGGGAGTATGTAGTGTTTGTTGATGGCGATGACTGGATTGAACCGCAGTCATTGGAACTCTTCTCAAAGACGATAGATGCATGCGGTGGGCTTGATGTGTTGCTGACATCCGGAAAGGAAATGTTCCAGAAGGAGGATGGGAGCTTTCAGGTGACAAAGCGGATTTCCAATATCAGCAGGGCTGACGAAGGAAAGGTCATCACAGGGCGGCAGATGATTGTGAAGGTCGGGCGTGCACAGAACTATCAAGTGCTTAATATTTGCCGGACAGATTTTTTGCGGAGCCATGATTTGTTTTTTGTGGATGGTCTCCAGCAGGAGGATACGGAATGGACACCACGCGTATGGTTTTATGCTGAAAAGGTGAGTGCTTTGGATTTTGAGTACTACAATTACCGTCGCTGGGGGGGGTCCGTACAGAGTACCTGTTCGCCAAAGCTACTCATTGATTTTTCAAAAATTGTCAATATACAATTTGATTTCCATGACACTCATGATATTCCGGAAGATGTGTTGAGTGTATGGCGCAACCAATGGATTTCCATGATATATTGGTATTTCTTCAATCCACAGTATGTCGCGAAGTTCGATCGGGATGTACGGATAACAGCGTTGGATAACGTCATGGGAGATGAGAGCAAATGGGAGCGTTTCCGTAAAATAGCCGAACATACCAGCCTGCCCAAGCGGTTGGCGATTCCGTTGGTGAAACGAGCCGCGAAAAAGCATGACTTCCATTTGGCTGACGCCTATTTCAAATTTTTCTACTTCCCCATTGTCAGGATGATCATGAAATGACGGCAAATAGCAAGAACATACTTTTTTCCATTATTGTTCCATGTTGCGAGGTTTCTCGTTTTGTCAATGACATGGTGGTTTCTATACAAGAGCAGACATACGATAATTTTGAATGTTTGCTCATGTATGAGGAGTCAAAGGACAATACGCTGGAATTGTGCCAGAAAGCGGTGGATGCAGATGCACGTTTCAAGTTGTTTGTGGCACCTAGAAGCGGTTCTTGCTCAGTGCCTAGAAATACAGGCTTGAAAGAAGCGAAAGGGGACTATGTGCTCTTCGTGGATGGCGATGATTGGATTGAAAAGGATTCGCTTGAGCGTTTCGCAAAAACCATCAAGGAACATGGTGATGTGGATCTAGTTGCCGCTGCAGCATCGGAAATACGTGAATATGATGATGGACGGCAAGAGTTCACATGTAAGCGATTCAATTATCTTCCAGAAGATGATGGAAAGATTTTCACAGGCAAGGAGGCGACGATTCGTGTAGGAAAGTTGCACGTCCTTCCCTTTCCGGTTGTGTGGCTTTATCTGCATCGTCTTGAATTCTTGCGCAATAACAAGATGTCTTTCATTCCAAGTATCACTGATGAGGATGAAGAATGGACTCCACGTGTGCTTTTTATGGCAGAAAAAGTGCTCGTGATGGATTATGCATTCTATGACTATCGCCGTCGCAACGGTTCCGTGTCGACATCTTTAAAGGTACGTGATTTGCATGGCATGGGGCTTGTGATGCGCTCTCTGTTCGCATTCTATATTGAGCATAAGGCTGAAGTGACATTGGAGATTGCGCAGGTCTGGCAACGTAGCTGGCTGTCGTTGTTCTTCTTGATTTTCTTCGAACCTCGCAATCAGCGAGGCATTACCGAAACAGTGCGCAGGACAGAGTTGAAAAAACTTCTTGCAGGAGATGGCCTTGACAACTTCAAGAGCTTCATGAAACTGGCCAATCTGCCGAAACGCATAGCGGCTCCTTTGATTCTTCTGGGACGTTGGTTTACGTTACCTGTCTGTTTATATTTTAAATTGGTTTATTATCCATTAGTAAAATTTAGAGACAACCATTAGATTATTAAATAGGCTTGAAGACATAATAGTGTGTTATTTTGTGCCTTTCTTTTCCGCAAGCGGATAATAGATTTTTGTAAAGAAGAGCTTAGCAGGTAGCTGAATGCCTTTGGATGCAAGCCAGACGAAGGGCAGGGCCACACGTTTGGGGATGGATGACTTTAGCAGGAACTTCCAGAAGAGTTTCTTGTGCTCTTGGTTGAAGAATATCTTTAGGATGCGTTTTTGCTCATCGGCGGTCAACCTTTTAGAATGGGTTTCAGCCGGATAGAAAAGAAGGCTGTAAAAGAGTGACAGCCATTGGTTGCTCCAAATGCCCAAAATGTCATTAGGTACTGAATGCGCATGAATGAAGGCGATGAAAGAATGGAAATGATGGGCGAAGTCGAAGAACTTTTTCGACGACGCCTTTGTTGTCATAGAATTGTTGCGCAATCTGTAGACATAGAAATTTTCGTTCAGATAAGCAAATGTCTTAGCGCAGAACCAGACTCGTGGAACCCATTCGAAATCCTGCAAAATAAGCCCGTTGGTTTGGTACAAATGGTTTTTCCTTAAGAAGGAAAGCTTGTATATGCTCAATCCTGTATAGGCGTAGAATTTTGTTTTTATATGATGCCAGGCAAATCGAATGGCGTCCTCTCCTGAAAAGATGCCTACAGCTTCCTGAACGTTGAAATTTGTTTCCTGAGGGGCGTGTTCCCAATCCGCGATTCCTGTTCTAGTACTGATGGCAGAAAATGAAATGATATCTACTTTGCCAGTTTCATTGAGTTTGTTCGACAGTTTTTCAAACATGTCCGTCGCCAGCCAGTCATCACCATCGACAACTGCCAGATATTCTCCTTCTGCGTGGTCTATCGCATAGTTGCGTGTGGCGGAGCCCGCACCGCTTTTGGGGGCGGACACGGTTTTGAAACGTGTGTCCCGTTTACTCATTTCCTCGCAAATTGCCAAGGAGTTATCCGTTGATTCTTCCACATAGCAAATGGCTTCAAAATCCGTAAAGGTCTGGTTCCTTATGGAATCAAGGCATTCGGGGAGATAAGGTTCGTTCTGATAGCCTGAAATGACGATTGTGAACAAAGGAGCTGTCATGGTTTCTATTGTTAATTGAAGATGCTTGAAGGTTTGGAAGTTGGCTCAATCTGGACACCACGGGATAATTTTATTTCAGCAACGTTCCTATATCGCGGTTCTGGCGGCCAGCGTTGTAGATTTCACGGAGCTCTTCGACAGACATGCCGCGGTTCCAGAGGGCGAAATCATCGATGTCGCCTTGCAGGTTGTAGCGGTAGTTTGTAGAACCGTCCTGACCGATGTTCCATGTCATGCCGCTGTCGAGATTGGCGTCTTTGATACCTTCAATGATCCAGTAGAACTGTCCGTCAGGTTGGCCTTGACAGAAACAGACGACGCCTTCAGACGTAACGGTGACGGCGTAGAAGACCCATTCATCAGGAATGATGTCATAGACGCCAATGTCTGTGCGGCGCGTGTCGCCACGGCGACCGAAGTTGAAATGGACGCCTGGATTCGTGGGATTGTTGATGTTGCGCGCTCCGCAGATGACGAAGCCAGGCCGTGCGCCGTTCCGCCAGTCTTTGTTGCTGAAGATAGGCGGATTACCGACATGCGTTGGCGGGAGACGGACCCACATCGCGGCGGTGAAGTTGTTGCCATTCTCCAACTTGAGATATTCCGTGTTTTTCAGCACGATGCATTCGCGAACATTGTCTCCGCCGGGGATGTGTAGACATTTGCCAAGCTTGCCGCCGTCCATGCCGGATTTGATGTTCTGTCCGATAACGGCGATTTCAAGCCCGTTGGGAATTGTGTTGACAGGCGTTTCCGTATCAAACGGCAGATAGGCAAGAAGGCCTTCTGTCAATGGACGGCGCTGGATTTTGGAAACTTCTGTTCCGATGACATGTCCGTCTAGATTCAACGACTTAAGATCAATTCCGAAATGGGCCAGTGCTGTGACAGGCATGTCATAGTTGCGGGGCATGCCGGGCAGCGTGCCTTGCGTTATGTGTTTACCGACCATAAGGATGGGAATAGTGTTGGCATGGCCGCCGAGCATGCCGTGGCTCTTGCCGTAGCCGCCGTGGTCGCTGGTTATGAGAATTAGCCAATCTTCATTGGTAAAATTAGGCCGTGCGGCGATGGTGTTGAGCACTTTGCCGATGATGACGTCGGTCTCTTTGGCTGTGTTGATGTATTTCTGGCTGTGCGGATAGAAGCCGTCCGAATGGCCGCTGTGATCGACCTCGCCGATGAAGAACAACACGGCGTCTGGACCACCATCGGGCGATGCGTAAAGGCTGCACAAGTATTCGCCGTTGGCTGGATCTTTGCCTTGGCGGAACGGCACGGCGGGATGCTTGGCGGTGTCTTTGTTTTCGCCCCATGAATAAAGGAACTGCGTCTTGTAGTGTTGCGGCGACGTGGCGAGACGGGCCAGCCAGGAGGGCCATTCTTCGAAATTGCCGTCCTTCGTCTGCCCGTTTTTGAAAATTCTATGTTTGGTGGCGGTAACGCCAGTAGCGATAGCCGCATGGTTCGGGGCACTGTTTGGGCGCGCGTCTTCAAGGTTGTATCCTGTGAGAGTGAAGGCACCATTGTAGCCTGGCTGCCATTTGCCTGCGCGGAGCTTCTCTAAATTGGGCATAGGAATGTTGTCGTATGCGTCAGCTCGCATGCCGTCGATCATGATAATCAACGCCTTCGGCTGTTGCTTTTCCTGAGCAGAAAGCGATGCGATGCAAATCACCGTCAGACTGACGGCAAGAAGTTTTTTCATAAAATCTTGCATGATAATATCCCGTGGAAGATGATGTATTATTTAGAGTAGATAGATAAGGTAATGTCAATATCTGAAAATACAATGCCATGATGAAAGTGAAAGTATCGTTTGAAGTAACCTATGAGGCTGTGAGCAGTTAGGTGGGCATGTATAACATGAGACATTATGCTTATGCATTTTTCAGATATTTGTTTTTTCCTAATAATGTCAGCTTGCTAAGAAGCTTGTGAAGCCACCTGTTTTCATCATAATCTAAAATGACCATCAAATAACAAGAGAAGGCAATGACTAAATACAGAATTATGATTACTCCCTCTTTACCTATAGCATACCATTTTTGAAAATGTGCAAAAATAAGAATAGTACGAAGAAATACTACGAAAATGCATAATTCAACTATTCGTAGGTACTTACATTTACTGTTCAGAATGAAGATGTAACATGGTAACATGACAAGCCAATCATGAGACTGAGAATATGTCCAGAACGGAATGAAGGCAACGGCAGGAAGAAAGCGTATCCAGGCTTCTTGGGCATTTCGTACGAGATAACTACCGCCAGCGGCTAGGCAAATGAATATTCCCATGACAATGTATTGTCCAATTGGGCCGATGATTTTCATTGTGCTTTCAGTCAAATACCCTTTTTCGAAAGGTGCGCCGATTTGGGGGATTTGAAGAATCAGTTCGACTGGTGATTTGTGCAAGATGAAGGCGGTGAAGCATGTTTCAATTAGGCAAATGGTGACTGAAATAGCAATAGTCTTGTATTTTCTGCTGAAAAACAATGGAAAGAACAGCAGAATGCCGATTTGTGGCTTGATCATAATAAAAGAGTAGATGATGCCAGCAAGGATATCATGATTAGAATCAAGTGCGGAATAAAGCAATAACATACATCCCAATAATAGTAATCCGTAATTCATAGTACGGCAGATGCCTATAAAAGGATATAAAATCATGGTTATTATAAATAATAGATTGATAACATTATTTTTTGCTTTGGATCGGACCAGTTTTAGGGAAGACCATTTGTATGCCCATGACAGAGAGCAAATATATAAAAATGTTAGGAAGGCTAAACAAATCCATTTAGCCGTATAGCCATACCACCAGAAAATAGGCGTATGCCAAGCTGGATACGCATGGACTATTCTCCGTCTGTCTTCTGGTTCATCAGGCTTGTCAGGACGATCATGACCACGAAACTTTTCCGAGGTTATTTTTCTCTCGAATATGTCGAACGGATCAATTCCGTCATGCATGCAGTTAATCTCATTATAACGATAAATGAAATCACATGCCCAATTATTTTTATGTCTCAACAGATAAGATACAGAGAAGAGTACTTGTAGTCCACATGCAATGGCAAGTAAGACAATCCAAAGCGTTGTACGTCTATTTGGATTCATGGTAATCCTTTTCGGTATTAACATCCCAGATTGCGGCCTTGTCGGTTTCTCCGAATAATGCGCGGACGGCTTCAATGGCGCAGAGCATGGAATGGTCCATGTTGTTGTAGCGGTGTTGCCCGTTGCGCCCGATGCAGTAAAGGTTCTCGATGCCGTCGAGAAACGCTTTCACCTTGTCCAACTGGTAGTAGGTGCCGAAATATGACGGGTAAGCCTTTTTGATCTTCACCTGCGTGGCGTCAATCACGTCCTCGCGGTCGATGATGTCGATTTTCACCATCTCGTCAATGGCCATCTTGATGAAGTCCTCCTTGTTCATGTTCCATAGTTCGTCGCCTTCCGAACAGAAATATTCCAGTCCGATGAACATGGAGTTCTTGTAGTCAGCGACCATATAGGGCGACCAGTTGTTGAAGACCTGCATGCGCCCGACTTTCACGTCTCGCTCTTGGATATAGACCCACGTGTCGGGCACGCGCTTGTTGTAGGTGGCGATTTTCGTCTCGTTCTCGATTTTCATCTTCTTGACTAACAAACCCACGGTGATGAAGTCGCGGTAGGGTAGGGCGGAGGCTATTTGTGCCACCTCTTGCGGGACTTCAATGCCGCGCAACGCCGCAATCAGGTCTTTGATGGGCATGGACGAGAGCAGGAAATCGCAGGGTTGGTTTTCGGTCTTGCCGTCCTTGCAGACATCCACCGAGACCACGCGGCCGTTCTCCACGTAAATGGCGGTCACTTCGCTGTTGCGCACCACCTCGCCGCTCTTGGCCTGCACATCTTGCGCCACGGTCTCCCACAGTTGGCCGGGACCGTATTTCGGATAGACGAACTGTTCGATCAAAGAGGTTTCCACTTCCTTTTGCGAGATGTCTTTTGAGGATCTGAACTTTTTGGTAATCATGTCTTTAAGCACTGCGGCCACGGAAAGACCTTTCACGCGCTGGGAACCCCAGTCGGCACCGAGTTTCGACGGGTGGACACCCCAGACTTTCTCGGTGTAGTCCTCAAAGAACATGCTGTACAGCGGCTTTCCGAAACGGTTGATGTAGAAATTTTCGAGAGAATCCTCTTTTTTCTTGAAGAGGGAGGCGTGAACGTAGCCACAGCCCGCCTTGATGGTGCGCCAGAGACCCATGTTGGCGAATGTTTTGAATTTCAATGATATGGGATAGTCAAAGAACTTGCGCAGGAAGAAGATACGCGACACGCGCTCGCGGACAAGCATCACGCGGTCTTCCTTTTCCGGGTCGGGGCCTTGTGTTGCAAACGGCTTCTCCTTGTGCAGCATGACATCGTCAAAGGAGGGGGATCCTTGCAACGGCATCACTTCGTTCCACCAGTCCATGACGGCGGTGCTTTTCGAGAAGAAGCGGTGTCCGCCAATGTCCATGCGGTTTCCCTTGTAATTCACCGTTTTGGAGATGCCGCCCACGTTCTCTTCCGATTCATAGACTACGGGGTGGATGTCCGATTTCTTTAACAATTCGTATGCGGCGGTTAGGCCTGCCGGACCGGCGCCAAT
>JAEEGK010012801.1_pt1 | contig 19011 bp, 9 predicted proteins | sample 8958771 | NCBI WGS metagenome assembly JAEEGK01 (sample SAMN16246547, study PRJNA631951) | gut metagenome | biome: gut microbiome; feature: rumen; material: SC-attached | host: Bos | place: Iran: Karaj | collected 2018-10
AATCCCCAATATTATTATTTTTATTATCATTTTCTTGAGACCCATTTTTAAAAAATTATATAATTTAAATTAAATTAATATTTTTATTATATTATTTTTATTTTATAATATTATCAAAAATATTATAATAATACATAATTGAAATAATTATTATTATTTTATATTAAAAGCAATAATAATATAATATGGCTCCCATTCTTTTAGTAATAGCTGATATAAATGAAGAAGATTGGATTGATTTATGTAAAATTTATTCAAAACAATTTCGAGTAATTCAAGCAAATTGGTCTCAAATTTCATTAGTTTCTTACAAATATAATGAAAAAGTTCAAGTTAAAATATATCCTTTATCTCCTAAAGAAAATATCATTAATTTTTCTCCTGATTTAGTTTTAATTAGAAAGTTGCCAAGATATATTGGAAACAGAATAGATTCTCATCCTGATTATAGAAATATTTTATATGGATTTTATCATAGTAATACACCTATTATTAATCCTTTTAGTGCAATTTTATGTGATTTAGAAAGACCTATTATGTTTGGAAGATTAAATAAGATAGCAAAAAAATATGGTTTTGAACATTTTCCTTTAATATCTCAATATTATTATCCAGAATATTCCCAAATCTTCATTACTCCAAATCCTCCTATTGTAGTTAAAGTTGGATTTCCTCATTCAGGATATGGAAAAATTCTCATTAAAGATTCTCATGAAATGGATGATCTTAAAGGAATAATAGCAATGAATAACACATATGCATCTATAGAGCCATATATTGAAAGTGAGTATCAAATTAGAATAATTTTTATAGCTCCAAATTATTATAAAGTTTTTAAATGTACATCAATGGGATGGAAAATAAATTTTGGTTATACAAATATTACAAAATTAGAAATTAGTATGAATATGAAAAAATGGTGTGATTTAATTTATAAAAATTATAAAGATTTATATATGTTTTGTATTGATGCTGTAATTGATAAAAATGGAAAAGAGTTTATAATAGATGTTAATGGGAGTTGTATGGAATTAAATGATGATAGTAAAAAAGAAGATTTATTACATATGAGAGATTTAGTTGTGAGAAAATTAGAAAGTATTATTGAAAAAGAAATAATAAATAATAAAAATGATGAATTAAAAAATTTGTTCAATAATAATATTATTGAAAATGAAAATAATGAAAATAATAATAATGAAATAAATATGAAATATAATATTCAAACAGAAAATAGTGATGAAAATTTAAAAACTATTGAAAATATTATTAATCCAAGTAATATTAATAATAATGTTATAGATAATATTAATTTAAAAAATCAAATTGAAAAAAAAGAAAATGAAATTGAAGAAAAAAATAATATGATTGAAAAAATAAAAAATGAATATAATAAATTATATGATAATAAAGTTGAAATTGAAAAAAAAAATGATTTACATTTTTCTGTTATAATTTGCATTATTATTATTCTTTATTTAAGCTATATTATTTATAAAAATAACATTAATTTAATATAATTATTATAAAAAATTAAATATTTAATAAATGGAACAAAATAATAATAATAATTTAAGTTTATATACTATTTTAATTTGTGGAGTTCCAGCAATTGGAAAAACTTTTTTATGTGAAAATATAAAAAAATTATTTAATAATGATAATTTAATTTATTTAAATTTTGATAAATATAGTGAAATTAATAAAGATAATTATTTTCAATATCAACAAATGAGAAATGATTATTTAAATAATTATAATAATAAACTTAATAATATTTTAAATAATAATATAAATAATAATTTAAAAGATATATTTATTTTATTAGATGATAATTTTTATTTAAAATCAATGAGAAAAAAAATTTTTATTTCCTTTATGGATAAATATTATAATATTAATAATAATAATATTCATTTTTATTATATTGAAATTTTTTTAAAAACAAATAATATTGATTATCTTTTTGAAAATAATAATTTAAGAAATAATGTTATTCCAAATGATATAATTATAAAAATGAATAATATATTTGAATATGATTCACCGTATTTAAAAAGCGATCAAATTATAATATATGATATTATTAATAAAGATTCATTAAATAATTTCTCTTTTCAAAATATTTTAAAAAATAAACAAAAATTTAAAATTAAAATAAATAACAATAATAATAAAAATAATATTAATCATGGTAATAATTTAAATGAAAAAAATAATAAGGCAAAAATAATAGATTTAATTGAAAATAATTTAAGAAAAAAAATATCAGAAATTATGAAAATAAAATCAAATAAAATTTCAGGTAAAACAATATCAAATAAAAAAAAAGAATTTATGAAATTAATTTATGATTCAATAAATAAACAAAAATTAATAAAAGATATAAATATAAATACATTAATATCAAAATTAGATTATGATAATATAAATAATAATGAATTAATAATAAATAGTATTATAGATTTTTTTTTGAACAATTTCATAAAGAATTAAAATAAAAAAATATTAATATATTTTATTTTTATTAATTAAATAATTAAATAATTTTAAATATAGATTAATTAAATAAATTTAATAGAGAATTTTTTATGAAAATGAATTTAAAAATTTTTCGAATCCAAATAAATTTTCATTAACTTTTCTTACATCTTCACTATTTTTTATATAATTATCTAAATAATAATAAATATTAATTAAATCATCATCTTCACCTTCAAAGAATGAATTAATAAGAATTCCATTATTTAAATTATTGCAAAAGGAATAAATATTATTATCTAAAATTATTGAACGTTTTAAATCTATATCATTAAAAATATTTAAATCCTTTATATTAATATTATCATCTAAATTTATACAACTTTCTTTATAAAATCTTTTTTTAAAAATATTATTTTCAGGGTCAATATAATCAATAATAACATCAGCATATTCTTTATAAGAGGCGGTGAATAAAATTAAATTAAAGTATTTTGATACTTTTTTAAGAAAAAAATTTAAATTTTTTCTAAAATTAATTCCTATATAATAATATAAATTATCATACTTGAATTTTAATATTTTATCATAATTATTAATTATAAAAGATTTTTTATCATATATATCAGAATGAATTAAAGTCTCATCTAAATCAATGAATAATATTTGTTTATTATTATTTATATTTAAATTAATTTTGTTTGAATAATATTTTTCAAAATTGATTTTATTTTTAATTAAATAGATATCATATAAACTATTTTTAATATAATTATCATAATTTCCTGGAAAATTTTCTTTAATTGAAATGTAATTTAAATTTAAATTTTTTATTATTATGTTATTGACATTTTCTATTGAATTAATATTAGATTTTTGAACCAATGAACATTCATCTTCTGAGGAAAGAGTTGAACTATCAGATTCTGAATCAATTAGATTTAAATTTTTATTATCTATTTTGGAATTTTGAAAATTTTCTGATATGTTATTTTTTAGTAAAGATGACATTTTTTAATTTTTAATTTAAATAATTTTTAAATTTAATTTTAATTTATATATTAAATTTTATTTAAAATATATTTTAATTAAAATTAATTATATTTTTATTTTTGACTAATAAAATATTTAAAATAATAATAGTAATAAATATATAATAATAACTATTATTGAAAAAAATTTTTTATTATAATAATAAAAAGGAAAAAAATAATAATTATAATAATTATAATTTATGATTAAAATTATATCTATTTTATTTAATAAAAATTAAACTATTTTATAATCATCATTATATAAAAAATTTTTGCACATATTAAAATTTTTAATATTATTATTTATATATATATATTATATTTATAAAAATATATTATTAATTAATATCAATGTTCCAGAAAAATTTGAAAAAAACTTTTGAAGAAGATAAATTTTTTAACAGCAAACTTTTTTTTAATCTCAATGATAACTTATACGATAACAAGGAAAATATCGAATCATCTGATTTATCTTCTAATCCAGCAATAAATAATGATATAAATTCATGTCAATATTTATCTAAAGATTTATTAGAAACTATTGATATTGCAGATATCCCTGAAAATGAAAATGATGATAAAGAAAATAATTCAGAAAATAATGATAATAGTAATATTAAATGCATTTCTCCTAGAACAAATGCATCAAGTTGTGATGATAATAATAATAATAATAAAGAAAATAATAAAGGTCCAATTGTATTATTAACTGATACACCTACTCCTATAATAGATAATGGTTATTTTTTCACTCCAAAAAATTTCAAAAAAAATGATTATAATAATAATAATTATAATAACAATAATAATATGTTTTTCAATAATATCAATTTAAATAACAATAATAATAAAAATAATAATATTAATAATTCAGAACATAAAAAAGCAAAAAAAACAAAATTAAAAGAAAGAGAAGGTGATTGGACATGTTTTTTTTGTAAAAATCTAAATTTTTCTTTTAGAAAAAAATGTAATCGCTGTGGAATTCAAAGGGAAAAATCTGAAATATTTTATGATAATTATATGGATAATTTAAAAAAATTTATTAATAATAATTTTAAAAATAACAATTTCAATTTTTCTTCTTTTTAAAAGTTTTTTTTAAGTTTATAATTTATAAATAATTATAGATAATAGCATTGAAATTTTATTAAAAATAATATATGAATATTTTTATATATCAAATGAGTTAATATATATACTTAAATTAATTTAAACAAAAGTAGATTAATTAAAAATAAATAATATTAATAAAAATATTTAATTTAAATATTATTTAATATATAATTAATTTTATTTTTAAATTTTTTTAATATTAAAAAATTATTTTTTGTTAAAAATAAATTCAAAAAAATAATAAATATGAATGAAAATTTTTTATTATACAATTCAAATATTTCATCAAAAAATAAATCAAAAGAAATATGTATTATTCCATATCAAAAAAATAAAATGAAAATTATAATAAATAATTCTCAATATTTTATTCTCGATCCAATACAATATAATATATCAAATTTAATGATGTTAATAAATTTAGAAAAAATATATAAAATAGAAAAAGAATTTCAAAATCCAAACAACACCGAAGAAGATGGTTTAAATAGAATGGAATTTATTAAAATATTAAAAAAAGAAATAAATTTTACAGATCCATCAAATGAAATTAATTTAGTTTATGGACTTTATAAACTCTTTTGTGAAATTGATTTATCAGGAGATGGTGTAATGCAATGGTCTGAATTTACTCAATTTATAATTGATCGAGTTGAAGGAGAAAATAATGAAGGTAATAATAATGAAGAAGCTAAAAAAGAAAAAGAAATGATTAAATTTAAAAGATATTGTATAAGTAAAAAAGTTATTGATTATAATATTCATAAAACTGAAATTATTCAAGCTATTTTTTATTCTAAAATTAATAAATTATTAGTATGTGATTATAATAGTAAAATTATTAAATTTTATAATCCTCGAACTGGAAAATGTGAATGTAATTTTTGTCTTGAAAAATTTTTTAAAGATATTCAGAATGAAGAAGAAAAAAATAAAAAACAAAAAGATAAAATTTATAATAATAATAACATTAATAAAAACATTATTAAAGAAGATAAAAATAAAAATTTAACATTTTGTATACTTCACATGGCAATAAATAACAAAAACATTCTCGGTGTATGTTTAAGTAATTTTAAAATAATTTTTTTAAATTTTAACACAGATTTTAAATGTGATTTATTATATCAATTTCAGACAAATATCCTTCAAAAGAAAATATGGTTTTTAAAGAATCATGATATTTGGTTAACAAGTGGTCGAAAATCAGAAAAAAATTTTTATTATGTATACGAATTAGATATAGATTTTATAAAAGATATAAGTAATAAATATATATGTCAATATAATGAAGGTCATTGGTATCGTAATTATTTTTTTAATAATCCTCAAGACATAAAACATCCTGATTATAATAAAGGTCATACAAATGAAGTTTTAGATGTTATTGAAATAAATAAACCACAATTAATTTTAACAGCTTGTATGGATGGTAAAATTCGTTTATTTAATTTATACGATAAAGAATTTATAAAAATATGGAATACAAATAATTATGGTATAAGAAATTTAAATTATGCAGTTAATGTAGAAGTAAATGGATTGATATTATCAATTGGATTTGAATATTATATTAATATATATTCTACTGATTTATCACTTGATGATGCCTTTAAAGGGAAATTAGAAGGTCATACTGCGCCTGTTGTAGCTTTAAAGGTTTTAGCTGATAGTTATATGTGTGTTTCTGTTGATGAAGAAGCTAATGTTAAAATTTGGGATTTGAAAAATAGACTTTGCTTACAAACTATTTTATATGAAAAGAAAAATATTAAAATTCAAGGATTGTGTTACATTAAAAAATATAATCGATTTTGTATTTATGGAAATAAAATGATTTTTTATGATCAAAAATATAATGAAATGGTTAATAATAATAATAATAAAAATGATAATGATGAAGAAAATATTAATTATCCAATTCAATGTGAATTTAATAAATATCATATGAATTTTTATATAAGTACATTAAAAGAAATTCGTGTATATTCAACAATGAATGGAACTTTAATTCATATATTTAGAAAATTTATGGATCAAAATCGTTTTAATAATTTAAACACAAAAATAAAATGTTTTTGTTTTGATTATCAACATCGTTTAATTTACATAGGATTTAATAATGGAACAGTTCAACAATTCAATGCTGGAAATGGTTCATTAATAAAATCAATAAATGAATATGAAATTGAAAAAAATGGTTTAACTTTTATAAAAACACATCATACAAATGAAGTAACAGATATGTTTTTATTTTGGAAAAAAGATATAAAAAATTATGATTTTATATTAACAACTTGTGGACTTGATAGTAAGATTTTTATGTATAATGAAAATAATCCAGAAGAATCTATTAAATTACGAGGGATATATAATAGTCATAAAATCAAAGAAAAAAATTGTGAGATACTATGTATGGATTTTAGTAGAAGATATAATAATTTTGCAACAGGAAGTACAAATGGTATTATTAATGTTTGGGATTTTGAAATGTGTAAAATGAATGAAACTAATATTATTAAAAATTATAAACCTATTAATTATAATGTTATATGTATTAAATTTTGTGACCCTTTCCCTGTTTTAAGTGCTGCTTATAGTAATGGAGAAATTTTTTTATGGGGAACATTACCAAATCTACAATTAAATGGACAATGTTTTTTTAAAACGATGAATTTTTTTTTTAAAGAAAATGTTTGTAACATGCTCAAAATTAATTATTTAATGTATGTTTATTCTGATAAATTTATTATTAATAAAGATGATATTATAGATAATGATGTTGAGAATAATAAAAAAATATTTAATGAGAATTTTCCAAATGAAATTTTTGAAATTGATGATAAATTTTATAATAATAATGAATCAAATGAAAAAGGTAATTATTTATTATTAGGTGATATTAAAGGTAATTTAAAAATTTTAAATCTTTCAAATATTTTTTCATATTTTAATATTACAATCCTAGATGAAAGTAATATTTCATCAAATTTTAATCTATTAAAAACCGATGAAATTAAAGCAGAATCAAGTCTCATTCATAATCTTTTAAAAAATAAAACATTTCTTAATAATAATAATAAATTTACTTCTCCCTATCCAAATTTATTATTATTTGAAAAAAAAATACATTCAAATGAAATTTTACATATTAAAATTGCAACTGAAAATCCTTTTACTTTTACAACTGTTTCTAAAGATAATACTATTTTAATTTTTAATGATAAATTAAATATTATTGGAGAGATTTATACAGGGAATAATAATAAATATGTTGCTAGACCTTGGAATTTTAAATTAGATTGGGATATTTTAAAACGAGAAGAAATGGAAGAATTTTTGGAAATTTGTGATGAAATTAATTTCGATTTAAATCAAATTTTAAAACCTTATATTAAAAATAAAAATATAGATGATAAAAATGATAAATTTAATAATAATATTGATAATAATATTGATGATAATATTAATAATGATAATAATATTAATAATGATAATATTTTCAAAACTGGAATTCCAAATATAAAAAAAAAACGATTTGTTAAAATTCAAAAAAAAAATGAAAAAAAAGATACAGAAAATTCCAATGAGGAAAACAATAATCTTAATTTATCAATGGAAGGAAAATATATTCAGGAAATTAAAAAAAATTTAGATGAAGAATTTTATAATCCAAAATCAGAAAAAATTGGAATGAATGAAATCTGTAAAAATGTTATTGATAATATGATAGAAGGAAAAGATATTACTGATTTATTTCAATTACCAACATTAATTATGAAAAAAAATAATACTATTAATAAATCTTCTTCAACAAAAGAAATTTATAGTAAAAATTTAAATAAAAGAAAAAATGAATTATTTTCAATAAAATTTATTAAAAATAAAAACAATAATTTAGATAATATTAATAATAATATAAAAAATAAACTTATTTTACCTTTAATAAAACATGAATATAAAACAAAAGTAGGTATGAAATTTAAACATGGTGAAACTGAAAAAATATTAAATTATGAATATTATCAAAACAGTTATAAAGAAAGTTTAAGATTAAAAAGAAATGAATCTGTTGCAGCTTTAAGAGCAAATTATAAAAATATGTGGAATTATGTTAAAAAATATCAAAATGAAAATATAAAAAAATAATAAATTTATAAATATGTAAATATTTTTTTGAGTTTATTATATAAACAATATATATAAATAAAATATGTGATTAATAGTTTTTTATATAAATAAAATAAATAATTAATTATTAATAAAATTAATTAATTTATAATAAATTAAATAATTTTTTATTAAAATTAAACACATCAACATTATTTATATAAAAAAAATGAACATATAAATAAAATATTATTTGATTTAAAAACAAAAAATTACTATCATTTTAAATTATAATGAATATCTAAAATAGATTATTTATATATTTTTTATATAATTATATCGAATAAAAACCACTAAATTAAATTAATTAACTTACTTTAATATAAATAAAAAATATATATTATATATATTATTATATATATAATTATATCTAAATTATTTTAATTTTCTTAAAAATTCAAATCGTTTTCCATTATCAATAGTAGTTTTAATATGTTTCATTTTTATTTTACCATTGTCATATTTTATACTTTTAGCAAAATCTTTTAAAAAAAAATTTAAGCTTCGATTAATTGCTATAATTGCTTTATCATCAATTTCAGTATTTGCTGGGAGACAATACTCAATTTTTTGTTTAATAATATTTAAAGGTAATTCTATATTATCATTAATTTTCATATTTTCATTTAAATTAATATTCATATATAATATTAATAAAAATATATTTTAATAAATTATTTTATAAATAAATAAATATTAATTTTTAAATTTATAAATTATATTTTTTACATTCTAAATCAATTTCATTATTTATAGATTTTATTTCATTTAAATCATCACATAATTCTATTTTTGTATTAAAATTATTTAACATATTATTACAATCATTATATTGTTTTACAGTTAATTTATTTACATCAAGATTATTCTTTAAATTATTAATTTTATTCATTAAATTTTCTTTTTCTTTTTTTACATCTTCAGGTGTTATTACATTAATAATATTTTCTAAATTAGTTTTAATATCTTTTAAATCAATTATTTTTTTTTGAGAATCAATTAAATTATTTTCACATTCATCTAAAATATCTTTTATTTTCTTTCCATTTAATTCAAAATCATTTTTATTTTTTTCGTTAATTTTATTTTTAATTTCATATAATTTACTTTCTAATTGATTATGTTCATTTGAATATTTATTAAACTCATCATCAGTTTTAATAAATTCACTTTCATTCTTTTTAATATCATCGATAGTTTTATTTAAATCATTCGAATTTAAATACATATTTCTTTTAGAAACTTTTACAATTCCTTCAATATTAAATCCTATTTCTTTTTCATTATTATTAATATTATAACTCATTTTATTTATATGAACAAAACCATTATTATCAACCATAAATGTAATGCTTAAATTTTTATTTCCTTCAGTTTGTTTCAAAATTATTTCTTTATCAAATTCAAATTCATATAATAAAGTATTATTTTCCGAAACAAAAAATTCAATTTCGTTTTTTAAATGATAAAAACTTATATTTATTTTTTTATTATCATTATTATCAAAATATTTTTCATCTAATTTAATTACATGAAAATAAGGAATTTGAAATTGTTTAGAAATTAAAAGTTTTTGTTGTTCATCATTAATTTTATAATTAATTGAATAATTATTAATGTGATAAATTCCTTTAAAACCTTTAATAGGAAAACAGCCTTTCATTATACTTCCATATAAAGCACTTCCTATTGCAATACATTCATCTGTAATAATACTTTTACTTAAATTTAATCCAGTTACATCTTTTATAATTTTTTCTAAACAAGGAGTTCTCATTAATTCTCCTGCCATTTCTATTGTATTTACATCTAAATTTTCAAATAATTGAACATTTTTATTATAAAAACTTTCAAATGTTTTTTTAAATATTTCTATTTCATCTTTTATTATTTCTTTTTCAAATTCTTCTCTTGTTAATGTATAATTAAAATCAATACCATCATATAATGAATCAATCATAATAATTGCATCTTTATTTACAGTTAGCATTTTTCTAGCTTTTGTTATAGCATTCATTAATCGAATTTTAACTTTATTATTATTTGATATATCTTTTCCATTTTTTTCATTAAATTTTTTACAACAAAATTGATATAATTTCTCATCGAAATTTCTTCCACCTAAAAATGGAATAGTCACACTATCTAAAACTTTAAATAAATTACAAGTTAATCGTGATAAAACAAATGTTGTTTTTGAATTTCCAGCATCAATAAATATTATGTTCTTAACTATTGTTGGATTAACTGTTATACCGTTTAATTCTGTGTTATAACTTAAAAAATATTCTTTATATTTTTTATATCCATAATATAATGTTATTGCAGTTGAATCATTTATTAAATAAACTTTTTTTTCATTTCCTATTATTGATTTTATTATATTTAAATATGCAAGTTTTTGAGAACATGTAAAATAATCAGGAGCACTAAAAACACATGAATCATAAGAAATATTCCTGTTAGTAATATAAGTGTTTTTTAATATATCTAAAAAGCCTGCAATTATTTGTGAAGAAGATAAATTATAAGTTTTTCCTAAATATTCAAAAGTATATGTATTATTATTAATACTGTTATTATTTTCATTATTATTATTTTCAGAAGATGTGGAATTTAATTTAGGACCTATATAATGATATATATTTTCTTCTTTTGCAAATTCACTTGATATATCTAATCCGATTAAACGAGATAAATAAATAAAAGATGAATTTATATTTTTTCTTAATGTCAAAGATGCCTGGTCTCCTATTAATCTATTTGAATCTGTAAATGAAATTATAGAAGGACATGTTCTTTTTGATGTATCTGATAATAATAATTCAAAATGTAAACGATTTTGTTCTGAAGGTAATTTACAATATGAAATTGATGTATTTAATGAACCAATATTAAAACCTAACATAATATAATTATTGTTATTATAATTTTATGTATATATTTATATTGCTTTATTCTTTTTTTTATTTATTTGTATTCTAGAAATATTATATAAATTATTATTTAATTTTATTATATAATTTTATTTTATATATTTTAATAATTAAATATAATTAAATGAAATTATTTAAATCAAAATCTTTAAATAATTTTTTTTATAATAATAAAAATAATAATAGCATAATTAATAATAATAATAATAAATTTAAAAATTGTTTTTGTTGTAAATATAAAACAATAAATGATGAAAAGTATCAAATTAAATTTTATAAAAATGAATCGCATTTGATATTATATAAAAAAATTAATAATAAAATAAATAATATATTAAAAACAAATAAAATATTTAATAGAATTAATTCAAATGATGAAAATGTTTTAAATTTAAGAAAAACTTTACCAAAAAGTTTATCTTTTTCTTTTAAAGATAATAAAATTAATTTATTATTAAAAAATAATAATAATAATTTAAATAATTGTTTTAATATTAAAAAATTAAAAATTTTTGATAAAGATAATGATATAAAATTAAATAATAATAATAAAAAAATTAAAAATATTAATAAAATAATAATAAAGGAAAAAAATAAAGATTATAGAAAAATATATAAATCACAAGAAAATCAAAATATAAATTTACATAGTAAAATATTTGCAAAAAATTTTTTAAATTTAATCAAAACAAAAACTTTTTATAATAGTCATATAAATGATACCCATATGAAAAAATATAAAAATATTAATTTATCTTTATTAAATAAAAAAATAATATTAGTTAATATAATAAAAAATTTTAACAACAATATTGATTATATTTGAATTATATTTAGTTTTTTAAAAATTAAAAGTATTAAAAATTTTTTTAAATATATTTTTTTTAATTTTATTTAATTAAACATTAAAATTATAATTTAAAAATTTGTTTCATATTTATTAATTTTTAAATATAATCATAAAAATATTTAAATTATATATATATCATTAATTTTTAATATTATTACATTATTTCTATAAGTTTTATTAAATATTACAAGAGTTTTTTATTTTTAAATTTTATAAAAAATTTTATAATAATATAATTTTTTCGTGTATTTTGTTATTTCATTTAATTAATTAAATAATTATATTATTTATCTTTTTAAATAAATAATAAAATAATAGATTAAGTAATTAATTAAACATTTATAAATATATATATATATATAGTTTTTTTATATAATTTTATTTTAAGTTAAGAAATCTTTTTCAATAACTTCCTCAACAATATCTAAATCAATAATATTTCTAAAATTATTCATAATTCCAACATAAACAAAAACTCTACTAATTAATCCTGCTAATTCATCTTCATTAATAATCTTTTGAACTTGTATCATTAAACTTCTTTTTTCAAATTCTTTAAATTTTTTTTCTTTATATTTTTCAATTAAATCTTTACATTTTTCCCAATTTTTACTTAAACCCATTGCAAAAGGTTTAAAAGCATTTGAATTTTTATTATTAATAAGTAAATTTAATTCACTTTCCTCATCTTCAATATTCAAATCATTTATTTTATATGTATCAATAAAAAAAATCCAATTATATAAACAAAATTCATCCATATTAGTAACAGATAACAATTCAATTAATTTTAAACTACTTAAATTTAATTCAATTGAATTATTTTTTCTTTTTCCATTTATAACATTTACAATTTCACTAAAAATTATTGGCCACAAAGCTTTAATCATTTCATTTAAATTTTCTTTAGAAAATCTTAAAAACATTATTCTCAACATTAAAAAAATTTCACTTTCTAAATTAGTATTATCACTATATTTTGTAATCATTTCTTTTAATTTTTCTAATATCATTCCTAATTTTTGAGAAAAAGTATCTTTTTGACAAGAATAAATAATAAAACTTAATCTTCTCATAACAATATTATTAAAATCATCTGATATTTTACTAAAAAATCCTCCTGATTGATTTAATCTATCAATTAAATCATTTAAAATATTAGGATAACTATGAGAAAATTCTTGAATAATGTCTTTCCATAAACGAAGATTATGTAAATTCATATTAAAAAAGTTTCCTTCTAAATAAAAGTCCATTAATATTTGTTTACAAGGTCCACATATAATAGATGAAGCATTTTGAATAAGATCATGTAAAAATTCAGTTGATATATCAATATATATTTTATTATCATCATTTGTATGATCTCCCATAATATTCAATAATTGTTTTATTAATGTTGAAAAATATGGTATCATTTTTTCTTGTTTAAAAATATTTTTCATTGTACTATAAAATAAATTTTTTAATATTATAAAACTTATGTTACGATTAATTGTTAAAAATTCTTCAGTTTTTATTGGAATTCCATTTAAAATATAATCATGTAATGATAAATAAAAATTATTAATTGTATTTTCTTTATTATTTTTATTTTGTTCATTATTAATTTTATTGTTTATATCTGAAGTATCACTTTGTTTTCTAAAAGACAAATTTTCTTCAGTTTGCATGAAATTTAAATTAAGATAATTATAATTTTCATTTTCATTATCAATTTTCACAATATTTTCTCCATAAATATTAATTGCAATTTTTTCATAAATTGAAGGTGGTAAAGGAACAATAATTTGCATATTTTCTTCAAAACAACTTTCGAATTTATTTAAAATACTTAATTCAACTAATTTATTATAAATATTAATAATTATTAAACTTAAATTTTTTTTAATATTTTTATCTCCTGTTAAATCTCTTATTGAAAATTTATATAAACTTAAATTAATTATTTCATATAACCAAAATAATGTCATACTTGATTTTGATTCAATCAAAATATTAATGAAATTTATTAATTCATTCCAAATTTCTATTAAAATTTTATTATCATATTTAATATTTTGTTCATTATAATAATTTATATACGAATATACAAAATGACATAATTTAGATTCATAAATACATTGTTCTTTATTTAAAATAAAAGGATAATTATCTTTAATTTTATTTTTTGATTTTTTACAAATTAATTTACTACTATCAATATTTTTATTAATGCATAATAAAAATATTTCTAATGGAATTTCAATTTCTTCAAAAATTTCTATCAAAGATAATTTATATTGTTTATCTCTTGAAATATATCTATTATTTTCATCCTGAAAAAAAATAATTGAATTTTTTATGAATTCAAAAGGAAATTTAATAAAAATATTTCTTAAAATTGAAATAATTTTATTTTTAACATCTTTTGATTGATTATAAAAATTATTATTTATTTTTAATTGATTATATTCATTAAAAGAAAATTCTTCACAAGGATTTGAAAGTATTCCATATTCATTTAAACAAAAATCTTTATTTGATTTATTTGTATTTGAATTAATCCAACATGTACAAAAACTTGCAATAACATCTTGAAGAATATCTAAAATATTAAAAGTATTTTTTTCAGTGTTTGAATTTAAATTTGAATTTGAAAGATTTGTATTTTTTATATTTTTATTATTATTATTTTTATTATTATTTTCTTCATTTAAATTTGAATTATTTGTATTATCTTTTTTAGTTTTAAAAAATGAAAAAAAAGAAAATGAATTTATATTTTTTGATGTTAATTCTTTTTTTATTTCATTCCAATTTATTTTTTCATTTGAATTTTCAATACTTAAAAAATGATATAAAATATTTCTTAATCCTTTAATAATAACATTAATATCATTTTCATCTAATATTTTAAAATCTTTATATTCTCCCAAATAATTTTTAACAATAAAATATTTATCTCCCTCATCTAATTCCATACTATTAATTTTACTAACTGATTTTTTTTTGACAATATTAAATTTAACTCTACTAACTAAAAAATCTGTTGTTGTATTAATTAATTTTTTCGCAATTTGTAAATTCATTTCTTTATCTAAAATATTACCAAAAACAGGTAAACACATTTCTACAAAATTAATAAAATAACTTCTAACAAAAATATAATTAATTTGAATACCTTTTATCATACAATCTAATAATTTTTTATTATTAAAAATATACATGGATTGTTCTTTAAAATTTAAATGTTCTTCTTTTGTACTTAATAATAAGACTTTTAATAAATTTATTAATTGTACTTGCATAACTTCGTCATTTGTTAATAAACTTTCTTGTAAAATATTTAAAACAGGTTCAGATATAATTTGAGCTATATTCATAACTTTTTTTTTTGGTTCAATAAAACTTAATAAAAATTCTAAAAATTCACAAGAAGCAGCATTGACACTAAAATTTTCTCTATAAAATTTTTGACTTATACTTTCTATAAATTTTCCTTGAATAAATCTTAAAGAAATACTCACTAATAAATCTAAATAATGTTCCAAAGAAATTGATTTACTTACTGAACGAATTTGTCTACCTAATTCATCCATATCAATTAATGTTTGAGTGATTGGTTTTTCAACAAAATATTTTATTGAAATTTCAGGTGCATTTATTATAATATTTTTTAATTTTCTAAATGCTTCAATTATACGACGATTGTCATATTCTTTTGTAAAAAATAATTGTTTTTGAAATGATATATACCATGTTGTATCTTTATCTAATAATACTTTTAATAAAGGATCTATTATTTTATGAAATTGATCTTTCGCTTCACTTAACCATGATTTACTTAAATGTCTTAATAATGGATGTTCATGATCTAAAAAATCAAGCATTTTGAAGATACACTCACCATTTTCAAAAAAAATTATGTCTGGATAAAATTCACTTGTTAATTTCCAAAATTGAGAAAATTTTTTAATTGCATTTACATTTTGTTCTATGTCATTTATAGCAAATGTATTACTTATTGTATTTTGAAAAACATTTTGTTCAGATAAAAAAAATTTTATTAATAAATCAGTCACTGGTTTTTGATGATTTTGATCTTCAATTAATATCCATAATCTAGCCATACTTAATTCAATACAATTGCATGAAACATGAGTTTGATTAATTAAATCTTTTAATAATTCATTATCAATTAATGTTTCTGAAATTTCTTCAGTTCTTAAATATGCTTTTATGTTATCATAAATAGAATTTTCACTTGAAACCATAAATAAATCTAATAAAAAAAATATTCCTTCAAGTGCTAATTCAATTTTATAACTAAAAATTATTTTTTCTAAATAAAATATCCATTCTGGTATATCATTATTATCATTCAATATATATTCTTGAATTAATATTGATAATTCAGTACAATTTTTAAATATTTTAAATTCATTTCTTGTTAAAATTTCACATTCTAATAAAACTTTACATATATTAATATATGTTTTATAATAAACTAAAATATTTTTAGCTAAAAGTTCAATTAAAAAAGTATTTTGTTCATTTAATTTTAAAATGTATTGTAAACTATTTCCATTTTTACTTGAAAATTTTATAGGTTGTGTTAAAAATAATTTATTCATATTTTTAGGAAGAAATAAACTAATATCATCTTTTATACCTAGTTGTAAATTTTTAGTAATTTTTAATATTAAAGATATTATTGGATCTAAAATTTTTAAATCTTCTGAATTAGTTATTTTATATAATTGTAAACTTTTTAAAAGACTTGAAATAATTGGAATAAAAAATTTTATTTTCTTTTCAGGTTTTTCTAATTTTATAAAAACTAAACAAAAATTAATAATTCGATTTAATGATTCTAATTCAACCATGAAATTTTTATTATTTTCATTTGAATTTAAATTATCCTCACTAATATTATTTATTTTATTTTCATCATTTTTATTATTTTCTTCTTCATTTAATTCATTATTAAGAAGTTCTTTATTATTATTATTATTAACAACTCCATCTAATTTTTTTCCTAAACTTTGCCATAAGCAATCTAAATATCCACTATCATAATTATAAAAATTTTTAATTCTATTTATAACTTCATCTTTTAATTGTTTATCTGACCTATCCCAATAATATTCAACAACAGTTATTAAATCAATACTAACAGCTTCTAAAATATAATCAACTAATTTAACTTGTTGTTTAAATAATTGGTCAATAATTTTTATTCCATTTAACAAAACTTCATTTTGTTTATTTTCAAAATATAAATTAAACATTTTTTTTAAAGATTTTATAACTAATTGAATCATATATTTTGTATTTGGTTCAGATATATCAAAATCATCATCTTGTCCTGCTCCTAATAACCATATTAATAATCTTCTAGTTGTTGAATAATCATTTTTAATTAAAAGTTTTAAACCACTAATTAATAAATTTATTTTATCATTTTCTTCTAAAATATTATTATTTAAAGGAAAATGTGATATTATAAAATCCATTGATATTCTTTGTGTTTGTAAATCACTATCTTCGATTAAAACTTTTAAACTATTAAGTACAAGTATAGATGTATTAGGAAAAAAGTTTTTTTTACTTATTTCAAATTCAGATTCATTTTCACTTAAATCTTTATAAATAGGAATAGTTTCGTTTATATATTTTATACAATCAATTCTTAATCTACTATTTTTAAATATTATTGACCATAAAATTCCATAAAAATATTCATCTCCTAAAATATTTCTACTTTCTTTAAATATTTCTTTTATTGTCTTTTGTAAAGTTTCATTTTGTTCTTCTAATCCAGGTAAAATACATATTAACATTCCAGATAAACATAATTTAAATTCACATTTTTCTAATGTTAAATAATGTTTTTTAATTATATTTTCTAAAAATTTTATTTTATTTTGTGCAGAAGCATAAATAAAAAATGGAAATAATCCTGAACTATATAAACCTAAATTATCTCCTAATAAATTATTATTATATTTTTTTATATTATCATATAACATTGAATATATTTCTAATGCCATTTCATGTAAACCACCTGGTACAGAAGGATTTAAACATTGAGCAAGTCTTTTTGATAATGTTACTCTATCTGTTAAAATACCCATATTAGATGTTGAATATTTATTTAAATTGTTTTTTAAATTTTTAAGAATTGTCATTAAATCTGGCCATTCTTTTGCATTTGTGAATTTAGGAAGAATTTTATTCGTGATTTTTTTATCAAATTTATCCATTTTATTTAAATTTTTTGATGTATTAATTATAAATTAATTTAAATATTAATATAATAATTAATTTATTCTTAAATATATAAATTTATTTTTTTTTTAATATTTTTTCACAAATTTTAAAAATAAAAAATATTGTGAATTGGGGATTGGGGATTGGGGATTGGGGATTGGGGATTGGG
>JAEEGK010012802.1_pt1 | contig 19009 bp, 18 predicted proteins | sample 8958771 | NCBI WGS metagenome assembly JAEEGK01 (sample SAMN16246547, study PRJNA631951) | gut metagenome | biome: gut microbiome; feature: rumen; material: SC-attached | host: Bos | place: Iran: Karaj | collected 2018-10
CAGAGGTGCCCAAATGGGAAGTTCTAGAGGTTACCATTTGGGAAGTTCTGGAGGTGCCCGTTTGGGAAGTTCTGTTGATTTCTGCGGGTTTTACGGCCTCTTTTTCATCATTTTCCGGTGTTTTTGGCATCATTTTAATCCATTTGGGGCTGTGATCCGTTGTTTTTTCTTCCGCAGTCTCTTCTTCAGAACTTACCGTGAGGGAATCTCCGGAGGTTACCGTTTCAGGCATTTCATCAACGAATTCCTCTTCTGTATCATCAAATTCATCGTCCGCACTCTCCGACAAAATGTCATTTTTATCGTCTTCGGGCGATACTTTACCTTCAGGTTTATCTATAAAATTGCGAACATAAAGCAGACTCGGATAACCAAATCCGCGTTTTTTCTTTTCCAGCAAATGACCTTTTTCAAGCTCTTTCATATATTTCATAACAAGCTTTTCGGATATGTTAAGCGCTTCCGAAATCTCGCCTATTGAATAGATGATATAGACCCTGTCATTCTCATCCAACCACTTATTTTTTCTTGACATTCCCATACGGTCTAACAGAAGACCATACAGGAACTTTGCTTCAATAGACAGCCCGGCATAAACCGGGTCTGTCATCAAAGCCTTTGGTATACGAAAGAAAGCAAACTGTTCTGCTTCCGATCCGTAAAAGTAATCAAATCTCAATTCTTTCCTCCCTTGCTCCATTCATCCAGGAGCCCATAAATAACATCCTCTATCTGTTTGTCTGTGTAATACGACGGGAAATACTGATCCAGCTTTTTCTCGGGGATCACATATTTCCTTGTAAAATGCTTCGGAATACAATCATGGAACAGGTCAATCATAATGTTCTGGCTTATGGGCTTGTTCCCATCAAGGTAATCCTTAAGCTTTGCGATCATGGTGGGCTTGATGACACCGTTCTCTTTGATGTATTCATAGATCCACTGCTGGACCTCGGAACTGAAATATGAAATATCTACTGCACAAACAAACTGAAGGCGTTTAGTATCGACCATATCCAAGAGTTCTGGTTTGAGTTGTGTAAGACGGATGTATCGCTGTACCGTCCGTCCTGTAAGCCCTGCTTCACTACCGACAACTGATGCTGTTTTTTTATCAACAACACTCAACTTGTCGACATCATGTCGACAAGTTCCATCCTCTTCATCTGATAATTTTGCTCTCGCTCCTTGCCTTCTCATGGCGTCCATCTTCATCTTCAGAGCCCACGCCCTCTCACTGGGCAGTATCTCTTCCCTCTGGATGTTCGCGTCCACCATGGCTATAGTAGCTTCATCCGTGTCCATGTCCTTTACGATAGCCGGGATCTTTTCAAGGCCTACCGCCTGTGCTGCATGCATCCGTCTGTGTCCGGAGATCATCTCATATCCGCCCTTATCATCAGGTCTTACAAGTACCGGAGAGAGCACGCCGTTTGCCCTGATGCTCTCAATAAGATCTGCCATCTTTTCATCATCCCTTACCTTAAAAGGATGATTAGCAAAGCTGTGAATGCGCTTGATCTCGATCTCTTCCGTTGCTTCTCCCTTGGGTACTCCGAGAAGTTCCTCAACGCTTGCCATATGTATCTTCTGTGCCGGTCTTAAATTCTTATCGCTCATTTCTATGCCCTCCGTGTCTTTTCTTCAACTTCGTCTGTGAACTTCTCATATGCTTCGGAAACCTTTCCCTTGCTGCAATGGGTATATATGCTTGTACCTTCTGCGCTGGTTTCTGCAGCCTTTACAGAAGCCGGGATATAGGTTTCAAAGGTTCCGATGCTTTCACCGTAGGTGTCCTTCACCATGTTGAAAATGTCTTTCACATAATTACTTCTCAGATCAACCATTGTAAGAACTATGCCTGCGATCTGAAGCTTACGGTTAAGCCTGCGCTTTACCATAAAGATGGTTCTGATAAGCTGCTGAAGACCTTTTACGGGAAGGTATGCAGCCTGCACCGGGATAAGAACCGAGTCAGCGGCTACAAGGGCATTAATGGTCATCATTCCGAGGGAAGGCATACAATCGATTATCACGTAATCATATGCATCCTTTATGCTGTCCACGATGTCTCGTAAGATCACTTCCCTGCTCATCACATTTGTCATGGTGACCTCCAGAGCAGAAAGCTCAATGTTGGCAGGGATAAGGTCAACTCCCTCGGGATGATGTAAAATTCCCTCCCTGACCTGCACCTCTTCCTCGTTAATGGACTTAAGCATCAGCGTGGAAAGCGTAATGCTTAAAGCATCCGGCTCCGCAAAGCCCAGGCTCACCGTAAGTGATCCCTGGGGATCCGCATCGATCAGCAGGACACGATGTCCTTTTCTTACCAAACCGATGCCAAGATTCACTGCTGTGGTTGTCTTTCCGACTCCGCCCTTTTGATTGGCTACTGCAATTACTTCACTCATTTTTCCTTCCATCCTTTCATCTTTTATCTATGCTGTTCATCTGCTTCCTATGCATCCATTTTTCCAATAAGTCCAATATCACGCTCTCAATCTTCTGCGGTGTATAAGTCTTAGGAAAATATTTCATTACTTTATTCATAGGAATCGTCAGATTCCAGCATTCCGGTTTCTTCTGTTCATTCATGATCTTAAGTATCATGTCTTCGGTCAGTTTCCTGCTCTGAAAGAGCTTTTTAATCCTTACAGCCTGTGCATACGAGGGTACCGACTGCTCACTTTGGATCGTTAAAAAGACCCAGCCCTGTTCCTCTTCCTCAAGGAAAGAGATTGCCGATCCGGTTGTAAGTCCAAGCTTTCCCTCATCTACCATCTGAAGTAAAGGCGGTATCAGATCGTTCAGTCTTATATAACGTTGGATCTGCGCAGCGCTGTCAGGACTGCTTTCGGCAATGATATCCCTTGATGTGATCCGCTTGTTCCTGTCGTAGTGGTCAGATGTAAGGTCATTTCTTGCCCCCTGCCTTTTGATAGCATTAAGCTTCATCCTGTATGCTTTTGCTTTTTCACTTGGCAGGATATCCTCACGCTGAAGGTTTGAGTCGACCATCATCACGGTTGCAATGTCGTGATCTACATCTTTTACGATCACAGGCATTGTTTTAAGTCCCAGGATCTCCGAAGCTTTTTTTCTTCGATGCCCGGAAATGAGCTCATACTTCCCGTCTCCAAGAGGTCTTGCGATAGCCGGAACGAGAATGCCCACCTTTCGTATGCTCTCGGTGATCATTCTCATTTGCTCATCGTTGCAGATGCGGAAAGGATGATCTTCAAAGGTTATTAAGTTGTTGAGATTGATATAAGTGATTTTTTCAGACATCTAAATCCTCCATAAAAAGTGATTTAGACAGTGAACAATTCCGAATAACGGGTAGGAGAAAAAAGTTGTTAAGACCAAGTTCTTAATTCTTGGGTTTAACCCATTTTTTAACCCATTAGATGAATTTAACCCCGATTTAACCCCTAAAATTTTGGATAAAATCGGACAGATTATGACAGAATCAAACAAAATAAAAAACCCCGGAAACATGTTGTTTCCAGGGTATGTAAGCGAATACTATCTCTTTGAGAACTGAGGTGCTCTTCTCGCTGCCTTTAAGCCGTACTTCTTTCTTTCCTTCATACGAGGATCTCTTGTTAAGAAGCCTGCCTTCTTAAGAGCGGGTCTGTAATCTGCGTCTGCCTTAAGGAGCGCACGGGAAATTCCGTGACGGATAGCTCCTGCCTGACCTGTAAATCCGCCGCCGCGAACTGTGCAGATAACATCAAACTTGTCGCCGGTCTGTGTAAGCTCAAGGGGCTGACGAACAACCATCTTAAGTGTATTGAGGCCGAAGAACTCGTCCATATCGCGCTTGTTTATTGTAACCTTACCTGTGCCGGGTACGAGATATACTCTGGCAACAGAGCTCTTTCTTCTTCCTGTTCCGTAATATCTTGCTGATTTAGATGCTTTAGCCAATGTCTTGTCCTCCCTTCATTAAAACTTGAACTCTAATACTTCGGGCTTCTGAGCCTGATTGTTGTGCTCAGCTCCTGCATAAACGTGAAGCTTTTCAATCATGCCTCTTCCGAGAGGTCCGTGAGGGAGCATTCCCTTAACAGCAATCCTGATCACTTCGCAAGGATCCTTCTCGAGCATTTCTCTGAGAGTGATCTCTGTCGTTCCGCCTGCGTATTTCGAGTGTGAGAAGTATACCTTCTGATCAAGCTTCTTTCCGGAAACCTTGATCTTAGCTGCGTTGACAATGATCACATTATCACCGAGGTCAAGGAAAGGTGTATACTCGGGCTTATTCTTACCTTTTAAGATCTGTGCAACTGCGGATGCAAGACGACCAAGTGTCTGTCCTTCTGCATCTACAACATACCATTTTCTCTGTACGTTTGCAGCGCTTGCAACATAAGTCTTCATTGAGATTCCTCCTAAATTAGATTATTCTTGCCTTAAGGCAAATTTCATTCGTATTTCTGAACAGGTGGCATTATATAAAAAGAAACACCGCCTGTCAACAGTGTTTCTCACCTTTTTTGAAAAAAAATCGATTTTTTGGATTTTTAATGCGTTTTTATAATTTCAAAAATGATTTTATTGCGCATGCGGCTACATAATTTCAAATTCACAATAAACCACATCATCGAAGACTACTTTATTTCCCTCCACCGTTTTATGGATCGTGATCGGCTTTACAATACGATATTTTCCGTTTTTTACGTATCCGTAACTATCCAGATTGAAATCCAGACTTAAACGCGTCCCCATAAAACGACCTACGCTATAGCTTGTAGTGCCCCATTTTGTTTCTTCCTTCGGTTTAACACTGGTCCAAGTGCCATCTTTCAGGACCTCAAGTTCCCAGCTGTCACCTGTTGCCACATCGTAATCAGCCTCAACGGAAATATCGAAGCCATATGTTCCGTAGACATTCTGGCCGTTCACAGAAACATTGCAGAACGGCGAAATGTACTCAAGATTGTATTCTTTGCAGCTGCCCGTACTCTTATTGCCGGAGTATCCGTCAGCGGCAGTTACCGGCTCCGGATCATAGTAATTCTCAGTGGGCGCACATGTAGTTGACACTCTTGACGTCATGTTCTGACTGATATTCAAATCCTCTTTGGTTCCTTCGGGTCCCATATTGATCGCTTGATCACATTCTACTGAAGCGAACTGTTTTTTTGCTTCAGTAGGCTTTCTCAAAAGATTAGAGTTGGCAATGACTGCACCACCACCGACAAGTATCAAAACTATAGCGGCGGCAGTAAGGCCCAATTTGAACCACGGTTTTCTCGTGATATCAATGATTCCGTTTCCATGCCTGTTAGCACTCTTCTTTCTCAGAGCATCGGTTTCTTTAATTATATCGTCATCCAAATAAGACAACGCTTCAGAAATCTTTTCCTTATCCATATTAAACGGTGAAACCCTCCGTTTCCAAAAAAACCTTTAACTTCTGCCTTGTTCTGAACAAGACCATTTTAGCTTTTGCTTCGGTCATACAATAATATGCGGCAACGTCTTTAAGCGAATCTGCATAGAAATACCGACCCACAAAAAGGTTTCTGGCTTCGTCACTCTGTTCCCTTAAAAAGGAGCTGATGACCTCACCCAATCTTTTAGCCTCAAGTTTTTCTTCGACATCCGAAGCTCCGGGAATACATTCTTCAAGTTCATCGATGGATGTCGTAAATTCCGAAGGGATCCTCTTTCCCGCATGATTTTTTCTGTAAACGTCAATAGCATGCCCTCTTGTCAATTTGCCCAAAAAGAGTGAAAGCACATCGGGTTTATGAGGAGGCATTGCATTCCATGCCGAAAGATATGTGTCATTTACACATTCCTCCGAATCTTCGTTGTTGTATAAAATATTATTGGCAATCTTTAGCAAATACTTACCGTACTTGTTCTGCGTTTCGGTAAGCGCAGTTTCATTTCTGTCGAAATAAAGCTGCACAATTTTTGCATCTTCCATTTTTTCCACTCTTACCCTAAATCACGTTAAAATATGTTCTCGGTTTCATTTTTTGATAAAAATATCAAAAAAACTGTATTTTGAGCCGTTACTCTCCCCGCAGCTCTTAATCCTTGTTTACTTTATCACCCATGCCAACGGCATATTCCAGGACTTGTTTTTATAATAAAACGTAACACTGTTCATAAGATACTCCCCGTTATAATACATGCAGGAAGAACTTCCTCCGTCCAGATTTGCGGCATTCACTGCTCCGTATTCAGCCATAAGGTCTATCAGATCCGATGCGGAAGCGCCTATATGCCCGCCTGTGCCTCGTCCGTCAGTAACCAGCAGAAGCATCGCCCCGTCAGCTCTTTGTCCGATAGCAGTCCTGGGATTCAGTCCGCTGCCCATTCCGTTCATCTCACGTTTCTCACCATTGATTATAAGCTGAACAAAATGATTGTTCTTGTCACTGGTTTCTTCCTGAAAGCATACAGCATCACGTATCTTTTTTCTTTCAACAAGCTCCTCTATACCTGCTTTATCATAAGTTGAGATATTTTCGACTATCAATATATGATCTTCCGTAAGACCTATCAAGACAAGACCTTTTTTTTCTTGCGGTTCATTTCGGAGAATCTCTCCGTTACTGATGGCCACGCCGTAAGGCATACCACCCTTGTTGTCTTTTTCTTTGTACAGACCGCCGTTAATACCTGCCACTGCTCCGATCTGTTTCACAAATTTATCCAGCGTCTGTCCCGTTTCCCCAAAGGGATACTTGGCAGCAACACTCATACGGGAAGGATCATAGACCACCATCATCTTTCCCGTAAAACTTCCGCCGGAAACATCATACACATCTATGCCGTCTCCGTCCGGATCTTCAACAGTCTTACCTTGCGTTCTTATGTCTTCCGAAGTGGCTACACTGCCGGCATTAACTTCTGTGATCTGTTCCTTGTACACCGGATTCCTTGGATTAACGATTATCAGCGTTTCATCCACTTCCGTGTTCATGTCCGCCATCGAATTGGATGCAACTATCTCTTTTATCTCTTCCTCGCTCAAGTACCAGCTTACGATAAACTTAAGCGCCCCTGTTTCAAGCATAGTCGTTACAAATGTCCGTTGAGCATGAGGTCTCTTACTGCTGCACGCAAGACCGCATACACCGTAAAGGATCAAAAAGACCACTGCAATAAAAGTAAAAAGGAAAGCCAGACCCTTGAGAACTATTTTCCCAATATTCATCTTTTTCTGATAATCTTTCATTATCGGAACTCTTCTCCATCCGCTTAAAAGGTTGCTATTTCCGCGATCAACCATTTAATGCTGTTTTCCGCTTCCTCGTTTTTCACAAAATAAAATCTGCTTAACGTGTCATCATTGGCAGTATTGTTAAACTTGTGCTTAACCGGGTTCCAAAGCTTCAGAACCTTTGTAAACGATACATCTACGGAAAAACAATTTTCTCCGTACCGTATGTAATTCTCTATTTTTTCATTCTGTATTTGCGGATCAGGCTCATGATCACTGATGGTCTTGATATCTACCCTGTTTGCCCACCCCTTCAGATCATTATACAATTCTGTTTCTTTAAGAAGATAGGGCTCAAGAAGCGAAAAGCCATGGTCTTTCGGATAACGCGGCTTGTAATCAAGTCCTGCGGTGCTCATGCCTGCCGTATATGCAATGCTATTTCCCTCGCTGTCTTTAAATTCATGGATCGTGCCCAAATCATGATGCATGAGAGCGCTCCACTGCATAACGCTAAACATGACCTCTTCTCTCGTCAGCACATCCGTATCAAGCTCATCTTTTGCGGTTTGTTCAACTATAGTAAATACATTACCGTCCCATACGGGTTTTATCTCATTATTAAGGTTGTCATATATTATGATCTCCGGTTCCGAAAGCGCATTTCCGAATACATAATCCGCCCCCTTCGGAATATCCGCAAAGGCATAGCACCTTTTACAGATCGAATAATCCGCATATGCGGATATATAATCCTCAGCCTTGGCAGATGACTTCAAAAAAAACACACTGAAGTTGTCGGGTATATTCATATAAAAGGTTTTCAGTTCAGGAAAACAATTCCTTACTATAATTCCCTCATTACCGTATTCATCCGCTATTTTCACTTCAAAATCCGCATCGGGTGTTTCCGTTTCAACCGAGAGTTTTTTGTAATCTCCCTCCGGTTCCGAAACTTTTACGGTATCATCCAAAACCACGAAGTTTTTAGGTATATCTATGATATTTACATACTTTTTAACTATGATCTCCTCGGGTGTGGGTATGGGCGCAGCTGTCACCTTAGCGATCTGTGCGGCCTCGGCAATAGCTTTTTCCTTGTCTGCCTCGTACCTGTCAAGCATATTATTGCATACCACAAGTACTGCTGCTCCGATAAGAAACAGCAGTACGGTATATACTGTATATACTTTAATGAATTTGCTCCGCATTACCCCAATTTTCGAGAATTCCTTTTTCGCCTCTTCTTTATTTTTTTCCTAATATGAACCGCTAACGGTATTTCTATTACGATCGCCGTGATCGCTATCACAAGTATCCACTTATGTGCCTGAACATATTCAGACTCCACTACCTCCACAGCCTTGTCCTTTACATCGTTTCCGAATTGCATAATAGCAGGCAGAGGTGTCGGAGTCGATGTATTTGTCGGTGTCGGTGTATTGGTCGGCGTCGATGTAGGCGTATTGGTTGGTGTTGGCGTCGGAGTCGGTGTTGGCGTCGGCGTCGGTGTCGGTGTATTCGACGGCACCAGCTCAAGATATGAAGTGGATATCCATCCATAGGTCTTTCCCGTCTCCGTATCAACCTCCACTCTTGCCCAGTCCATCTTCTCGCCTTGAACAAACAGATCCAATGCAAGTCTTGAACCCGAATCAAACATACCCAATATCTTCGAGTTGGTGGTATAGGATTCTCTCACCGTAAGTCGCCCGTTCTCTGTCACGACCTTATATTCGCCTGCCTCATATAAGGGTGCGATCGGAGCTGTAGGCGTCGGTGTCGGAGGAAAGGCTGCTATGAGTTCGACATAGTTCATCACTACCCAGCCCCAGGCCGAAACATTTTCCTGCCCGTCTTCCATATACGCAGGCGGAACCATATACTCCGTTCCGTCCGTAATTTTGTAATTGGGAACATTCATAACATATCCCCAATGATATCCGTTTTCATTGTAAGTAAAGTCGGAAATAACCACCGTCGCCCCTTTTGGCAAATGCGTGATTATCGACGAGTTTAAGCTTGTATCCGCTCTGAGATTAAGAGAAGAATCATCCGCTACCATTACTCTGTAAAAACCGGGTGTATAGGTAGTGGGGATGGGGGTATTCTTCGGTATGAGCGAAACGGAGCTTGTGGGTGTGGGAGTAATGTTCTCCCTCAAAACAGCAATATCTTCCTTGCTGATCTCGCCGTAGAAGGTATCGTAGTAGTTCTTGTAAACATATGACCAGTCAAGAGTATGATACTTTTTGGCGAACGACTTCCACGTATGAGTCTGAACGGCGCTGACATAGCACCTCTTGCCCCAGTTACAATCGATCACGTAAAGCTCACCCTTGTTAAAGTCAACACCGAGAATAATAACGGAATGAGCACCGTAGTTACAACGTATATGCGTTCCCGGATGAATGTATTCCGCATTATCGATGAACCATTCTTCAACTTCCGGACCCGATATGTCTTTGCTCTCGGTTTCAGGACCTGCAATATACATGAACTTACTGCGCTTTCCGATGTTGTTTACACCGAAAAGCACCTGCTCGATGAACATGGCATAGCCCATACACTGAGTTGCCTTAAGGTCCACAACTTCACCCTCGATCTCAACATATCTCAAACAGTTACACCGAGGGTCGGTAAGGTTGTTATACAAGCAGTCGATATCCGGATGATTCGGGTGGCATGTACAAGCCATTCCGTTTTTCGAGAAGAACGTTCCCGGCCCGTAGAGTTCAAATGCATAGTCAAGTCTTTCCGCAATGTATTTGTCTGCCGAAAACTGCGATCCGTAGTTTCCCGCATCATTGTCAAAATTATCAACGTTAAGAGTAGTCGCAGCTTCCGCCTCGACAGGTTCAGAAAGAAATCCCGTTCCCGTCACCGTCTGCAATAACAATGAAAATATTAAAATTTTAGCTATTTTACGATGTCTGATCTTCATTCTTAAAAATTATTCCCATTCATTAGCTGTAATCTTGTCAAACAGATCCCAAAAGTCCTGTGATAAAAACTTACCGTACACATATCCGCCCTTTTCGGCTGCTCTGGTAAGTCTTGAATCATAATAGACCATCTGTCTTTCAAGTTCTTCAAGTCTCAACCTTTCGGCCTCTTTTTCCTCTGCTATCCTTGCCTGTTCCCCGTATGTCACAAGGTTTTCCATTATATCGTTTCCGGTATCCGTACCGACGGTAGTGCGATATATTCCAAAACAAGCCGCATCCGCAAGATCGAATTTAGCGTTTTTAATATATGTTCCGCACCAGCTGTCGGTCATCCTGCTCTCATATGTTTCCTTAAGCAGTTCCTTCACACCGTTTCCCATATCCAATACCAGTTTTCCGTCCGCCTTTTTGTGCATATATGTCTTGGGCACGTTCCACGTTCCGTATTCTTCGGCGGAAGCGGAGAAATATGCGTTGTCCTGGGTATAGTTTACCGCTTCGGACACAGCATCCGACAAAAGTATATGTGTTGCATTTCCGTTTTGATCTTCATGTCCCGGACAGATCACAACCAACGGTCTGTACTTCCTGATGAGCTCAGTGGCAAATTCCAAAACCTCACCATAGCCGTAAAACATGATCGCCTGATCTTCCTTTGTCAAAACCTTATTTCTGAAATGGCCGGTCTCCGGATAATATTTTACTCCAAGCTTCCACAAAGAATCAAGTTTTTCATGCTCTTTTATCTTTTCTTCGGTAGTTACATATTCGCACATATATACTACCTGTACGTTCAGGTTCTTTTGCCCCGCATATATTGCTTCTACGGCTCCGAAATCTATGATCTCATCTCCCTCATGGGGCGCAAAGATCAATATGTCCGCATCCTTTGGAAGTTTCTTCCATTGTTGCACATTCTCCGGTATCTCGCCGTTCGGGAAGGCATATATTCCGCATATGCCTGTCGGCTTGTTAAATCCAAGCTCACACTCCGTCACTTCCTCTTTAAATTCAACATACTCATGAAGAAAACCTTCCTGCCCATGGATCCTCGTCTTTCCGTTATAAGTCAGATCCCATTCTCCGGGAACAGCCTCCGCATCAAACAATATATAGATTGCCTTGATCGGTTCATTTGCTTCAACTTTTAATGTTGTTCCTTCCTCAAAGTCAACTATGGTATTGATGTCGTCATCCCTGAGCAGTGCAAGTTCGGAAGTTTCTTTTTCTTCCGCGGAAAGACTGAATACAAATCCTTCGCTTTCTTCCGCTCCTGCCGTGACAGGCTTGACTGTCATGGTCAGTAAGGTAAAAGCCATGATACCCGCCAATATTCTTTTGGTCTTTATAAAATCTTTTTTCACTGCTGTTCTGCCTTATTCACATAATAGTCGATGGAAGCAATGCCCCCCAGATACTTGATCTCACCGATCTTAGCCTTTTTTTTCGCCTCAAGTGCGATCTGCTCCTCATAGGTTACAATATTGTCTGTCATCCTCATTTCCGTACCGTTTCCTTCATCGGGTCCGACAAGCGTCCTGTACAGGCCAAAAGCCGCACAGTCGTACTTGGCTTTTACATCCGAAACCCGAAAAGCCAAAACCTGCTGTGTCTCGTGTTTCAAATAGGCTGTTTTCAAAACATCCAGACCTGTTGCACCGTTAAAACCGGAAAGCGGTGCTCTGAGATTCAAACGTAATTTGTTTTTATCGTATAAGTGATAATATGCCTTGGGTACATCCCACGTTCCGTATTTTTCTGCCGATTTCGGATAGACCTCGGGATCAGCGGTATTTTCCAAAGCTTCCGCCGCTGCTTTTGCAAGCAGACGATGCGCTCCGTGACCGTATTCTCCTTTAAAATCCTGTGAAACCAGTATCTGCGGCTTGAAGCGTCTGATATTCTCGGCCACAAATTCCACTACCGCGTCATAATCATATTGTGTCAACGCTGTCTCCAGCGACCTGCTGTCTACATCCGGGAAATTACCGTTAACCGGATAATTTCTTATCCCCATTTCCCATAAACCGTCGAGTTTTTCATGTTCTCTGGTAACGTATCTGTAGCCGTAATCATTTCGGGTAAAATCACACATATATACGACCTGAGTTTTGAGTTTTTCCTGTCCGCCGTAAAGAACACAGACTCCGCCCAAAAACAGTACCTCATCATCAGCATGTGTTGAAAATATCAGGAAATCCGCCTTTTCACAAGCAGGTGTCCACCTCTGAACCTCCTTGGGCAATTCTCCTTCACCGTAGGCCTCTATTTCCACGATCCCCGTCTTCCTGTACGGGAAGCTTAAGGTGCATGAAAGAGTTCCTTCAGGTAATTCCACATATTCATGCAGGAATCCGTTTTTTCCACAGACTATCTCACTGTCTCCTACCGTGAGTATCCACTCACCGGGGATCCTTACCGCCGCCCACTTTATATACAATCCCTGCAAAGGCTCGTCAGCCTCTATATGCAGACTCTGCCCCGCTCCAAAAGCTACGAAGCTTTTCGAGCCCGCTCCGTCTGCGGAAGACCCGTCTGACAGTTTTTTACAACTCTTGCCTTCGGAATGCTCGTAAGAAACCTTTACGTTTTCTGCCTCGTTTGCATAGACCGCTTCGGTTTCCGCCATCCCCGGGCTCACAAAAAGCATCAATAATATTGTAATTAATAGTTTTCTTTTCATACCGGCCAACTGACCACCGATCATTTTACAACGAATCCGATCGGCAGGTTCCATGATGTATTTGCTTTACGGAATGTTGTGCTTTCCATGATGTATTCACCGTTATAATACATGCAGGATGAACTTCCGCCATCCAGATTGGCGGCATTCACAGCTCCGAAATCCAGCATTACTTCGATCAGATCGGAAGCAGAGGCTCCGAGATGCCCCGAAAAGCCTCTTCCGTCGGTAACAAACAGCAGTAAAGCGCCGTCAGCTCTCTGACCGATGGCTGTCCTCGGATTGTAACCGCTTCCGAGGTTGCCGTTCAATTCTCTTCCTTTTCCGTTTATCACAAGCTGTACAAAATGATTGTTTGCGTCCTTAAACTCTTCCTGGAAGCAACAACCGTCTCTTATTTTCTTTTCCTTGATCAGTTTCTTGACCCCTTCCTCATCAAGCTGGGAAACATCTTCCACTATGAGAATATTGTCATATGTTAAGGCGATCAGCACCATTCCCGCCTTTTCCTGCGGTTTGTTGGTCTTGATGCTGCCATCACATATCGTAACGCCATAGGGTCTTCCACCGGATTCCTTTTGATAGTATATTCCACCGTTGATCCCGGCTACACCGCCGTATTTTTCAACGATCTCATCTATAGGCGCGCCTTTTTTGTAATCATGGTAATATGACTTAAGCGTGACTCTCGACGGATCAAGAACGATCATCATCGTCCCGTAGAAATTTCGTCCCGCTACGCTTTTAATGATTATGCCGTCTCCGTCTTCATCTATGTCCTCATCGTTATTGAACTGCAAGCTGCCCTCGTAGGCTGTCGTGATAACCTCGCTGCTGACGGAGTTTGAAAGATTTCTGCTTTTCACCTCTTCGTTTCCCGCCACAACCGTTATAAGCTCGGTATTGACCTCTTCGTTAAACTGATCCATTGAATTCTTGTTTACGATCTCATTGATCTCTTCCGAAGACAGATACCATGACGCCAAAAACTTCAATGCTCCGGTTTCAAGGATCGTGCTTACAAAGATCTCTCTTGCAGTCTCGGATCCCCCGTTGCATATTACATTCATAACCAATACAAGCGTCAAAAGCAGACCTGCCACAGCGGTTCCTATGCAGGCAAATACTCTTCCGATATTTTTCATTATGATCTTGAATATTGGTTTCTTGTTATCCACTATCAATTCTCCATCTTGGCTCTTAATCCGGCCAGTTTCCATTTTCCGTCATGCAGACAAAAGAAAAACGTACTGTTGGTTTCGTCATATATCTCACCGGTTTCATACTTTGTCCTGATGTATATCTCTTTTTTAAGATATACATCACAGGAAAACATCTTTTCGTCATACATTATGTAATTGGAAATTTTTTCTTCTATAAACTCCGTATAATCATGCTGGTCCATCCACGTGATGTCTTTTCCCGTAGCATACTTATAGGAGTTCTCGTAAAGATCGGTCCCTTCGATCAGATATTCCTTCAGGGCTCCGAATCCGTGCTGATCTCCCTCTAAGTCGTTTGTCAGGAACAATGAATAGTTTTTCACGATCGACACAGGGTCCACGGCCTCTATGACCTCTTTCGGAACCGTCTCCATTGGATAAATATCCGAGATCTCAAAATAATTGTGCTCAAACTCATAATCGATCCTGCGGTTAAAATTATCTGTCAGCTCAAGTTCCGGAAGTTTCAGCAACCCGGTTATTCTGTAGCTGACAAGCCGGGGCATTTCCGCAAATTTTTCGAACTCCGCATATGCCTCATTGGCTTCTCTTGAAACCACAAACTCCTGCATATCCCTGTCGCCCCACTTTACCGTAAAGCAATCCGGGATCTTAAATGCCACATCGCTTACCGTGACATCGTCCCCGTTTCTGTACTCCATTTTATGTCCGTAGTCGTCTTCGATCAGCAGGGAATCACTCAGCGTAGCATATTCATAGTGGACCGATCCGTTCTCGGGATATCCTTTAAGGAGCTTTCCCTTGTCCGATACTATGAAGCTTGTGGGCAGGATCAGATTATAGTTATTATACTTTGCGGTAACGTATCCGTTTTCACTTACAGTCCCGCACTCATTTCCGTATTGATCGAACACTCGAACATCTTTCAGATTGTAGAGATTGTCTATTGTATAAACAACATTCCCGTTTCTCTCTTCCCATGTCACGCCGTCCGATGTCTTCGTAACATCACGTCCGTCCAGTTTTGCCATGAAATTGGAGGGTATATCGATGCACTGTGTATATTTCGTCAACGTTACTACCGGTGAGATCTTTCCGTTGGACCACCTGTTGGAAGTCAATATCTCCATAATGATCTTGGAATCGTCGCATTTAAGCTGCAACTTGGCCAGTAGCTCTCCGTCTCCGTAAAAACCATATATCTGCTCTGTTTCGCTGTAGCTTCCCGAAAGGATCTTCCATGTCCATTCGGAAACATTTGCTATCTTCTTCTTATACTCCGCAAAAATATCATTCTCATACGGACTGATCTCAATATCGGGATAAACGATCAGCTCATCCGCATTTCCGTTCTTAACAGCCTCGATAAAATCATCCATGGCTGCTTCCACAACATGATACGGCTGTGAATCTTCGTATTCGTTAATATTTGCCTGAACATAATCAACCGCAAAATCCGCAAACAGGATTATTGCAGCCAACAATATTCCGTATATTGTTCTGAATATCGCCTTATCCTTCATTTTCGGTTACATCCCAATTTTTTTATTCTTCTCCCGCATATTCGATCTTCATCAAAGTCAACCCCTGCGGAGGTGCAGTCGGTCCGGCATTTTCCCTGTTACGGGATTCAAGTATCTCTTTGACTTTTTCCGGGCCGTAATCTCCCAAACCAACACGTACAAGCGTACCGGCTATGATCCTCACCATGTTATATAAAAACCCGTTTCCGGTTATCCGAACAGTAATAAGATTGCCCTCCGTGATCACATCCGTTGAATATATGGTTCTCACATGATCCGGAACCACGGTATGTATCGAGCAAAATGAGGTGAAATCATGCGTTCCCGTAATATAAGATGCAGCCTCCCTCATTTTATCCGTATCTAATTTTTTATACACAAAATATGTGTATTTTCTGTTAAAGGGCTGAATGAAATCAGCATTCCATATTCTGTATTCATATGTCTTTCGGCATTTCCTCTTTCGGGGATGAAAACTCATCGGAACTTCACATGACCTTTGGATCACAATATCCTCAGGTAACGAGCGGTTCAATGCATAGCAAAACTTCTCTCCGGGTATCCGTGACTCAGTATCAAACACGCATATATTCCCCATGGCATGTACTCCGGCGTCTGTTCTGCTCGCTCCGATCAAAAGGATCTTTTCTCCCAAAAGCCGCTCAAGTTCGCAGGTCAGAACTCCGGCAATCGTTTCACCGTTATCCTGTATCTGCCATCCGCAGTATTTTGTTCCGTCGTATGCCACCTCAAGCATTACTCTTTTCATAACAAAGCCACCACTTTATCGCTTACGATTACGGCCGCCACATAAACTGCCAGCAGGATATATGCAAATGCATCTCTCTTTGCATATTTCAGGGGTTTCATGGAAGTCCTGCCCTCATCTCCGCGATAGCATCTTGCTTCCATGGCCATAGCGAGCTCATTTGCTCTTCTGAAGGCCGAAACAAAAAGGGGTACGAAGATCGGAACAAGAGCCTTGACTCTGTCTTTGAACTTTCCTTCTTCAAAATCAGCACCTCTTGCCTGCTGTGCCTTCATTATCCTGTCTGTTTCCTCCATGAGTATCGGTATGAAACGAAGAGCAATAGACATCATCATTGCGATCGCATGAACCGGAACATGGATGACCTTCATCCATCTCAGCCCCGTTTCCATGCCGTGAGTAAGCTGGTTCGGTGTGGTTGTTAAGGTCATAAGGGAAGAGCCGGTAATAAGGAAAAACAGCCTGAGTCCCATAAATGCGGCATTCCTGAGTCCCTCCCAAGTGATCTTCAGGAATTTCCATTCAAAGATCACCGTTCCCGATCCGCTGAAAATATTAAAGATCAAAGTAAATATCAACAAAAACCAGATCGTCTTCAAGCCCTTCATCATATACTTAAAGGGAACTCCCGACAGTCTGACGACGGCAAACAAACCTATGCCCGCTATAACAAAGCCCAGGAATGTGTGAAACAAAAACATTGATATTATAAATACCAAAGTTGCCGTCAATTTAACCCTCGGATCAAGTCTGTGTATGACAGAATCCGCATAATAATATTGTCCAAGTGTAATATCTCGTAACATCGTTCTTTCTCAAACTCCCGCAACCGCTTTGAGCATCTCTCCGGCTTCTTCGATGGTTGTAGCAATACCCGGAAGAGGAATCCCTCTTTTGATCAATTCTGCCGTGAGATACGTAACCTGCGGAGCCGCAAGCCCTATCTTCTCAAGTTCTGCGTAATTTTTGAACACTTCCTTTGTCGGACCGTCAAATCTGACATTTCCGTGATCCATTACGATAAGTCTTTCCACATATCTTGCCACGTCTTCCATGGAATGAGACACCAAAACCACAGTAATGTTTCTCTCGGTTCTGATGCGCCCGATCGCTTCCAGGATCTCATCTCTTCCTCTCGGATCCAGACCTGCCGTGGGTTCATCGAGAACGATGACCTCCGGCTTCATCGCAAGTATACCGGCGATTGCAACACGTCTTTTCTGTCCGCCCGACAGATCAAAGGGTGAAACATCATAGAGTTCCTCTCCTATGCCGACTGTTTTCAGGGCATCAAATGCCCTCATTTGTACCTCAAGTTTGGGGAGCTTCATATTGGCCGGTCCAAATTCCACATCCTTCTCAACCGTTGTCTCAAAAAGCTGATACTCCGGATACTGGAAAACCAGCCCTACCTTGGTCCTGAGCTCTCTGCGCGAAAAATCCTCATCCCAAATGTCTCTGCCATTGTAATAGATGTTCCCGCCCGTAGGCTTTACAAGCCCGTTCAGGTGCTGTATCAGAGTGGATTTTCCGGAACCCGTATGTCCTATGATCCCGATAAATTCTCCGTCCCTGATCTCCAGGGAAACATCGTGAAGAGCGGGCATTTCCATAGCCGTACCCTTTTGATATATATAATTAACTTTATCCAAATAAAGCAAGTTTCAACCTCATTTCTTACTGCATGCCGCTGTAAACGCATCGGCAAATTCTTCGACGGACAAAACGCCCTCAGGCATATCCACTCCGCTCTCCCTAAGCTTGTAGGCCAGTTCCGTGACCTGCGGAAGATCAAGGCCGTGGCTCTTAACCTCCTCCGGTCTCGAAAAGATCTCACGTGGAGTTCCCTGCATAACAACCTTTCCGTTGTCCATTACGATAACCTTGTCACAACCCGTAACTTCATCCATATAATGCGTGATCAGCAAAATAGTGATCCCCTCTTTGCGGTTTAATTCATGTATAGTTGCAATAACTTCCTTTCTGCCGTTCGGATCAAGCATCGCCGTAGGCTCATCAAGCACTATGCACTTAGGCTTCATTGCAAGTATACCTGCAATGGCTATCCTTTGCTTCTGTCCTCCTGACAGATGATTGGGAGAAGACTCCCTGTACGCTGTCATTCCGACCTTTTCCAGCGCATATGCAACTCTTGCTATAATGTCATCTGTCGGAACGCCAAGGTTTTCCGGGCCGAATGCCACATCTTCTTCCACCACCGATGCCACAAGCTGGTTATCGGGATTCTGAAAAACCATACCTGCACTCTGTCGAATGCCCCAAATGTTTTCTTCCTTTGAGGAATCAAGTCCGTTAACAAACAAAACTCCTTCGGTGGGCTCCAATATGGCATTTATTTCCTTTGCCACCGTAGATTTTCCGGAACCGTTATGTCCGAGTATGGCAACAAAATCCCCTTTTTTGATGTCGAGATCAATACCGTCGATGGCTCTTACAATACCCTCAACGTTTCCTTCCTCATCTCTCCTTATATATTCATATGCAAGTTTGCTTGCTTTTATCATTCTAAAACCTGTCTTTCAATTTTTGTGCAACGTTATCCATATTAAACATTATTTTATCGTCACTGTTCACACACCCCAGCCCAGCATTCGCAATCCGCTTCGCTACTTGCTCATGTGGGTGGGGGTGTTACTGCTGCGCAGAATATGCAAGATGCTAAAACTCTTTGAAAGCAAGCTTTCAGAGTTTT
>JAEEGK010012803.1_pt1 | contig 19009 bp, 19 predicted proteins | sample 8958771 | NCBI WGS metagenome assembly JAEEGK01 (sample SAMN16246547, study PRJNA631951) | gut metagenome | biome: gut microbiome; feature: rumen; material: SC-attached | host: Bos | place: Iran: Karaj | collected 2018-10
CAGGAGGTCTAAAGCAGGTCGGCGAGCACTATGGCGGCCATGGCTTCTACGATGACGGGGGTGCGCTGGGCGAAGCAGGCGTCGTGACGCCCCTTAATCTGCAGGGTGGCTTCTTTCTTATTCTCGAAATCCCAGGTCTTCTGGGGTTTGGCTATGCTGGATGTGGGCTTGAAGGCTACGCGGAACACTATGGGCGCGCCGTTGGTGAGCCCGCCGTTTACGCCGCCCGCGCCGTTCTTCACGGGACCTTCCGGCCCGAAGGGATCGTTATGCTCGGAGCCCTTCATCCTCGCTGCCGCGAATCCGTCGCCGAACTCTATGCCGCGCACCCCGGGGATGGCGAAAATGGCGTGCGAGATGCAGCTCTCCACCGAATCCCAGAAGGGATCTCCCACGCCGACTCCCAGCCCGGTCACGGTGCATTCGACTATGCCGCCCAGGGAATCCCCCTCGGCGGTAACTGCCTTGATCAGGGCCGGCCACTTGGCGGAATCCTTCTCCCCGCCAATCTCCACCAGCTTGGCATCTATCGCGATGTTCAGCTTCTGGGGAGCTTCCTCGGTGCCGTATTCGGCATTCAGCACCTTCTTCGCAACCACGCCCGCCGCCACTATGGGAAGGGTCAGGCGGCCGGAGAAATGTCCGCCGCCGCGGGGGTCGTTCGCGAAATTATATTTGACATTGGCTACGAAGTCCGCGTGCCCCGGGCGGGGGATGGCGGCGAACTGTTCGTAATCCTGGCTCTGCACGTTCGAATTCCAGAACACAATGGTGATGGGAGCGCCGGTGGTATAGCCGTCCAGCACGCCGCTGAGTATCTTGGGCTTGTCGGCCTCGCGGCGGGGAGTCGTGCCCACCGCACCGGGCGCCCGGCGGGCGATGTCCGCTGCAAAATCCTCCTCTTCCAGAGGAATGTTCTCCGGCACTCCGTCCAGGACCACGCCTATGGCAGGGCCGTGGGATTCGCCGAAAATGGAAACTTTGAAATACTGTCCGAATGTGTTCATAACGTGCAAATATAGGAATAATTACTATCTTTGTAGATGTATGACAGACGAAAAAGACATCCTCGCAGCCGCGGTCGAGAAGGAGTATAGCGAGGGTTTTGTTACAGATATAGAGCAAGAGTTCGTCCCCAAAGGACTGAACGAAGAAATAATCCGCCTCATATCGGCAAAGAAACAGGAGCCGGCCTGGCTTCTGGATTTCCGGCTTGAGGCCTTCCGCAAGTGGAAGGCTATGGACCCTCCGGAATGGGGACATCTCAGCCGCCTTCCCAAGCTCGACTTCCAGGATATAATCTACTACGCTGCGCCCAAGAAGGACAAAGACCGCCCGAAAGAGATAGACCCTGCCCTGCAGGAGACTTTCGACAAGCTGGGCATCCCCATCAGCGAGCGCGAAGTGCTGGCCGGAGTCAAGTCCAAGGTCGCGGTAGATGCGGTGTTCGACAGCGTGTCGGTGAACACCACCTTCCGCAAGACCCTGGCGGAGAAGGGAATCATCTTCTGCAGCTTCTCCGAGGCGGTTAAAGAGCATCCGGACCTGGTGCGCAAGTACCTCGCCACCGTAGTGCCGATTGGGGATAATTTCTACGCCGCCCTGAATTCCGCGGTCTTCTCCGACGGCTCCTTCTGCTACATCCCCAAGGGCGTCAAATGCCCTATGGACCTCAGCAGCTACTTCCGCATCAACGCCAGCGGCACCGGCCAGTTCGAGCGCACGCTCATCATCGCCGACGAGGGCGCATCCGTCAGTTATATGGAGGGCTGCACCGCCCCGATGCGCGACGAGAACCAGCTCCACGCGGCGGTGGTGGAGATAATAGTGGAGAAGGATGCGGACGTGCGCTACAGCACCGTGCAGAACTGGTATCCCGGGGATTCCCAGGGCCGCGGCGGCATCCTGAACCTGGTTACCAAGCGCGGTCTCTGCCGCGGCGAGGGCTCTCACCTGAGCTGGACCCAGGTCGAAACCGGCTCCGCCATCACCTGGAAATATCCCTCCTCCATCCTTATGGGGGATAACTCCAGCAGCGAGTTCTACTCCGTGGCGCTGACCAACAACTATCAGCAGGCAGACACCGGCACCAAGATGGTCCATATAGGCAAGAACACCAAGAGCAGGATAGTATCCAAAGGTATCTCCGCCGGCCACAGCGAGAATTCCTACCGGGGGCTGGTACGGATGAACCCGGGCGCATCCCACGCCCGCAACTACAGCCAGTGCGACAGCCTGCTGATCGGCGACAAATGCGGCGCGCACACCTTCCCGGTGATACGCAACGCCAACCCCACGGCCATCGTCGAGCACGAGGCCACCACCTCCCGCATCAGCGAGGACCAGCTATTCTACTGCACCCAGAGGGGGATCTCTCCGGAAGATGCAGTAGGCCTCATAGTGGGCGGATATGCCCGCGAGGTGCTCAGCCGCCTCCCCATGGAGTTCGCGGTCGAGGCCCAGAAACTACTTTCAGTAAACCTTGAAGGATCTATAGGATAAGATTATGGAGAACTTATTGGAAATCATAGACCTGCACGCCGGAATCGAGGGCAAGGAAATCCTCCACGGCATCAATCTGACCGTGCGCCCCGGCGAGATACACGCGGTAATGGGCCCGAACGGAGCGGGGAAGAGCACCCTGAGTGCCGTGCTGGCCGGCCGTCCGGACTATATCGTGACGGGCGGCAGCATCACTTTTGCCGGGAAGGACCTGCTGGCGATGAGCCCGGAGGAACGCTCCTGGGCGGGCATCTTCCTTTCGTTCCAGTATCCCATCGAGATACCCGGAGTGAGCATAACCAATTTTATGAAGGCGGCAGTGAACGCCCGCCGCAAGGCCAGAGGCGAGCAGGAGCTCGCCCCCGCCCAGTTCCTGAAACTCCTCAAGGAAAAGATGGCTTTGGTCGGAATGAAAGGGGAGTTCGCCAAGCGTGAGGTCAACGTTGGTTTCAGCGGCGGCGAGAAAAAGCGCGGCGAGGTGTTCCAGATGGCAATGCTGGACCCGCTCTTCAGCATACTGGACGAGACCGACAGCGGCCTTGACGTGGACGCCCTCAAGATAGTCGCGGACGGCGTGAACGCCCTCCGCTCCCCGGAAAAATCCACCGTCATCATCACCCACTACAAACACCTTCTCGAACTCATCACGCCCGACGTGGTGCACGTACTCAAAGATGGCCGCATCATAGCCACGGGCGGCATGGATCTGGCAGACCGCATAGAAAACGACGGATTCGAGGGTATCAATGGATAGGGTCTATATAGTGGGAATCGACGAGGTGCCCAAGCGCCTCAATCTGGCAGAGAGGGAACATCTCCGCCTTACCTTCATAGTGATGCCCGGAGTCAGTGCCGAAGTGCCCTTCGAAATCAAGATAGGCAAGCCCGGCGTGCATCTGGAGATATTCGGGTTGTATCTGAGCCCGCGCAACGAGCAGGTGCGCTTCGACTTCACGGTGCGTCATCTGGTGGGCGGCGCCCATTCCAGCCAGCAGTTCCGCGGAATAGTCGGCGGCACTGCCAGGGCCGAGTTCGACGGCCTGGTATATGTTGCGCCGGATGCCCAGAAGACCGAGGCTTTCCAGGAAAACCACGCCATACTCCTTTCGGAGGGGGCCGTGGCCGAGAGCCGTCCGCAGCTGGAGATCTATGCCGATGATGTGAAATGCTCGCACGGCGCCACCTCCGGCTATCTCAATCCCGAAGAACTTTTCTATCTGCGCAGCCGCGGAATTCCCGAGGCGGAAGCCCGCAGGATGCAGATGATATCTTTCATTACTCCGGTCATCTCCCATCTTCCGGAGGAGCTTAAGGAGCAGATTCTTTCCCGTCTATGACAGTCTATCCGAACGTGAAGCTCAACCTCGGATTGCGGGTGCTTGGCAAGCGTCCGGACGGCTTTCACGAACTGGAGACTTTGTTCATCCCCTGCGATGCTTTCCGCGATGAGCTGGAGATAGAGCCTTCTGCGGAGTTCGGTATCCGTGTCGGAGGGCCGGCTTATCGTGGCTGGGACCCGGCGGGGGATCTGACCGCCCGTGCCTGGGAGCTGCTCCACGCGGAGTATGGCATCCCTCCGGTGAAGATACGCCTTGTCAAGAATTCGCCCGTCGGGGCGGGGCTTGGCGGGGGTTCGGCAGATGGCGCCTTCGCGCTGCGGGCCCTTGACGATATGTTCTCCCTCGACCTTTTGGATTCCGACCTTGCCTCCCTGGCCGCGCGCCTTGGTTCGGACTGCCCATTCTTCATCTATGATCGTCCGATGTTCGCCACCGGCCGCGGGGAAGTCCTGGAGCCGTTCGACATCGATTTGTCGGGGTTCCGCATCGAGGTTGCGGTGCCCGAAGGCGTTGCGGTCAGTACCCGCGAAGCGTATGCCGGGCTTGACGCAGAATTGCCCGTGCAGGGGGAAGGTGCTCCCTCCGAGAGGCGTGCCACCCTCGGCAACGTTAGAGGGAGGGGCCCAGCCGCAAGGCTGGGAGGGATGAGCGGCGGAGCCGCGAACCGGATCGGAGGGAGCACCTTCCCCCTGCGCGAGGTGCTGGGCAGACCGGTGTCCGAATGGAGGGAGCTGCTGACCAACGACTTCGAGCGCAGCGTCTTCCCGCTGCACCCGGAAATCGCCCGGCTGAAAAACGACTTCTACGCAAAAGGCGCTACCTACGCCGCAATGTCCGGATCAGGATCCGCCGTATTTGCTTTATTCCCCCTGAATAGCTAACTTAGCAGCGTTATGTCCGCACCTAAACCACTTCTGGCAGCCCTTCTGCTGCTGCTCGGCATCGTCTGTCAGGCACAGACGACCAAGGTGCGCGGACGCGTGACGGACGAGAACGGCGAGGGAATCCCCTTCGCCGGAGTTTACTTCAAAGGTACTACCATAGGCATAACCGCCGACATCGACGGCTACTACAACCTCGAAACCCGCGACCTGGGATGCCGCCTCCTCACGGCCCAGCTGCTGGGCTACGACACCGTCAGCAAGCCGGTGCATCCTGGCACTTTCAACGAAGTGAATTTCGTGCTGCCGCTGACGGACAACCAGCTGAGCGGCGCCAAGGTTAAGGCCGACAACAAGAAGGCCCGTGAGCTGCTGGCCAACATACAGAAACATCGCGACCGCAACGACCCGGAAAACCATAAGCAGTACAGCTGCAAGGTGTACAACAAGATGGAGCTGGACCTTACGCACCCTGCGGAACAGCTCGACGGGAAGCGTTTCCGCAAGGAGTTCGGATTCGTGTTCGACTACATCGACACCTCTGCGGTATCCGGCGTTCCCTACCTGCCGGTGATGATATCCGAAACGGTGGCCGAAAGGCGCCACACCCTCTCCCCGACGCAGAACACCGAGACCGTTACCGCCAACCGCATCTCCGGCCTCAATCCCGAAGGGAACAATATGCTGAGCCAGTTCACCGGCTCCCTGCACCTCAAGGTCAACTTCTACAATCCCTTCATCAACGCCTTCGACGTGCAGTTCCCTTCTCCCATACAGGAGTCCGGCCTGCTCTACTACAACTATTACATCATCGACACTCTGAAGGTGGACGGCCGCAAGACCCTGCTGGTCCGCTATCATCCCAAGAATCTGGTCTCCACCCCTACCTTCGACGGGGAGATGCGCATAGATTGCGAGGATTTCGCCCTGCGCAGCATCCACGCCAATATGAAGAATACCACCAACGTGAACTGGCTGCGCGACCTGGTGCTGGATTCGGAGTACGAACGCCAGCCCGATTCCACCTGGTTCTACAAGTCCGACCGCCTGTATGTGGACCTCTCCCTTTCGCTGAGGGATTCTTCCAAGATGCTGTCCTTCATCGCGAAGAAGGATATGGTCTATCTGGATCCGGATTTCAGCGAAGGGGTGGAAATTGCTCCCGGCGAAGCGCTGGTGAAGGTCGAGGAAGATGCGACCTTGAAGGACGAGCAGTTCTGGGCCGGGGCGCGTCCGGAGCCTCTGTCCGACAAGGAACAATCGGTTTACGAGATGGTGGAGAAGGTGCAGACCATCCCCCTCTACAAGACCCTCTATGAGATAGTGTACACCGCCATAAACGGATACTACGAGTTCGGGAAGATAGGGGTAGGCCCGTATTTCAAGCTGCTGAGCTTCAATGCTTTCGAGGGATTCCGCCCGCAGCTGGGCTTCCGCACTTCGAAGGAATTCAGTCGCATCGACCGCTTCACCGTTTACGGCGCCTATGGTTCGAGGGATAAGACCTTCAAGGGCGGAGCGACCTGGGAACATCTCTTCGGCCGTATCCCCGAGCGCAAGCTGACCTTGGCCGCGAAGTACGACGTCTTCCAGCTGGGCAGCGCCGCCGCGAATTCCATAGGGGAGGGGAACATCCTTGCCACCATCTTCGGAGGCAGCTACAACAACCGTCTCTGCATGATGTCATCCTTCTCCGGGAAATACCAGCACGAGTTTTCCATGAGGCTGAACGGAGAGATAGGATTCGATCTGCGCCGGTATTATCCCAACGATGCCTCCTGGTTGAGGGAGAACCAGCGCGTGCCTATGTACACCAAGGATTCCGTCCGGGTGGGGAGCGTGGCCGCCAACGAGATGTACCTGGCCCTGCGTTTTTCGAAGGAGGAAACTGTGAACCGCGGGCTCTTCACCAAGAGTTCCGTCTATTCCCCCTATCCCACCGTAACCATATCGCTGGCGGGCTCCATCGCAGGCCTGAGGCCCGGGGACTACTCCTATCTGCGGCCGGAATTCACCCTGCGCTGGACCCCGCGCATCCCTCCCCTGGGCATCTCCAAGATATATGTGAATGCCGGAAAGATAATCGGGCAGGTGCCGTACCCCCTGCTGCATATGCACGAAGGGAACAGCACCTATCTGCTCAACCGCTTCTCCTTCGCCTGTATGGAGTTCATGGAATTTACTTCGGATCAGTGGCTGACGGTGTTCTACAACCACTGCTTCAACGGGTTCTTCTTCGGCAAGATTCCGCTCATCCGCAAGCTGGGATGGCGCGAAGAGGTTTCGGTGCGTGCCGCCTGGGGGTCGTTGTCGGATAAGAACAACGGCAACCTTGCCAAGGTGGATGTGGCGGATATGCGCGCCCCCATGCTCTTCCCCAACGGCACATCCTCCCTCGGCCGCGCCCCCTACCTGGAGTTCGGCGCAGGCATCTCCAACATCCTGAAATTCATCCGCATCGACTGCTACTGGCGCGCCACCTACCGCGACGAACGCCTCATCGTCCTCGACCCCGTTGGTGCTGGGGCTGTGGGTGCCGGTGGCGCTGGTGGTGCCTCGGGCGGTGGTGCTCCGGCTGCCGGCCCTGGCGGTTCCGGCGCCGAATCGCTGAGCGACAAAGTCCTTAGCCGCCTCCGCACCCCCAACTTCGCCGTCAAAATCGGCGCCGAATTCAAGTTCTGACACCCCCATCCCCCTCCCACGCCCTTCTGGTGGGCAAGGTCTCATTTCGCGCCGGGGACCTTGCCCGCATTTCGGCCTCCCATGCACTTCCAATGGGCAAGGTCCCCCCTGCGAAATCAGACCTTGCCCAATCGCGCGCATTTCCCTCCCCGCACCCCGTTAGCTCGCGCGCCGTCGCCACCGCTGCCGCCTCTGCCTCGACCCACCCCTCCTGCTGCCGCTTTTGCCCTCGCATCCGTGCAGCGGCTAAACCTTTGACTATCAGTGCAATACCGGCAGGAGAATCGGCGAATTTCACCGATTCTCCTGCCGGGAAGTGCTTGTTTATTAAGGACTTGTGTGCTGCACACTTTAAGGCCGGGCGGCTAAGTTGCTGATTGTTAGCGAGATGCTGGAAACAAATCGGCCAATTTCGCCGATTTGTTCCCAGGAAGTTGCTGTGTATCAATGTGTTAGCTGCCCAGCCGCGATGGGACGTGTTCGCGGGGTGTTTTCGCGGAATGTGTTAGCGGAATGTGTTTGCTGCAGAGGTTCGGCGCTACAGGGGCGCACGCGGCAGGTGTGTGGTGTTGTGGGTGTGAGGGGGTGGGGCTTAGTCGGTGAGGCCGTCCGGGAGTTGTAGGGACAGGGTGCGGGTCTGTTCGTCAATGGCAACGATAAAGTCTTCGTGGAGGGGGATCAGTACTTCACGCACGCCGCTCCCGGCCGCCCCAGTCGCCCCAGACGCCGCAGCGGCCTCCCCGGCAACCCCTGCCGCAGCGCTACCGCTCCCGGCCGCACTCCCGCTCGCTGCCCCACTCGCACCAGCTTCGGACTGAAGCTGTACGTAGAGGCAGGGGTTGCCGGGGATGGGTTCGATGCCGGTGCAGATGCCGAGGCGGTGGCCGTGGTCGAGGATGGTCCAGCCGGTGAAGTCCGGTTCGTCATCCTCTTCCAGCTCCACATCGGCGTAGATGGTGCGGCCCACCAGCTCTTCGGCATCTTCCAGATTGTTGACGTCGCTGAGGTGCACCACCGCGCGGTTGCCGCGGGGTTGATAGTCTAGAATAAAGAAAGGGACCTGCAGTCCATCGAATACGATGAATACAGGTCCCTGAAAGTCCAAAGTGTCGAGATCGACGTTGCTGCTAAGAAGCAGACCTCCGTCGGTGCCGAAAGATTTTACTACTTTGGCGACGGGAAGCATTATTCTGCAGCTACTTCTGCTGCCTCTTCAGTTGCGGGGGCTTCCTCGGCGACTGCCTCTGCCTGCTTTGCAGCAAGCTCGGCGGCCTTCTTGGCGATAGCCTCGGCCCTGGCTTCCTTTACCTTGGTTTCCTCAGCCTTTGCAGCCTTCTTTGCTTCGATGGCAGCGCTGTTGAGGGAAGATTTCTTTGCAGCGATCTTGGCATCCCTTTCGGCCTTCCAAGCATTCCACTTTGCGTCAGCCTGCTCCTGGGTGAGAGCGCCCTTGGCAACGCCACCGTTGAGGTGCTTGCGGAGGAGGACTCCTTCGTAGGAGAGGATGCGACGGCAAACGAGGGTGGGTTCAGCACCTACGTTCACCCAAGCGAGTGCACGCTCGGCATTGAGGATGATGGTGGCAGGGTTGGTGTTGGGATTGTAAGAACCAATCTGCTCGATGAAGCGTCCGTTACGAGGGGCGCGGGTGTCGGCCACAACAATGTCGAAGAATGCGAAATTCTTCTTTCCGTGGCGCTGGAGACGAATTTTAACAGCCATTGTAAATCTGTTTTAAGTTAATAAAGTTCTTTCCCTTAACTCGTAAGGGGATGCAAAGTTAAATATTTTTTCGGAAAATTTTGTGTTTTCACGAATTATCTCTACATTTGCAGTCCCAATCAACGCGGTAGTGGTGAAATGGTAGACACGCTACTTTGAGGGGGTAGTGGGCATTGGCCTGTGTGAGTTCGACTCTCACCTACCGCACAAAAAGAGGCAACTTCGCAAGAAGTTGCCTCTTTTTCCGTATAAAAAACTACCTCGGTAATTCAAAGACTTCCAGCCCTGAGACCTGCCCGGAGGCGATTTTGAAGCGCAGTGCGGTGCGGACGACCTGCCATCCCTGCAGGCCGGCGGCGCCCGGGTTCATCGTCAGCATCCCGAAGTGCTCATCCCACTGCACCTTCAATATATGCGAATGCCCGCACACGAATAGTCCGGGCCGCTCCTCCATTATCACCCTGCGGGCGGCGGGGTTGTAGTGGCCCGGATATCCTCCGATATGGGTCATAAGGACCTTGAGCCCTTCGCGCTCGAAGCATTGGAATTCGGGGAAATCGAAGCGGGCGGGATATCCGTCGCAGTTGCCGTACACGCCCACCACGGGCTTGAACGACTTGATTTCCTGCAGGAAGGCATCGTCGCCGCCCCAGTCGCCGGCGTGCCACAGCTCGTCGACGGGTTCGAGGAACTCGCGGAATTCGCGGCTGAAAATGCCGTGGGTGTCGGATATCAGGCCTATTGTCATAGTATGGATGGCCGGTCAGGCCGGCCATGACGGGTAACGTTTATTTCCCGGCCAGCCTCTTCTCCCAGGCCCAGGCAGAGGCCAGGGTCTCTTCCACCGTCCTGCCGGCCTTCCAGCCGAGTTCGGCATTGGCCAGCGAGGGATCCGCCCAGATGGCGGTCACGTCCCCGGCACGGCGCGGGGCGTACTTCCAGTTGAGCTTCACCCCGTTCACTTTCTCGAAGGCATTCACCAGCTCAAGCACGCTGACAGGCCTGCCGGTGCCGATGTTGAAGATTTCGCAGCCCTGCTTCATCTTCCCTTCGATCATACGGGAGACGGCGCACACGTGGGCCTTCGCCAGGTCCACGATGTCGATGTAGTCCCTCTTGCAGGTTCCATCCTCCGTAGGATAATCATTTCCGAAGATGCTGAGGCACTCCCTCTTGCCTATGGCAGTCTGGGTGATGAAGGGGACGAGGTTGTTGGGAACGCCGCGGGGAAGCTCGCCGATGAGGGCGGAGGGGTGCGCTCCGATAGGGTTGAAGTAGCGCAGCAGTATGCCCTTGAGCGCACCCTTGGAGGCACGCACGCTATCCTGGAGTATATCCTCGCACATCTGTTTGGTGTTTCCGTAGGGGGATGTTGCCGGCTTGCGGGGGCTCTGCTCGGTGACGGGCACCACGTCGGGCTCTCCGTACACGGTTGCGGAAGATGAGAACAGCACATTGCTGCAGCCGTGCGCCTGGGCGGCCTCCAGCACGTTCATGAACGACTCCAGATTGTTCTTATAGTACATCAGGGGCTTCTCTACCGATTCTCCCACGGCCTTGAAGGCTGCGAAGTGGATGACGGCGTCGATCTTGTTCTCCTTGAAAATCTTGTCAGCCGCGGCGGCATCGCAGAAATCCATCTTCACGAGGGGAAGCTTCTTTCCCAGAATTTCGCACACGCCTTTGTAGTTGGTTTCGTCACAGTTGCTGAAATTGTCGGCAATCAGTACGTCGTACCCTGCCTGAACGAGCTCCACGGTCACGTGGCTCCCGATAAACCCGGCCCCGCCGGATACCAAAACAGTTTTCTTCATATTAGTTTGATTGAACTGCAAATGTAGTAATAATTATCTACCTTTGCGATATGAGATTGTTGCTTCATTCCTGCTGCGCCCCTTGTTCCGGGGCCATAATCGAAACTCTGGCGAAGGACTTCCGGGCGGAGGGCCGCGATCCGTCGGAGGCGATGGCCATTTTCTGGAGCAATTCCAACATCTGCGACAGGCAGGAATACGACAAGCGCAAGGCGGAAATCCTCCGCTACGCCAAGCTGTTCGGCATAGAGGTCATAGAGGATGATTACGACCACGGGGAATGGCTGGCGGAGGTGGCGAGGGGAAGGGAGGATGCCCCCGAGCGCGGCCCTCGCTGCCTGGAGTGCTTTGCGTACCGCCTGCTCAGGGCCGCGCGCTATGCGGCCGCGAACGGTTTCGACACCCTGACGACCAGCCTGGCATCTTCCAGATGGAAGAGCCTGGAACAGGTGGATGAGGCAGGGCGCAGGGCCTGCAGCCAGGTGGACGGAGTGCAGTGGTGGGGGCGGAACTGGCGCAAAGGCGGACTCCAGCCGCGCCGGAACGAAATCATCAAGGAGCAGAACTTCTACAACCAGACCTTCTGCGGCTGCGAATTCTCCAAAGGCCTTATTTCACGGAATTGATATCCACGTATCCGTTGAGGATGGCGTACACCGTGAGCCCGGGGACGGTCTTGATGCCGGTCTTGCGGGTGATGTTCTTGCGGTGGGTGATGACGGTGTTGATGCTGATGTTGTGGCGGTCGGCAATCTCCTTGTTCAGAAGGCCCTGGGCCACGCTTACCAGAATTTCTATCTCGCGGTCGGACAGCTCGTCGCGGCCGCTTCCGTCGGCCTGGTCTTTTGCGGGTGACTGTATGCGGTGGCCGGAGGGGTTCTCTATCAGCCTTACCATAGGCACCAGGATGTTGTCCTCGATGGCAGTATGGGAATCCAGGTCGCTGTGCAGGGCGAAGATGTAGTTCAGCAGCCGAACGCGCAGCCTGTCATCGCAGGAGGCCGGAAGGCTCTTCAGTATCAGGTTCTTGAGGTCGGATAGCTTCTCTTCGATATTGGAGTGGTTCTCTTCGAATTTGTCGATGGAATAATGGGGATTGCGCTTCCCGAGCAGAAGGTCCTGTACATAGGGGATGACCTCGCCCTCTTCGTAGGCGAAGTGCTTCTCCAGCTCGTCCTTGTAGTCCGAGAAGAATTGCCAGATGACCTTTTTCTGCGCCTCGGGGCAGGGGGTGATGAGTTCCTCTATGGTCGATGCCAGCAGCACCAGGGCGTTGCTCATATAGTAATCGTGGCTCTGGTGGAGATAGCGTAGTATGCAGTCGATGTGTCCGTCCCGGAGGATTTCTTCGCTGGGAGAATAGTCCTTGCGCGTATATACACTACATATAAGAAGGAAAGTGTCCGTGTCAAGATGGTTCTTTTCGCATATGTCCCGGACGGTTTTCTCTCCGAACCCTCCCTCGATGCCGAAGCGCGTCAGCACTGCCAGCAGATGGTAATTGGACTCTATCAGGTCCGCCATCTTCATATTAGAATGGTAAAGTTCCATATCTACAAAGATACTAAATATCGTTCAGAAAAGAAAATGTTTAAAATTTTATAATTTTTTATTGTAATTCAATAATTATTTATATATTTGCAGAAAACATTAAACGAGTATACCTATGTTAGAGTGGTGGGCATCATTAAGTATTCTAAGTAAGATACTCTGGGGCGTGACCCTGGCGGCATCTTTGATATTCGTAATCCAGAGCATCCTGACCTTCATCGGTGCGGATGTGGATGGAGCCAGCGACTTCGACGTGGATCCTTCCGATATGGGAGGGGACCTCGACGGAGGCATCAACCTCTATACCTTCCGCAACTTCATCAATTTCATCCTCGGTTTCGGATGGACGGCAATACTGCTCAAGGACAGCGTCCATTCCAAGGCCCTGCTGCTGATCATTTCGGCCCTGGTGGGCATCGGATTGGTGGCCATAGTGATGAGCCTGTTCCGGGCCCTGTCCAAAATGCAGCAGAGCGGCAACATCGATGTGAACCAATGCGCCGTGGGCTGCACCGGCAAGGTGTATCTCACCATCCCCGCGGAGCGTAGAGGAGAAGGCAAGGTGCAGATTACCATCAGCAACGCCGTGCGCGAGTACATCGCCCTTACCGACGGCGATGAAATCAAGACCGGCACCCCCATCAAGGTGGTGGAGGTCATCAACGACAGCACCCTTCTTGTAGAAGAATTAACATCTTTAATAGTATAATCAATGGAAATCTACGTAATCCTTATCATCGTAGCCGTCGTATTCATTACGATTTCGGCCATCCTCAGGCGCTACAAACGCTGCCCCTCCGACAAGATCCTCGTGATTTACGGTAAGACCGGCCGTCACGGTTCTTCCAAATGCGTGCACGGCGGTGCCGCCTTCATCTGGCCCGTATTCCAGAATTATGCCTTCCTCGACCTGACTCCTATCAGCATCGAGTGCAACCTTACCAACGCCCTTTCCAAGCAGAATATCCGCGTGGACGTGCCCTGCCGCTTTACCGTCGGTATCAGCACCGAACCCGAGAATATGACCAACGCTGCAGAGCGTCTGCTCGGCCTCACCACCGGCGCCATCCAGGGAATAGCCACCGATATCCTCTTCGGTCAGCTCCGTCTCGTGATTGCGACCATGGACATCGAGGAGATCAACTCCGACCGCGACAAGTTCCTTGCAAACGTTTCCACCAACGTTGAGGCTGAGCTCCGCAAGATCGGCCTCAAGCTCATCAACGTGAACGTCACCGATATCCGCGACGAATCCGGCTATATCGAGGCCCTCGGTAAGGAGGCTGCCGCAAAGGCTATCAACGACGCTAAGAAGAGCGTTGCAGAGCAGAACCGTTACGGTGAGACCGGTAAGGCCATGGCCGACAAGGATACCCGTGTAAACGTGGCCGCTGCCGATGCCGACGCCGTCAAGGGTGAGAACAACGCCAAGATCGAGATTGCTAACTCCGACGCTCTCCGCCGTCAGAAGACCGCTGAGGCCGACCGTGTGGCTGTCGCCGCCGAAAAGGTGCAGGCCGCAAAGGCTCTCGAGGAGGCATACCAGAGCGAGCGTGACGCTGAGCTTGCCCGCGCCGAACGCGAAAAGGCAACCCAGCAGGCCAACGTCGTGGTCGCTGCCCAGATCGAAAAAGAAAAGGCCATCATCGATGCAGAGGCCCAGGCCGAGCAGATCCGCCGCAAGGCGAAAGGTGAGGCAGATGCTATCTATGCCAAGATGGACGCCCAGGCACGAGGTGTATTCGAGATCCTGACTAAGCAGGCTCAGGGTTTCAACCAGCTCGTCAGCGCTGCCGAAGGCGACGCACAGAAGGCAGTCCTCATGATGATAGCCGACAAGCTGCCTGAGCTCGTGAAGACCCAGGTCGAGGCCGTCAAGGGCATCAATATCGACAAGGTGACCGTGTGGGACGGCGGTTCCTCCGTGAACGGCAAGACCGCTACCTCCAACTTCATCTCCGGTATGATGCAGAGCGTACCTCCGCTCAACGACCTCTTCAAGATGGCCGGAATGGAGCTCCCGGACTACCTCAAGAAAGACGCAAAACCTGAAGAACAGCCTGCATCTGAGGAGAAATAGTTATGCCGATAATGATCAACATAGACGTGATGCTGGCCCGCCGGAAGATGAGTTCCGGCGAGCTGGCCACGCGAATCGGCATTACTCCCTCCAATATGTCGATCCTCAAGACCGGCAAGGCCAAGGCAATCCGGCTCACGACGCTTGAGTCGCTCTGCCGGGAGCTTGACTGCCAGCCGGGGGATATACTAGAGTACACACCGTGAACGGATTTCTATACACGATTTTCGCAATACTGCCCTTCACCGTCAGCCTGGTATGGCTGGCGGTGTATGTGGCTGATTACCGCACATCCCACAAACCCAGGCGTTTCCTTACCTATTGGGCGCTGATATGCACCGTGCTCTACCTGTGCCACGGCCGCTACTTTGTGGAGGATGGCAGGGTTGATTTCATAATGGATTGCATCTATCTGTTCTGCAACCTGTCGGTATATCCCCTGTTCTACTGCTATCTGCTGATTCTGACCAAAGATGAACCTGTGGCCCTGCGGGCTTTCCTTTACCAGATTCCGGCCCTGATAGTGGCAGTGGCCACCTATTTGTCGCACGGGGCGCCTCTGGCCATACATATCGCCAGGGCAATCTTCGCCCTCGAGGTAATAATGTGTGCCGTCTTCGGGCTCCGTACCCTGGCCCAGTTTGACAAGGAAATCAAGAACTACTATTCGGATACTGAAGGAAAGACCATGACCGGCATTTCGGTGCAGCTGGTCTTTCTGGTAATAGTTGCCTTCTTGTCTTTCCTGGCAAACCTCATAGGCAGGCCCGCTTTCGTGCATTCGCCTCTGATCATCATTCCGTCCCTGGCATTCTCGTGCTTCCTTTTCGCCATATTCTACGTATGCTTCAAGGTCAACTTCTACGCCAAGGATTTCCGCAAGGAAGCGCAGGATGACATCCCTGACGAGTCGCCTGTCCTGGAGGAAGAAGGGGATGACACTTCGCTCGAAGCGAAGATCGCAGCTGTGATGGACGAGAAGAAACTGTATCTGAAGCCGGGGCTCAAGATTTCGGACGTGGCAGGAGCGGTCGGTTCGAACCGCACCTATGTCTCGAATGCAATCAACAACGTAGCCCGTATGCCCTTCGCCGATTATGTGAACACAAGGCGCATAGTCTATGCGAAAAAGCTGCTTTCCGAGAGCCGTTCCGACGGCGATCCGGCCATCACTTCCGTGGCATCAGAAGCCGGCTTCGCTTCCTTCCCTTCTTTCTACAGAGCTTTCATAAAGTACGTCGGAATGCCGCCTTCGGAGTGGCAGAAGGGCTTTAAAAGCTGATTTCGTACGATTTGAAATGTAAAATATCTTATATGAAATTCCGCCTCTTTCCAAAAATGGGCGGAATTTCTACATTTGCACCTGCGGATATGGAGGAATGGTTCCTTCCATTTTTCCGAAAAGACTATTAATCCAGATCAATTAATAGTATTTATCTAGTTAGGGCGAAGTCCGGCTCCGTGGGAGTCGGATTTCATTGTTTTACGAGATTGAATCCCGGCGACGCCCATTCGGTGTCGGAGATAAGATATCCCTCGAGATCCGGGCGGGAGAGAATGAACTCGCGGGCGGCCTCCACTCCTATTACCATACAATAAGTTGCATAGGCGTCGGCTTCGAGGGCGCTGGGGGCGACTATGGTCGCGCTGAGAAGATTGTGTTCGACGGGATAGCCGCTGCGCGGGTCGATGGTGTGGGAGTATTTCTTTCCGTCCTTGATATAGAACTTGCGGTAATTGCCGGATGTGACTATGCCCTGGGCCTTGCCGTCGGATTCCCAAATGCCGTCCAGGTCGGCTCCCGGGGTGTTGTTGCCGTCCACGGGCCTGTCCACTCCCACGCGCCAGGGTTTGCCTGCAGGATTGAGTCCGTCGCAGAAGATCTCTCCTATATCCACCAGCATATCCTTCACCCCTATACTATATAGGTATGCGGCCACCTTGTCGCAGCTGTATCCCTGGGCGATGGCGTTGAAATTGAGTCCCGGTCCGAAACCGAATCCCCACTTTTCGAATATCGCACCGGCACTGCAGTCCACTGCGCCGCCTGTTTCTTCTTTGAACCTGTCGGCGGCTGCCAGCACTTCCTTGAACATAGGGCTTAGTTCTACGGCCTCGCCGGCATTGAAACGGCTGAGTTGCGAAGCCTTGTTGTAGCCGGAAAGCGTCGTGTCTATCTCTTCCAGTATGGCCTCGATCGTCTTCTGGATTTCGGCGGGCCTGGCCTTCACTCCTGCCAGGTTGGCTTTTACGCTCCAGGTTCCGCCCTGGGCATAGCCGCCGAATTGGGCATATCTGGGCTGGCCGCAGGATGTAAGGACCAGGGCGGCGGCGAGCAGCGCGCCTATCAGGAGTCTATTCATTGCTTTCATATGCTTGCTTGGTGCATCCTAGGGTGAAATATACTGCTTCCACTGCCGTGAGGGCGGCGGTTTCGGTCCGCAGGCGGCTGGGGCCCAGATGCACCGGCACGAAGCCGGCATCCAGCGCAGCCCTCACCTCCTCCTGCGAAAAATCCCCCTCGGGTCCTATCAGGACGGTCACGCTGGCGGCAGCAGCAGGCGCCAGCCTATCGGTCGGGGAATGCAGGTACCCGGCCCCCCTTTTTTCGGGGGCCGGGACCTGCCCTTTCCCCGCCGCGGAGGATTTGGCTGCTGCCGCCAGAATATCCATGATAGACCCGCGGGCGGCCACATCGTCGGAACAGTATGCGATTAGCTTGATGGAACCGGTAATGCTGGTTCCGATGCTTTTTTCTTGCGGAGGAACCAGCCCTTTACCGGTTCCATCAGCAACGAAACTACGGACCGAAACCACGTCCGAGACCGCGGGAACCGCCCCCTTCAAACTCTGCTTCGCCCCCGCCACCGCAATCTTCCGCAAACGATCCACCCTCACCACACGCCTCTCCGAATGATCCCCGATCACCGGCACAATCTCATCCACCCCAAGCTCCGTAGCCTTCTCCACGAACCACTCGTAACGGTCGATATTCTTCGTGGGGCACACGGCCATCGTGAGATGATAGGGATGCGATCCCCAGCCGGGAGTCTCCGAAACCACCCGCGCCACAGCCTCCTTTGGGGAAGCATCGCTCAGCTCGCAATGCAGCAGGGAACCGCTTCCGTCTATGACTTCGACGGCATCCCCGACCCTGTGCCTGAGCACGCGGACGCAGTGCCCGGACTCCTCCGCATCCAGGAACGCGAAGCCATCCGAAACCTTATATGCGTAGAAGAGTTCCATCTATGGACGGATGATTTCCACCTCTCCGCGCAGGCCGAGCTTGATAATCTGCGAGGCCCGCCCGGTGGAGTCCTTTTCGAGGTAAGCCGGCACCACATAATCCACGGCCGACACAATCTCGTCCGAAATCTCCGCGAAGCAGGAAGGGGTCTCCTCGCCGGAAATGTTGGCGGAGGTAGATACCAGCGGCCGGCGGAGCTTGCGTACCAACTGCACGCAGAACTCGTTCTGGGGGATGCGTATGCCCACGGAGCCATCTTCCGCCACCACGTTCGGGGCGAGATACTGGGCCCCGGGGTAGATGATGGTCATCGGAGCATCGTTCACCTCCACCAGGTCGATGGCGATGGAGGGGATGACCTTTATGTGCTTGGCGACCATATCCAGGTCGCTGGCCAGCAGCACCAGGGACTTGGCCCCGCTGCGCCTCTTGATTTCGAACACCTTCGCGACGGCCTCTTCGTTGGTGGCGTCGCAGCCGATGCCCCACACTGTGTCGGTGGGATACAGTATCACTCCACCGCGCTTGAGGACCTCCAGGGCCTCTGCTATGACGGTATCAATAGTGGACATAGTTATTGTTGTTATTCTTGCGTCTTTTATACCACCACCAGATCAGCAGCCAGCCTATGAGCGCGCCGCCGAGATGGGCGAAGTGCGCCACGCCGGCCTGGGTGCCGGTGATTCCGGTGAAGAGTTCTATGCCTATGAAGATGATGGCCATCCATTTGGCCGAGAGCGTCACAGGCGGGAAGATGAGGGTGAGGCGGGCTTCGGGGAAGATCATCGCGAAGGCCACGATCACTCCATAGAGGCAGCCGGAAGCTCCCACCGTGGGGATGAACTGCAGGCTGCTGTCAAGCGCCTGCACTCCCAGCTGGGCGGCCGCGGCACCGAAGCCGCAGAGGAAGTAGAGTATCAGAAAGCGCTTCTGTCCCAGTATCCTTTCCACGGCCATCCCGAATATATACAGGGAGTACATATTGAAGAACAGGTGCCACCAGCCGCCGTGCATGAACATATAGCTCAGGGGCTGCCAGAATTTGAACCAGGGGGTGGTGGGATAGAACAGCGCGAAGTTGCCTATCATAAAGTTCTCCTTCGCCAGTGTGGCCAGGAAGAATAGCACGTTTATGATTATCAGATGTACCGTTACGGGCAACGGCCTTCTTGTTTCTTGTTGGTAGTATG
>JAEEGK010012809.1_pt1 | contig 19001 bp, 10 predicted proteins | sample 8958771 | NCBI WGS metagenome assembly JAEEGK01 (sample SAMN16246547, study PRJNA631951) | gut metagenome | biome: gut microbiome; feature: rumen; material: SC-attached | host: Bos | place: Iran: Karaj | collected 2018-10
AAATTTCTTTAAATTTTATAATTAATCGAAATATAAAAAAATATAATAATATCAAAATCAACATTATAATATTATTAATTTAAATTATAAAAAACAATTTTATCTTTTCCAGAAAATATTTTTTAATCTAATAGAATAAAATTTTATTTAAATATATATTTAATATTAATTAATTTCTAATTAACATTTTTATTATGGCAAATCACGTTACTACTGAATGGGAAGACATACATGTGAAATTAGGAAATTATGTTCCTCGTCCCAAAGAAACATCAAATGATGAAATACAAAAAATGGCAATAGAAGCTGCAGAGAAATATAATCCTTTAGAGAAAAAAACATTAGATCAATTAAATGAAATAGATGATGATGACGATGATGATGAAGTATTAAAAAAATATAAAGAAAAAAGATTAAAAGAACTTAAAGAATTTGCAAGTAAACCAAAATATGGAAAAGTAATTGAATTACGTAAACAAGATTATATAAGAGAAGTAACAAATGCTCCAAAAGATGTTTATGTTGTATTACATTTATATCAAAGTAGTATTGATGATTCAAGAGTTCTTTCTAAAATTTTTGATACTTTAGCAAAAAAATATGTTTTAGTTAAATTTATGCAAATTGTTTCAACAAATTGTATAGAAGATTATGATGATCGAGATGTTCCTGGTGTAATTATATATCATAATGGAAAATTAATAAGACAATTTATTCCAGCTGTTTATTATTTTGGAGGTTCTGGACATTTATCTCTTCAAAAAGTTGAATGGATTCTTGGTTCATTAAAAATTATAAAATCTGATTTAGATGAAGATCCTTTTGATGAAGAAGAACATCATTATTCAAAAAAAAAGAAATATAGTGATGATGAAGATGCCAAATCAAATTCAGATGATGATGAATATTTAAAAAAAGATAGAGAATATTCATGGAAAATCATAAGAAAATAAATTATTGATTTGAAATATATTATATATATTATATATATAAATATTTTTATATATATTATATTAAAATATTATTTTTTATCTCAATTAAATTTTATTAAATTTTTTATGGAAAATTGAATAAATAATTAATTAATGGATGGATTTGAAATATTAGAAAAATTAGGAGATGGAGCTTATAGCGTTGTATATAAGGTAAAAAGAAAACAAGATGGAAATATTTACGCTTTAAAAAAAGTTAAATTACAAAATTTATCAGATAAAGAAAAAGAAAATGCATTAAATGAAGTAAGAATCTTAGCAAGTGTAAAAAGTACGTTTGTTATATCATATAAAGAAGCTTTTATAGAAGAAAGCGAAAAATGTTTATGCATAGTAATGGAATATGCAGATAAAGGAGACTTATATCAAAAAATAACAGAATTTAAAAAACAAGGATGTTTAATGGAAGAAATAGATGTTTGGCGTATTTTTATTCAAATGACTCGAGGTTTAAAAGCTCTTCATGACTTAAAAATATTACATAGAGACCTAAAGTCAGCTAATATATTTTTATTAAGTGATGGATCTGCAAAAATAGGTGATCTAAATGTATCAAAAGTTGCAAGAAAAGGATTAGGATATACCCAAACAGGTACACCATATTATGCAAGCCCTGAAGTATGGAATGATAGTCCTTATGATAGTAAAAGTGATATATGGTCTCTTGGATGTATAACATATGAAATGTTAACATTACATCCTCCTTTTAGAGCAGAGAATATGGAAGCGCTTTATAATAAAGTAATTAAAGGAAATTATCCAAAAATATCAGACAAATATAGTAAAGATATATCAGATATTATTAAATTATTATTAAAGGTTAATCCTAAAGATAGACTTTCATGTGATCAAATTTTAAAACATGATATTATTAAAAAAAGATTGGAATTTTTTCAAGCTACAAATGGTTATGAAGATTTTGATACTATGGATGAAGGTGTTTTGCTACAAACTATTAGAATTCCTAAAAATATATTATTTTTAACAGATAAATTACCTTCTGCTAATTATGGAACACAAGAAGGTAAAAAAAATACTTTTCCAAATAAAAATTTACCTGATATTAAAACATCTTTGAATAATAAAATAAATAATGAAAAAGAATCTAAAAATCTTTTATATAAAAGATTAAATCAAAATAATAATAACAAAAATAATAAAAATAATAATATAAAAGAAAAAAAAATATTAGAACTTTCTAATCCAAATATAAATTCTGAGAATGAGCATAAAAAAAAAGAAATTGAAAATAAATATCTTACCGAAGATAATACAAACGTAAGAAGTATTGATAATAATATTTTAGAAAAAGAAAATAAAAAATATAATCAAATAAAAAAACAAAAAATTTTAAAACAAAATGAATTTAATAAATATTTAAAAAGTATTGGATTAGGTGATATGCTAAAAATTTATTCTCCAAATTTAGATAATAATTATAATAATAAAAAAATAATTAAAAAGAATATATATAGTAATAATTATATTCCAGGATATTTAAGAAGAAAATATAATAATAGTAATAATAATAATAATTATAATTCTAATGATAATAATAGAAATCATAAAATAATTCCAAATAAAAGATTAAATCCTATAAATAGACCTTATCATATTTAATTATTATATTTCTAAAATTTAAAATAATATAAATAATTTAAAATTATCTTAAAATTTATAAATAATTTTAAATAAATTGAAATTGATAAAATGATTAATTTATTAATTTAATAAATTAAATAAATAATTTAATTAATAATAGAAAATAAATAATTATTTTTTTTAATTTAATTTTTTATATGAGAACATGTGTCTTATTAAAAATATATATAAAAATTAAATTAATATATTTATTTATTAAATTTTAATCATCTTATTTATGAGTATAAAACAATTTCTAATTTTATCTTTTCTTTTCATATATACTTTTCAAATACACAAAGGTGAATTATATGATGCAGGTCGAAGTGGTTTAATAAATTTAAATCCCATGAATTTTGATACTCAAATAACAAACAATAGAAATAAAGAAATGATTGCATTTGTACATTTTTATAGTCCAGATGATGGAAAAAGTGAGCAATTAAAAAATTTATTTATAGATTTAGATAAAGAATACAGTGGTATGTTTAAATTAGCAGGTTTAAATTGTAAAATGTATAGTGAATTATGTGCTAAACAAAATGTCAAAGATTATCCTTCTTATATGATATATCCTCCTTTACCTGCACCTGTAATGAAATATGAAGGTAAATTAGAGCCAAAATATGTTTTATCTTATTTAGGAAAATTTATTGATAATAAATGTCAAGAATTAAGTAATAATAATTTTGATGATTTTATTTCACAACATCCAAATTTACCTAAAATATTATTATTCACTGATAAAAAAAATATTCCTCTTATATTTAAAAGATTATCTTTAGAATTTAATAAAAAAATTGAATTTGGTATTGTTAGAAATGATATGACTGCAATATTATCAAAATATAAAGTTAATAAATTCCCAAGTATTATGGCTATAGGTGTAGATAAAAAAACAAAATTTTATGAAGGAAATATGAAATATAAGCCAATATTTGATTTTTGTAATGTTTATCAAGAAACTTTCTTTGTTGTTGGAGATGATACAACTCCAAGAGACGAACCTAAAAAACCTTGGTTAAATGAAAAATTACCAGAATTAACTAAAGAAAGTGGAAATGATTTATGTTTTGCTGTTGATAAAGTTATTTGTGTTGTTTGCGTTAATAAAGAAAAGCCGGATAAAAAAATTGAAGATACTTTAATTGAAATTCAAAATTGGTTAAGTCCTAAAATTAATAGAGGATCTAAATATAAATTTGGATGGATTAATTCAAGTACACAAAAAGCTATTATTAAAGAAATGGAAATTGATGAAAATGGTGGACCAATTGTTGTTTTAATTAATAGAGGTGCTAGAAAAAGATATCATAAATATGATGGAGAGATTAATGTTGATGGATTGAAAAATTTATTTGAAAAATTAGCTTCAGGTGATGTTAGATTTAAAGCTTTTAAAGGAAATACAATACCAGAGTTAGATAATTAAAATTTTATAAATATATTATATATATAATATAATTATAATATAAATTATTTAAATTTAATATAATATAATATTTTTTAATTCTATTATTAATAATCTCCATTATATTGTTTTTGTCTAATTTTTGTTAACCAATTAGGGTTATGTTTTAATTTTTCTTCATAACTATATTTCATAGAATAATAACTGAATCCTAAATTACACATTGCACTTGAAATTAATTCGAATTCTTTTTTTATTCTATTTTCATATTCTTCTTTTTTTTTATCATAAATTGCTACAATACCATCTTTTGCTTCTTTTGTTTTTTCAAGTTCCATTTGAAGATTTTTTATTTTTTCAGCCATTAATTTTATTGTTTCTTCATTTTCTTTATTATTTTTTATTTCATTTAAATTATTATTATTTTCATTTAAATTATTTTCAATATTTTTTTCTGTTGATTTTTTACTAATTTTATTTATTTTTGAACTATTTTTATTTATAAATGGATTTGATTCATTATTTTCGTTTGTTTCGTTTGATAATTTATTTTTTAAAGAAATTAATTGATTTTTATAATTTTCAATTTCATTATTTTTATCTTGAATTGAATTTTTCAACATTTTTATTTCATTTTTGTAATTTTCAATATCAATATTATTATTATTATTATCTTCATGAATAAATTTATTTTTATAAATTTCAATTTCATCATTTTTTTCTTGAATCATTTTTTTAAGATTTTTAATTTCATTTTCATATTTTTCAACATTAATATTATTATTATTAAAATTTTTATTAATATTTTTTCGTTCATTTTTATTTTTCATTAATAAATCATTTTCTTTTTTTAAATCATCATAATTTTTTGCTTTAAATTTTATAGATTCATATTCTTTATTTAATTTTTCATATTTATTTTGTAAATCTTTAAAATTAATTTCTTTTTCTCTACTAATTTCAATTTCTCTATTCAATTGTTCAATTTTATCTTCTAAAATATTTTCATTATTTTTATATTTTTCATTAATTTTTTCAATTTCTTTTTTTTTCTCTTCTAATTCTTGTTTAATTAACAAAATTTCATTATTATTTTTATTATTATTTTTTTCATTTTTATTTACTTGATTTAATTTATTTTTTAAAGATTCAATTTCTTTTGAAGAAAAAATTAATTTTTGTTCTAATTCATTAACTTTATTTTTTAAATTAACATTTTCTTTTTTATTTAAATCTAATTCTTTTTTTAATTTTTCAATAATATTTTTATTTTCAATTTCTTTCGCAAGTTCATTTTCTAAATATAAAATTCTATCATTATTTTGATTTTGATCTGGTTTAAAACTATTTCTAATTGAATTTCTTATACTAACTCTTTCATCTTCTTCAAAAGAAATATAATTTTTTAAAATATCATCATACAAAACATTTTGAATTGATTCATCTAATTTATCAATAATATCTATTAAAGAATCTTTATTTTTACAAAAAAAAATACATAATAATATTAATTTTTCTAATTTTATTGTTTCTTCTTCATTGTATTTTGCAATGCCTGTTACTTCAAATTCTTTTAGTTCGTCAAATAAAGGTGATGGAGTAAATGAAGGTTCTTTTAAAATATTTAAAAATGCATTTTTAATTTCTGTAAAATCTGCTATTAATATTCCAAAACTTTGATCGTTTATTAAATTATTTGATACTTTTTCAAATGCTTCTTTATCCATTTCCATTCCAATTTTTGATATTAATTGTGTATTTACGAATTGTTTATGGGATTTTATAGGATTTTTTGATAAAGATTTAAAAATGTTATTAAAACATTTTAAATATTCTGACATTTAAATTTATTATTTTAAATATATTTATTTTATTTTAAATTATTAATTATTATCATTAAAAAATTTTTATATTTATGTTTATATAAATTTTATATATTATTATTTAATATTTTTATGTGATGATTCACATATGACTACTCTGAAATTAAAGTGTAGAAAATTTATTACTGATTAAAACATATTTAAAAAAGAAATTATAATAATAAAAATAATAATTTTAATAAATAATTTATAATATGAAATTCAAACATATTCTTTTATATATTTTATATTATAATTATAATAAAATAAATATATATTAATATTTTAAAGTGGTGAATTAATTTGAAAATAATTCAAAAAATAATCTTTTAATTCATTTTGTACTAAAGAATTAGTTAAATTATCAACATTTGGTGCATTTTCTCTTAAAATAGGTTCTAATAAATTAGCTCTTAAAGGATGTTTAAAAATTAAATAAATAAAAAAAGTAACATAAATATCTAAAACAGAAATTTTATCTCCAAAAAAAAATTGTTTTCCTTCCAAATGTTTTTCAAATTTTTTTAAATAAAAAGGAAAAGTAACTTCTAATAATTCATCAATATTAAGTTGTTGGTTTTCATATTCTTCTTTAGATTCGGGTAAAAAAGAAGGTAAAATTTTTTCTTTTAATTCATTAATTGCATATAAAATATTACTACATAAATATTCATTTTCAACATCATCACCTAATAAATTATATTTTTTTCCTAAATATAAAATTATAGGTATTTCATGTGTGTATTGAACTTTATTAATTTTTATTATTGGAAGAGCTTCATATTCGAATTTATTTTTTTTAACATCCCATTCATCAACGTCTAATTTTTTTACTTTAAAATTGGCTTTAACATATAATAATATTGCCATTATTCCTCCTGCGCTGTTTGATTCAAATGTGTATATTTTTATTATTTCTTCTTTTGATGTCATTTAAATTTAATTTTTTTTTTATAAATATTATTTTTTTTTTTTAATTTAAATTTGTTTTTTTTTTATTTTAAATTATATGTTGAAAGATGTTGAGAAAAAAAAATTAATTACACCTTTTTTGCCACAGAATAATTATTATAAAATGTGTAAAAATGTTAAAAAATTTAAGATTAAAAATTTGAATGATTTTTATTTAAAAAATGATGAAATTTTAAATTTTACGTTTGGAATTAATGAAAATAAAAATATAAATAATAAGAATAATAATGTGAATGAAAAGTTTTTAGATGAAAATATTGAAAATTATAATACTTGTAATTTTTATAATACTCCTGTTTTTAATATTTTTAATTTTAATAATAATGAAAATAAATTTAATGAATTTGGTAAAAATAATAATTTAAAAAATATACAAAATGTTTATACGAATATTAAAATAAAACAAAATAATATTAATAATAATAATATTAATTTTGTTCATCCGAAAATTATTAATAATTTTAATAAAATTAATAATAGTTTTTATTATAAAACTATTATATCAAATAATAAAAAAAGTAAAAATAAATTAATTAATAATAATAATAATCTTAAAAACCCAAAAATTTTAACAAGAACAAAAAGTTTCCCAAAAATATTATCAAAACATCCTTTTATTCAAAAAATATTTCAAAATTAATTATAAATATTTTTTCATAATCCATTAATTAATAATTTTTTTTCAAAAATATAAATAATAAATTTTTAATTTAAAATATATTATTTTATATATAAAATTAACATATATTATTATTAATTTAAAAATTATTATTTATTTCTAAGAACTTGATTCAATATTTTTATTTTCTTTAGGAAAAATTTCTCTTAATTTTTTAATATCATCTCTAACAATTTGACTAATTTTTTGATTATTAATCCATCTTTCAATTGCTTCTAAAATGGCACTTTTACATTTTTTAACATCTTCATCTTCACTTTTCACAATTTCCATAAAAATTTTTTGTAAATTATCATACCATTCATCAAAAATGAACTTTTGAATAGGTTCACATTGTAAAAACGAATCTAAAATTTCAAGTCCCGCATAAACTTTATCTAATTTATTAAAATCTTTAATAATTAATTTCGAAAAATTAAAGCTCGATTTATAAACTTCAGAATAATTAACATCAAATTCATCTTTAGCTAAAAATTTAATAAACGTATAATCTCTATTACTTAATTCATTTAAATTATATTTCGTAACAATCGAATCAAAAGCTTTAAATAAATAAGCTTTATTCCAATCTTTTAATTTTTCAATATTAACTGGATTTCTAAAAATTGTGCATTCGAATTTGGTTTTAATTGCTTCGTCTAAATCACCGTCATAAAAAGCAAAAGACATTATTGATTCATCAACTAAAAAAAGAGCTTCTAATAAAATTTGATATAAATCTACATTATCATATAAATAATCGTAAATATAACATGTAAATAATAATATAAAAATGTGATCGCCTACGAAACGTTCTATTATTGCTTTTATTAAATTATTTGCGAATGTTATTTCGTTTGGATTTCCTTGATTAAAAGAATCTATTGAATCGTTGTTGTTGTTTGTGAATTTTTTTTTAATGTTATTATCTTTAGGGATGGATTTTTTTATATAAAAAGCTTTTAAACTTTGTGCTATGATTTTTATTAATAATAAACAATTTTCTCTGTCTCTTTCATTATTTGCGAGTTTTTCTAGTTTGTTTCCGAAGTTATAAACGAAATTAACATTTAAAGAGGAATATTTTAAAAGCATTTGTAAAGAAAAATAACGAATTTTTGGATTTTCATGTGAAATTCCGTTTAAAACGTAAAATAAACAACCATCGATTAAACTATCATTAAAATTAGTTAATTTTTCGTGAAGAATTGAAAAACATTCGTACATAATTTCTTCGTTTTCTTTTGTTTTTTCTTTGAACATTTTAAATAATTCAACTTGTTGTTCATTGTTTGGTTGAAGAATATGAAATAATAAATCGCATAAATTATTAATTTTATTTGAATATTCTTTGTCATTGATTGTTTCGAATATTTTTTCAATAAAAATGTTTTTGAAAATTAAAAACATTTCTTCATTTTTATTTTTTAAACTTTTATAAAAAAAATTAATTAAACCTTCGTGCATTAATTTGAATTTTTTATTATCTTCATCATCATAATTTTCTAAATTAATATACGCATTAAATAAAACTAAAAATATATCAATAAAATCATTGCTTTGTTTTCCGCTTAAAATATTATAAAAATCTTCAATAATTTTAATCACATAATTCAACACGAAATTTAAAACACCATCGCTTAAATTATCAATTGAATTAAAAAAATCATAAATAAACTTCGTATTTTTAGTGAATCTTATTTTATCAAAATCATCTCTAAAATCACTTTGAATTTTTCTACTTAAAGGTTCATCCAAAGTTAAAAATGGATTATCAATATTTGTTGTTTTTTCTTCTATTTTTTCGTTTTGTATAAGTGAATTATAATTCGCAAAAGCATCACTCTCTCTTTTTATTTGATTTGAAGGACTTTGATTTAAATTCGCCGCAAAAAATTGATTTGTTTTTGGTTGTCTTACAATTCTCGTCGTTGTTTCATAAACTCTCGGTTCGGAAATTTTTACTTTAAATCCGGTTTCAGCTTGAGCTAAATTTGTTGTCATAGGTTTAACATCGCCTTTCATTACGACGTTGCTTGCTCTTGATAATAAAGAATTAGACATTTTTTCTTGTTGTTTATTTTTTTCATTTTCGATTTTTGTTTCTTCGTTTTTTTTTTCTTCTTCTGTTTGTTGATTTTCATTTTCAATGTTGATGTTATTAGAAAATGCCAAATTTTTATTTAAATTTTCAATTTCATTTCTTGTTAATCTTTCAATTTCGCCATTGTCTTTTAATAAATAAGATTTGTTTTTATTGTCAATGTCTGTTGTAATTCCTCTTTGATCTAACATTAAGTTTCTTTTTGTTAGTTCTTGATAAATAGAAACGATGAATAATAAAATTTCACCATTTTGATTTTTAATAAAAGTATCTAAATCATTAATTTTCGTTGTTATTTCCGGAATTTTCGCTATAAATTTCGATATTTGTTCCCAATTATCTTTTCTAGCTGCCATTGAAATTTCATTGCTAATTTGATGCATTTGAATTGCTTTATAATTTTGGTTTTGGTCGTTTGTAACTGGATAGTAACGAGATAAAATTTGAGCGACGAGAAAACCGTTGTTAAATTCTTTTTTTACGTTTTTTATGCTGTATGTTAAATCTAAACTTTGCATCCATTTTATTACTTCTCTTGGAAGAGAATCCATTCGATTTGGAGGATTTGATATGCCAAACATTGTTAAAACTGGACGTTTGTCTTTAGCTTTCATTTTTATTGTTTTTATTTTTTTTTTATATAAGTTATAATTAAATATTAATATTTATTATTTAATATATTTTTTTTTATAAATCAACAGTTTGGAAATTTTTACTTAAATAATTTAATAATTGATCTAATTTTTCGATTTTTTCAATGTAAGCTGAAAAATCAAATCGAGATTTTAAATTCCATCTTTTTGGTTTGAAAATTTCTAAGAATCCAAAACTTAAAAAATCATATAAAGGATTTATTTTAAAAAATAAATATTTTTCATCGATTATTTTTCTAAATTCGCCATAAAAATTTTTAAATTCTTCCAAAACAATTTTATTATTTTCATTAATACTATTATTATTAATATTTTTATTAGAAATTATAATATTATTCAATAAACTTAAAATAAATCGAACATTTGGAACAGAAGCTTCAGTTTTTTTTTCTTTATTATTTACAATAGAATTTCCTAATTCCATGTCATGAAAATCTTTTTCAATTGCGATATAAATGTCTCTATATTTTTTTTCTATAATTTTCCATAATAATTTTTTTTTTGATATGTTTATTATTCCTAATGTTATTATTATTGTGTTTGATGTTTGATTGTTGCCTAAAAGTTTTAATGTGTAAGCTAATTGAATAAAATTTTGAATTAAAATTTTTTTATTTTCTAAATTATTGTGCATTATTATTAATATTAAAATGTAAGATTGAAGCTGCTTTTCGCGAATGAAAATTTTCATAAAGGATTTTGAAGGTTCTTTTTTTATTAAATAATAAATTAAATCATGAGATGTTAATGTTGAAAATAAATCTTGGTCGATTATACAAATTTGACGGGAAATTTCTTCGATATCAAAATAAAATGGACCATCTTTTATTAATTTCGTAAAAGATGGGTATTTTGAAGGTAAATGAGGTTCATGAATTGGTTTGGAAAAAAAATTAATATCGAGATTAAAAATAACATTATTATTATTTTCATTGTTATTATTATTATTTTCATTGTTATTATTATTATTTTCATTATTATTATTATTATTTTCATTATTATTATTATTTTCATTATTATTATTTTTATTATTATTATTTTCATTGTTATTATTATTATTTTCTGTATTATTGTTATTTATATTATTATTATTATTATTAAATTTTTTATTAATTTCTTCGCTTAACAATTCTTTTATTATTTTATTTCTTTTATAAACAAATGGATATTGAATTATCCATTCATTTAAAAACATTTCTATTCTATTATTTATTTTATTTTTATATTCTAAATAATTAATTTCTTCTTCTTTAAAAAAATAAAATTTTGGAAAATTTTGTATTAATTTGAGACAAAAAATTAATTCTACGCTTGAAACAAAAATATTATAACTTAACATTAATGGTGAATCTTTTGGATTAATGTCACTTCTAATGTATTCTATAATTAAATCTAATATAAAATTTTTTTCTGATTTATCTAAAATATATTCATCATCATAATTCATTAAATTTTTTATACACCATTTCCAATTAGCTTTCATTAATTTATTTATTGAATTGTATGATAATCTATTTACAGAAACATTTAAATCTTCTTTTTTTTCTTTATTTTCATTATTAATATTATTTTCATTATTTTCATTATTATTTACATTATTTTCATTATTATTAATATTATTATTATTATTTTCATTATTAATATTATTATTATTATTATTATTATTATTTTTATTAATATTATTTTTTAAAATTTCATCTTCGCTAATTGTCATATCAAATGTTAAAATATTATTATCTTTTTCTTTAAGTTTATTATCTAATGTTTCTAATTGAATATTTAGATTATTTCCTAATTCATCATATAATTTTTTAATAGCTCTTCCAAAAAATGTTGAACGAGATGAAAAATGAGGACTATAAATTAATTTCAAAGCATAATAAATTAAAGGATTTAAATTATTTTTTATTGAATCATCTTTAATTAAAGTAAGAATAATATTTGAAGCGTCCATAAAAAAATAATTTTTTTTAATATCAAAAAAAAATAAATAAAATAAATAATAATTTTTAATAAAGATAAATTTAAAACATAATGAAATTAAAATAATATTTTCTTTAATTTAAAAATATAATTTATTTATAATATTTTTATAAATAAATATATAAAAAATATTTTATATATAAATAATTATTAATTAATTAAAATAAATTTCACACACTTTTATATTCTTCAGTCCACTTTTCATAAACTTTTAAATCTTGATTTCCCACACTTTTACTAATATTTTTTAACGCTTGAACTAAATCATTCATACTAATTCCAGCATTCAAACCTTCTTGAAATTTTTCTTCTTTAACAATTTCTTCCAAATTAAAATTTTTACTAACCAAATCTAAATTTTTTCTCATAGGCATTAAAGCGGCTTCTCGGCAAACATTACTAATATCCGCTCCAGAATAACCTTCAGATAATTTAACTAATTTTTTAATATCAATATCTTCATTTAATTTAATACCCTTCAAATAAATATTAAACAATTGTTCTCTTCCTTTTTCAGTTGGTAAAGGAATATAAATTCTCTTTTCAAATCTTCTTCGAATGGCTTCATCTAAATCCCAAGGACGATTTGTAGCACCAATCACAGTAATTAATTTCGGTCGATTATTTTCATTATTATTATTAGAATTATTATTATTTTCGTTATTTTTATTATCATCTACATTAGAATTGATTCCATCCATTTGAACTAACATTTCTGATTTTACTCTTCTACTTGCTTCTCCCTCGCCTGATTCGCCTCTTTTCGAACATAATGAATCAACTTCGTCGATGAAAATTGTTGTTGGCGCATAAAATCTTGCCATTTCAAATACTATTCTTACTAATTTTTCACTTTCTCCTCGCCATTTACTCGCAAATGAACTTGCGCTTAAGTTAAAAAATGTTGTTTTTCCTTCCGTTGCTAATGCTTTTGCTAATAATGTTTTTCCCGTTCCAGGGGGACCATATAATAATACACCTTTCCATGCTCTTCGAATTCCTTTGAAAAAATTGGGTATTAATAAAGGGAGAAAAACTGCTTCTTGTAATGTGTTTTTTACCGATTCGAGATCTGCAATGTCTGAAAAATGAATGTTTGGATTTGATTCTACAATTTCGCGTTCTAACATTTCGATTAAAGCTGTGTCTGGACCGTCGCCGTTTGTAGAAGGATAACGAAATAAAAGAAAAGGATTTTTAGGTTTTTCGTTATTATTATTATTATTTTTGTTATTATTATTTTTTTTTATATTATTATTATTTTTTTTGATGTTGTTGTTGTTGTTTGAGACTTTATTTGAATAGGCTTTTCTTGTGTTGAAATTATTATTAGTGCTGGATGATTTTTTTTTATTGTTGTTATTATTATTATTATATGCATATTGACTGTGTGGATTGTAAACTGGCATGTCATGATCTTCGATGTTGTTATAACCTTCGGCGGCTAAATAATCGTTTATTATTTCCATTGGACTTTTATGCGAAGTTGATCTTTGAGGAACATAAATATTATTATTGTTATAATTATTATTATTATAATTATTATTATAATTTGAAGGTTTTGGCAAAGGTTTATCATCATAATTGATTGGTTTTTTATTGATTTTATTTCCATTTATTATTGTATCATCATGTTTGATTCCTTTTTTGTCCATAAAATTATTAATTTCATTTATAAAAGTATTATTATTAGTAGTTAAAGTAGAATTAACAGAAACATCTCCAACATTACTATTATTTAAATTAAATTCTTCTAAAGGATTGAAAATAGAATTTTCATTTTTTTCATTATTATTATTATTATTCGAAAGAAAATCATTAATATTATTATTATTTTTATTCCATTTATTTTCCGATTTATTTTTTTTTTTATTATTATTATTATTATTAATTTTACTTTGAAACGAATTTGATTTTTTAACACTTCTTTTTTTATTATTATTTTTATTATAATTTCCATAATTAAGATTATTATTAATTTCTTCATAATTTTCAGGCAGAATTTCATTATTAACATTTTCTCCATATTCATTCATAACATCGTCTTTAAAATCATTGAATGGATCACCAACAGTAACGTTATTATTATTATGTGAAAAAGGTTTTTTTCCTCCGAAATGTTTTAAATTCGGTTGACTTAATTTTTTATCTGAATTGCTCATATCAAAAACTAAAATTCCTTGATCTTTTAATTTTCGTTTTGAAATATTATCATAATCAACTTGTTTTTTATTATAGTCAAAATAGTTATTTTTTAATGTTTTACATAAATCGAGAATTTCTTTTGTTTGAGCGATTTCTTTTGAAATGTTGTATTCAGTCATTTTCCATTTTCCTTTTATTGTAGCATCGTCGATTTCTTTTATTCTTGATTTAATTATGTCTAATGCGATTGTGTATTTTGCTATTGATGTTTCGTAATAACCTAACATTGCGTGTTCTCTTGCGAGTTTAATTAAATGACTTAAATCTAAAATTGTATAATTTTCATTTTTTGATGACATTTTTATAATTTATTATTATTATTATTAAAAAATTGATTTTAATTTTAATTTAAATAAAATATATAATGAAAAATTCTCATGTTTTAAGTAATTTATTAAATGAAATTAATAATTCATCAGTTTCATCGAATAAAAAACTATTTGAAAATGAAAGTATAAAAACTTCAAGTGTTAATAATAGTAGCAATTATAATAATAATAATAATAATAATAATTTAATTAATAATTATAAAAGCGATTTAATTCTTTCAAAAAATCAAAACAAAAATTCATTAATTTCAATAAATTCTTCATTTATAAAAAACGTTAAAAATTTTAATAATAATTTAGCTAATAATCATAATAACAATCATTTTCATCATAAAGATACAATTCAAAAACTTACTGTTATTACAATAGATGAAGCTGAAAATGGAATTAAAAATTTATTAAGTGGATTTTTAAATAATGTTGATGAAGATGATAAAAAAAAATTTGGAGTTGATGATGAAATAAAAAGAATTAAATTTTCTCATCATAATAATAATGATAGTCATTCAAGTTCTTCAAGTGGATTTGAAGATTATGCAAAAAATTATAGAAAAAAATGTAGTGTGAATAAAAATAAAATATTGAAAAAAAAATCTAGAAAAAAAGGTGTTGATTTTTATTTAGATTATGAAAAAAAAAATTCTTTTAATAAAAATTTTCAACGTTTAATGACGAGCGATATTATTTTAAAACGAAGAAAAAATAGTAAAAATTATGATAATAATTACATTGAATTAAATAATTCTGAAGGAAAAAAAAATAATATTAACAAATCAAAATCATTCAAATATCGAAACAGTCAAAATTTCAATAAAAAATTATTATTAAAAGAAAAATTCGAACGATTAAATTCAAATATTTCCGAAGATTTTACAGTTACCAAACCAAAAAAACGAAACATAAAATTCATTTTAGATGACGATCATTCAATCACATCGAAATCGAAAAAAAAAACATTCAAAAGTAAAAATAGCAGATATTTAGAAGAACCAGAAAGAGAACAAGAAATTTTATTAAAAGCAAACACAAGAGGAAGCAATTTATCAAGAAATTCTTCAATAACAAAATCAATTTTTAATTTCAAACAAACTTTGTCATTTAAAAAAAGAAATTCTTTTTACACAAGCAATTCATTCAAATTCGAAGGAAAAAAATCTTTTGGTGAAAATAATAAAAAAAAACATAATCAAAAATTCAATAGAAATAAATTAAGAAGACATTTAACTATTGATCATAATAATAATGAAAATAAAAATAATTATAATTTAAAATTAATCAAACAAAAATTAAATGAATCGATTATTTTAAATAATATTAAAAAAGACAAAGAATTTATTGATTTTAATAAAAACAATAGCGAAAGTAAAAATCTCAAAAGAAGAAATTCTTTAATTCAAAAAAATAATTTGCTATTTCATAATTTATTTAATAATCTTAATAATAATTTAAGTAATGAAAATAATTTTTTATCTAAAAATTTCTTTAATTACAATGAAAATAATAGTTCAAAAGATAAAAAAATTCTAAAATCACTTAAAAAAACAATAATCGCGGGTTTAGAAGAAAATGACAAAGATTTATTTAAAAAAATCAACGAAGAAAATAATAATAATATTAATAATAACAATAATAATGTTAATAATGATAATAATAATAATAATAATAATATTCTTAACAAAGCGAGTTTTAAACAAAAAAATAGTTTTAATAAAAAAAACAGTTTAAATATAAATAAAAAAAATAGCAATACAATTATTAAAAAAAGTAGTTCTAATGTTAAAAAACTTTCAAATGAAGATGATAAAAGCGACATTAGAAATTTCATTCCTTTATCAAAACAAAATTATAATAAATTTAATAATTTATGTGACAATTTGAAAAATTCTTTAATAATGGCAAATTCAAAGAATTTATTATTAAATTCATCAGAAAAAAAAGAAAGTAAAAAATCAATCACTGATTATTCAAAAAATGAAAATATTTCAAAAAAAAATTCATTTTTAAAAGAAAAATTAGAAATTAATAGCGAACATTACAAAAAAAAATTAATTAAAGAATTTCAATTTCGAAGATTGACACGTCAAAATAAATTAGTTTATGATAGTTTATCAGATGAAGAAAGTTTAGAAGAAATTGAAGGAGAATTTTATTTAAATCCAAAAGATAAAATTAAAATTATTTTTGATTCTTTCATTTGTTTTGCTTGTTTATACAACGCAATTTATCCGCCAATTATTCTCGCTTTTCATACATTCGATTCAAATAAATTAAATATATTTTATTATATTATTGATTTATTCATTGATTGTTTGTATATTTTAGATTTTTTATTAGGTTTTATAACAGGATTTTATGATTTTGAAGAATATTTTATTACAAATAATAGATTTATGTTTAATCATTATTTAACTAGTTGGTGTTTATTTGATATTTTAACTGGATTTCCTATTAATACAATGTTTAATATATTTAAAAAGAAAAAAAATCGAATTATTTTTCGATTCGTTGATGATAAAAAATATTTATTTGAATTATTTAGATTAATTCGGAATTTAAAATGTTTTAAAATCTACCTTCAAAATTCCTTTTTCAACGTTGTTAATGAATTTTTATCTGATTATGATCAAATAATAAAACATGCGTTTTTAATAGGATGTATTTTAATTTTTTTTATAGTTTCTCATTTATTATGTTGCATATTTTTATTTTTCGGCCAAATTTCCGAACAAAGTTGGTTAAGAGCACAAAAATTCGACCTAAACGGAAATAAAATTCACATTTACGTCGCAGGATTTTATTACATTTTCGCTACAATTTTCACTGTTGGTTACGGAGACATTACAAGTGTAAATAATTACGAACGTTTATATAATTTATTATTATTATTAATTGGAATTGCTATTTATTCTTACACTTTATCGAGTATTTCAACTTATGTTCAAACAATGGATAACAAAACATTAGAATTAGAAAATAAATTGAAAATTTTAGCCCAAATTAAATTATTGCATGAAAACATGCCTGAAAGTTTGAATGAAAAAATAATAAAATTTTTGAATTATGAAAAAGATAATCATAAAAATAATAAAAATCAATTAATTGATACTTTGCCTCTTGCACTAAGAAATAAATTAATAATTGAAATGTATAAAGATGTTATTACGAATTTTATTTTTTTTAAAAAATATAGCAACACTGATTTTATCATTAGAGTCATTCTTGAATTAAAACCTTACATTGGAGTTCATAATGAACGATTAGTAATGGAAGGTGAATACATTGAAGAAATTATTTTTGTTAAAAAAGGAATTTTATCGTTAGAAATTCCTTTGCCAATTGCAATAAAAGATGAAACTTTAATGAAAATAAATACAATGAATAAATTTAATAATTCTTTAATTAATAAAACAAATTCGCTTCAAAGAATCAGTACGATTAAAAATAGTGTGCATAATTTTAGTTATATTTATAATAATAAGGATAATAAAAATAGTAATGATAGTTCAATTTCTTTGGCGAAAAAATCGACTTTGTTTTTTAGTAATTTGGGTTTGCCTAGAACGATTAATAATGAGCAAATTAATAAAATAAGAAATGAAATTAATTTGACTCAAAATTATGTAAAAATTATTGAAATTACTGAAAATGAACATTTTGGGGATATTTTAATGTTTTTAAATAAAAGAAGTCCATTGTCAGTGAAAGTAAAAAGCAAAACAGCTGATTTGTTTTTATTAAAAAAAAATGATGCGGTGGAAATTAGTATGGATTTTCCTTTAATTTGGAAGAAAATTATTAAAAAATCGTTGTTTAATATGGAACAAATTGAAAGAATTATTAATCAAACGTTGAAATTTTTTTATATTTATAATGAAGGAGAAAAAAGAATGAATAAAAGAATAAAATCAATTAATTTTTATAAACAATTTTCTTCTAATAAATTATTAAATACATTTGATGTTTATAACACAATTTTAACCGAAAAAAACGAATTAAAAAGTATTCCATCAGAAGATGAATTAGAAGAAGAATCAGAAGAAGAAGAAGAAGAAGAAGAAGAGGAAGAAGAAGAAGAAGAGGAAGAAGAAGAAGAAGAAGAATTAGATCATAAAAAAACCTTTGTTAAAAATTTAAAAACCAAAATTAATAATACAATAATATCAGAAAAAAAAAAGGAAGATTAGACATCAT
>JAEEGK010012811.1_pt1 | contig 18998 bp, 16 predicted proteins | sample 8958771 | NCBI WGS metagenome assembly JAEEGK01 (sample SAMN16246547, study PRJNA631951) | gut metagenome | biome: gut microbiome; feature: rumen; material: SC-attached | host: Bos | place: Iran: Karaj | collected 2018-10
TCATAGAAGCGGGCGCAGAGTTTCATCAGTGTGGACTTGCCGCTGCCCGAAGGGCCGACAAGAGCTGTGAGAGTGTTCTTGGGAAACTGACAACAGATGTCATGAAGCACCTGTTTGTCTTGATAGGCAAACGATGCGTGCTCGAAAGTGATGTCACCACTCTCTGGTGCTTGTCGGGTGCCAGTCTGCTCTGGCTCTTTCATCAGCGAGAGGATGCGACCGCCGGCAATAGAGAAGTAGCGGAACTCGGTGAAGTTGGTGAGGGCGGAGGTGAGCGGGTCGAACACACGGGAGCCCACAATGAGGAACATCACGAAAGTCAACACGTCTAACTGACCTTTCAATAGCAGATAGGCACCGCAGACCACCATGAGCGTTAATCCAGCGCGGACGATGGAAATACTTAGCAGCACGAACGGGCCAAGCAATGCCTCCTGACGGATGGCGGCTCGCTTCAAGTTGAGGAAAGCATCACGCAGACGGGTGAATCGGGAACCAAGCAGGTTGTAAGCCTTCATCACGCGGATGCCTTGCAGGTATTCTTCCATTCGGTTGCCTGCCTCTATCTTCGCATTGATTTGTGCACCGCTCAAACGATTCTGTACGGAAGTGGACAGCCACAGGATGAGACAGGCAAAGGGCAGACTGGCAAACATAGCCACCGCCATACGCCAGTTAATCCACACCAGCGAGAGGAAAGCCAGAATGGGCATTACCAGAGCGCCCATCAGTTGTGGCAGATGGTGCGACATGCCAGTCTCGGCCATCGCGAAGTCGGTGATAAGCATGGACGAAAGGTCGCCAGGGTCGTGACGGGAGAGGAAACCGAGCGAGAGCCGCCGCAGGTGTTCGGCCAGAGAGGTGCGCCCTTCGGCACTCATCTCGTATGCACTTCGGAAGTTGGCGCGGTAGGCTTTGCGCTCTGCCCACAGCATCACGCTGAGATAAACGACAAGCAAGCCAACAATCGTCCAAAGCCGCTGGGTGTCAAGCACGGCATCCTTGGTGGAGAAGGCACGGAAGATGATGTTAATGGCCTCAATACTGAGGCAGAATGGCACGATGTTGATAAGGTTCGACAGCATAGTATAGCCGACAGGACGGTGCAGCCGTGAGGTCTGACCGATGGTGATATTCTTGATTGCATTCATGATTCTTTAATTGTTTAGTTGCCAGTTGAAAGCGGAGGTGTAAGCCTTCCACATATCCTTATATAGTCCCTCTGTAGTGGAGAGCGTAATGTGCTGTCCCTGCTGCTCGATGCGACCATCACGGAGCACAATAATCTGGTTGGCCGAGATGATGCTTTGCATGCGGTGGGCAATGACGATGACGGTCTTGCTCTTCATCAGTTCGGCCAGCGCCTGTTGCATCTTGTACTCGTTTTCGGGGTCGGCAAAGGCGGTGGCCTCGTCAAGCACGAGGATGGGAGCGTTCTTCAAAATGGCACGAGCCACACAGATGCGCTGGGCTTCACCACCAGAGAGATACACGCCCCAGTCTCCAATTCGGGTGTCATAGCCATTGGGGAGTGACATGATGAAGTCATGGCATTGGGCAGCACGGGCGGCTCGCTCCACATCATCTTTTGTGGCACTCTTCTGTCCTACGGCTATGTTCTCGTAGATAGTGTCGTAGAAGAGGAACGAATCTTGGAACACGAACGAGACAAGGTTCATCAGCCTGTCTGTGGCAATGTCCTTGATGTTCACGCCGCCTATCAGTATCTCACCCGAAGAAACGTCCCAAAAACGGGGGATGAGGTTGGCCACGGTGCTCTTGCCGCTGCCCGAAGGTCCGACAAGGGCGGTAATCTCGCCTTGGTGGGCTGTGAATGTGATGTCTTTCAGTGCCTCTGTACGACTTGCAGTGTCCGTGTTGGCTTCGCCTTCGTCCGTCACGACTCGGCCATCTCCGAGCAAGCTCGTATGGCTCTCGCTGCTCCGTCCGTTCTCGTATGCAAACGAGACGTGACGAAACTCGATGTCGTAGTTCTTGGGCGTTTTCGGTTCTGTGGCTTCCGCTATCGGTTGGCGTTCCAGAATACGATCAATACGGCTGACTCCCTCGTCTATCTCCCGTGTGCTGCTGCCGAGAAACATCTGTTTGAACACAGGCGAAGCCACTCCCGGCCCCATGACAATGAAAAAAAGCCAGACGGCGGCAAAGGCCACGTCGCCCTGCCACAACAGTATGCCAACGGGCAGCACCATCGTCACCACCGATTGGAGTGCGACATTGAACAGGCAGTAGCCACGCTCGTAGGTGTCACAGACCCCCAAGGCATACGTCTTGTAAGCCTCTATCTCGCGGCCGAACTGACGGAAACTGGCGACACTTTGGCCGAAGATTTTCACGACATGCATACCACGGACATACTGCACGGCAGAACCCGACATCTGTTCCTGTGCGTCGTAGTAGAGCCGTACAAACTCCTTGGTCTTTTCGCCCATGAACACTGAGAACTGTAGCCACAGGGCCAGCACCACCAAGAGCACCGCCAGCGCCAGCCAAGCATTGAGAGACAGGAAGATGGCAATCGTCACCGCCACCGTAGCCACGATGCCCACGAGGTCGGGGATGGTGTGGGCAATGAAGGTCTCTATCTTCTCCACGTTCTGCTCCATCGTCTTCTTGATGGCTCCCGTCGTGGTGCCGTTCAGGTAGCCCAACGACAGCCGTCCTATGTGCTCTGTTATCCTTATGCGCAGCCCATAGAGCACGTTGAACGCCGCCACGTGGCTCGCCATCAGTGCCAGGTATAGCAGCACCAGCCCTGCAACCAGTCCACCGAAGGCCACCCAGCCCCAATGCACCATTTCGCCACTGGCTGCATTGCCTGTCAATAGTAGCCGTAGCACTTCATACACAGCCCAATAGGGCACCAACATACACGCACTGCTTAGTGCTGACAATGTGCCAGCCACAATGAGCAGCCCTTTTCTCTGACCCGCAATCTCCATGAGCCTTGCGAGTCCCTTCTTTTTCTTCTTTTCTTTCATACGTTCTTTATTTATTAGTGAACAAAATCCAAAATCATTCAGCCATAACGAAGAAGAGAGCCTATCGTCTGATAAGCTCTCTCCATCCGCTGTATTCAAAGGTGATATAGTCCTGCACCACCCGTTCCGCCTCCCGTGGGGGCAGCCGGTGCTTGATAATTTCGCAGAACATGGTGAACATCCACACCGTGTGCAGGTGATAAGTGAACGGACTGCATGTAGGCGTTATGTCTGGGCGCAGTTCTGCTGCCCGTTTCATGAAGCGTACCACTTGTTCCGTGCAGCGGTCGGTAAACTCGTCCATGAAGTTCTCCAACGACGAGCCTTGCGCCCGAAAGAAAAGCAGTTCCATCAGGCGACGATGGCGGCGCATCAGAGAGAGGTATTCCCGCATCTGGTATTCCAGCAATTCTGGATTTCCGTTGCTCAAGTAGTCCAAGTACCTCTCTGCATGCCGCTCATCGTGGTGCTCGTAAACCATCCGTTCCATGTCCTGTATCAGCGGACTGACTATCAGGCGGAATATCTCATCCTTACCCTTTGGGAAATAGTTGTAGAGATTTCCCACACCCACGCCCGATAGCCGGGCAATGTCGCGCATCGAGGTCTTGGCAAAGCCTTGTTGGTGGAAAGCCTGCTCTGCCGCCTGTAGTATCTGCTCGCGTGTATGTTCCTTTTGTATCTGCATAGTCTCTATCTCTTCAAAAATGAACAATATTCAAAACCGTTCAGAAAAAAGAGAGGACCTACAGCTGTAAGTCCTCTCCCGACGGATGTCTATGGCTACTCGCTCGGCCAAAGGCCGCTTGCTCTGCAAGAACCTATGTCTTTTATATCTTCTTTGCATATGTATCTTGAATTTGCGCTGCAAAGGTACGGCGATTTTTCCATTTGTGCAATACCCAAAACTGATGAATTTTCAGTCTCTGTGTGCTTCTATCCATCTCACGGCGAAGTCTACGAGTTGCCTTTGAGACATCAGTCGGAGTACGGCATTCCCCAGCCGGACTTTAGCGACGGGATGCGTCTGCTCAAAGGCCTCGCCTATTTGAGTGAAGTCCTTGCCATCGACGTAGAGCGTCTCGTAAGCTTTCCAGACACGACACCCATTCTCCATGATGGCACTATGCTCTATCGTGGTGTGCTTGCTCTTATATTCGGCACGGGCATCAGCCAAATGCAGAGAGGTGTTCTTGTCATAACCCACACCAATCAGCAGTACGTATCCGTCGATGTCGTAGAGCCGCCCTATGGGTGAGCCGTCTCCGAAGATATTCGACAGGTCGTGGTGCCCAGTAAGAAAGCCGGCCATCTTCCCATTAGCCGATACGGAGCGGGCAGGGTGGTCGCTTCTTAGCGTGCCAGGCCACTGACGGTACAACTCTGCGACGACTCCCATCGTCTGCGTCGGTGTCGTCCGTTTGTCGTAGGCGGGCCAGTAGTCGCGTATTATCTGCCAATCTGTTTCGCTCACTTCGGGATGCACGCCCACATCGGGATCAAGGTTCTTCCACGATTGTGTCGGCATCATAATCGTCCCTTCCTTCCCAACAGTTTCCAACAGTGCCTCTATCACCGTCGGTGCGCCTCCGCATACATACCCCATACTGCTCAATGAGGTATGCGCCATCACCGTCATTCCCTCGTGCATTCCCAACTCATGGAATGCCGCCAGCAGGTCTTGTTTCAATATCAGTGGCTTCATACGCTATTCAGTATTCTATGATGAGTGATTCACGGGGTTGGAGTTCTATCTCTCTGCTGAGATCAACAGCACAGCCGCAAATGACGTTTCGGCCTTGTCGGTGATGTCCGATGACTTCCTTATAGCGGCTGACAGGCAAGGTGGTGACGTCGGGCGTTCCGTTGAGGATGATAAGAACCGTTCGTCCTCGGTATTGTCTGGCAACAACATAAATGCCTCGATACGGTATAAACTGCGTCATTGTGCCTTTGCTGATGATCTCATTACCCTGTCGCCAGTGCAGCAGACGGCTGAGCCAACGGAACATGCTGTTCTCCGCATCTGTGCGCCCTTCAGCTGTAAAAGCATCTCGGCTGTCATCCCAGAAGCCGCCAGGGAAATCCTGCCGCACATTGCCGTCGCCCTGTGCTTTCGTGCCATTCAACAGGATTTCCACACCATAATAAAGCTGAGGAATGCGATTGATGGTCAGCAGTAATGCCAACGCTTGTTTCAGTGCGAGAGTATCCGTTCCGTTTCCTAAATAGCGGTCTGTGTCGTGATTCTCTATGAAAGCCAGTACACTCGACGGATTGGGATAGAGGTAGTCATAGACCAGCGAGTTATAGATGCGGTTGAGGCCTTTGCCGTAGTCGTTGGTGTTCTCACCCGCTGCTTGTACCATGCGGTCGTAGAAAGCAAAGTCCATCACGGTAGGCAGGTGGCTGTTCTCCTTGGTCAGCCAGTTGTCCTTCTGCCAGGAAGCAGTATAGGCAGGCTCCGTCACCCACGTCTCTCCGACGACGTTATAGTTGGGATACTCCTCGTTGATAGCCTGCATCCACTCAGACATGGCATCTCCGAAAGCGTAGGGGTAGGTGTCCATACGGATGCCGTCGATGCCTATAGTCTCTATCCACCACATGGAGTTCTGAATGAGATAGCGCAGCACGTGGGGATTGTGCTGGTTAAGGTCGGGCATCGATGGCACGAACCAACTCTCCAGCGTTTCGTGCAGGTCTATCTTCGAGGCGTATGGGTCGCGGACGGGCGTCAGTTGGTAACTCGTCTGCTGATATTTCTCGTTGGCAGTCGGTTCACCATTTGCATCGGTCAACCACTCCGGGCAGTTGAACCAGTCGCATGAGGGCATATCTGCCACCCACGGATGCTCAAAGCCGCAGTGGTTGAATATCATGTCCATCACCATTTTCAGTCCATGCTTGTGAGCCTCATCGGTCAGCATGCGATAGTCCTCATTGCTGCCGAAGCGCGGGTCTATGCGGTAGTAGTTAGTTGGCGCATAGCCGTGGTAGGTGCTGGAACCGTCGCGGTCAGGTGAGTTGTTCTCCAAGACGGGTGTAAACCAAAGGGCGGTTACGCCCAGTTCGTTGAAGTAGTCCAGATGCTGACGGATTCCCTCCAAGTCGCCACCATGACGAAGGTTGGGGTTGGAGCGGTCGCACTGATAGGGATTCATCGTTATCAGTTGGTCGTTCTCCACCATGCCAGAGGCAAAGCGGTCGGGCATCAGTTGGTAGAGCACATCAGCGCAGGTAAATCCAATGCGCTCTTCGCCGCGTTTCTCCCGATGCTTCAACTGATACCTGACTCGCTTGCCATCTATCTTCAGTACCATCTCACCTGCCTTGGCTTCTGCCATATTCAGATAGACCAACAGGTAGTTGGGACTGTCCAAACGGACGACGGAGTCGATGGCAACACCAGAATAGTCTGTCGTGACATTGGCATTACGCACATCCTTGCCATAGATCATCAGTTGGAGCGAGGTGTTCTTCATCCCAACATACCAGTCTGTCGGTTCGATACGGTCAATCTTAACTGCCGCATTTGTGGACAAGACCATACAGCAGAAGACACTTATAGCCATAGCATTTCTTAAAACTCCATGCCTCAACAGCAGTTCGTAGCAGAGCCACGGAAACCATACCAAAGCCCAAATAGCGCTTATCAGTATGTCTTTCGGCCTCTTCATCTCGGCAGGAACAATCGCCTTGCTGAAAGCTGAGAGAATCACGAACGCCACAGTTGCCAAGCAGAATGCCTTTGGCATGTGACAGAGGTTGTAGAATACGAGCCACCATGTGACTGACATAAGGATGATGCTTGGCATCGTCAATAACATTTTCTTTTGTTTTACATTCATAATCTTGGTAATTAATAGTTATCCTATAATGTTTTGTCCTAACCGATATGCTCGTTCCAAGGCATCCGTGGTTTTGATGTCACCTTTGTCTTTTACTCCCCTAACCAGTACCATGCCAGCATCCTCTATATGGAAGAAATTGAGGGTGAGCCGGTATTGGGTCACGATAGCATCAAACAGTTCTGGCAGGGTGGACGCACCTACTAACAGCAGGGCGAGGCATCGGATAGGGAAATGGTTTCGAAGTGGCGTGTGCAGTCGGTCTATTACAGCCTTTAGCTGGGCACTGATGCCGTAGAAATAGACGGGTGAGGCCAGGACGAGGACATCCGTTAGCCTCAACTTTGCGTATATCGCTGTCATATCATCTTTTTGTGAACAGGCATTACCAGCTCTGCTAAAACAGGAATTACATCCAATGCAGGGATTGACCTTGACATCAGCCACAGAAATAATCTCCACCTCATGATGTTCTCGGGCTCCCTCCGCAAATGCCTGCGCCAGCATCTCGGTATTCCCGCCTCGACGCATACTGCCCACCAATATTAAAATTCTGCTCATATTACTTTATGACTGAAATACCTATCATCTTGGTGATACCATCCGAATTGTTCCAGACGGCATGAGGAATATGCCCGTCAACGAGGAATGCTTCGTCTTGCCCAATAATCACCTCGCGGTCACCCAATTGTATACGAGCCTCGCCCTCGGTCACGATAAAGAGGTGGTCATGCTCATGGGTGTGCAGTTCCGTTGGCCCTCCACCATTGAGGTCTATATAAGCAATAGCCCCGTCAAGGATACGTCCCATCTCGCCAAAAAGCCTTTTGGCATGGAAGTTAATGTGTCTGGGTGGTGTGACAAACTTGTGCTTGTCAATCGTTTGTCCTTTTGTCGTTGTTGTATTATCCATATTTCGGTTTTGATTTGATTTTTATTTCGTACCTTTGCACTTGAGAAAGTGCGGTGCAAAGGTACAAGGATTCCTTGAACCGTGCAATACTGATTTATAACCAAAAGTGTAGAGGATATGGATGTACTGAGGAAGGAGTTACAGACAGTGTTCCACCGGCATGAGTTCCGGCTATCGGCACTGGATGAAGGTGACATCGAGGCCTGCCGACGGTTTATCGGTGCATCGACTGCCATCAGTCAGGGGTGCGCCATATTGAGCGATCTGGCCACGAACGGCAGTTACTTTGCCATTGGCAGGCTGGTGGACATCTTAGGGCTGCACGGCGAGGTGCCGGAGGAGGAACTGATTGACATCGACGAGGACTTCATCTATCGGCGCATCCACCCTGAGGACCTGGTGGACAAGCGGATGCTCGAACTCCGTTACTTCGAGATGGTGGATGACATGAGGGCCGAGGAACGGCTGAAATACCACGCCACCTGCCGCATCAGGATGCAGAAGGCTAATGGCGACTATACCTATATTCATAATGTGACCCGCATCCAGATGAACGATGCCGACGGACTAATGCGACTCGTTACCTGCCTATACGAACTGTCGCCAGAGCAAGAACCGATTCACGGCATCAATCCCAGTATTATCAATGTAGAGACTGGTGCCGTGCAAAAACTGGCTCTCTATGAAGAACGTTTCAATATCTTGAGTAAGCGCGAGCGGGAAATCCTGCTGCTTATCAAGCAGGGCCTACTCAGCAAGGAGATTGCCGACACGCTCCACATCAGCATCCACACCGTGAACACTCACCGCCAAAACATCCTCCAGAAACTGAGCGTTGACAATTCGATGGAAGCCGTGCAGACGGCCACTGCAATGATGCTGCTATGAAATCTTCGGACAGGTGGTGAAAGTTACGAAAGAGTTACCATTCGTGCAATATCTATTTTGGGTGGAAACTATCTGACGTAAACTTCATCTCAGTATCGGCTTCGCCAATAAAAAAACGACTTTCGTATGTTATCGTCTGTCGTAGTAAAGAATACCGATTGGGTGAAATGATGAAAAGGTGTTGGACAGATGAAAAAAGGATGTCTGTGCTGACACGTCGGCTACAGATTCCCTCTTTATTTCTTACCTTTTGTATATGCCCACTGGTTTATATGTCTACAGATTTCCGTCCAAACTCAATAATAATAGGAATTTCCTTTGTCCTTTCATTTTTTTGTTGTACCTTTGCACCCGAAAGAGAGTCATAGAAAAGGCTGGTGGCTCAAAGTCGGAGTTCATTGAATGCAATTTGTAGCAGAACGTAGAATTGAGAACGGTCTCCAAATCGTAACCCCATTTTTCCTCAATTCCCCAAACTGCCTTTATATAAAGAAATCCTGCAATTTATTACAAAGTTACGAAAAGTCGAGAGCAGAACAAAAGATTTTAATCTTTTTTATGCCGAGATGGAGTAAGTTCGCCATCTCTGATGGCAGAGTTACGAAAAAAAGTGGCTGATCATCACGATCAACCACCTCTAACTAAAACTAAACAAATACTCTTATGAATTTTATGCCTGTGATTATAATTCGGGCGTGATGGCAGCAAGCCAAGCATCGATGCGGCCATCAGTCTTGTCGTCCTCGTTGATATCATCAAGAGGCAGACCGATGAACTTGCCGTTGATGACAGCTTCGGAGTCGTCGAAGGTATAGTCGTCAGTCTCCACGCTACCGATGAATTTTGCGCCGCTGGCTTTGATGCCATTATAAAGCTCTCCAATGCCACCTACAAAGGTGTCGCTGTAGGATGAGCTGTCGCCACAGCCAAAGAGGGCGATGGTCTTACCACTGAGGTCGGCACCCTGAAGTGTCTTCAGTCCGTCGTACCAGTCGTCCTGCAATTCGCCAGCTCCCCAGGTAGAGGTGCCAAGAATCAGGTTTTGGTTGGCTGCAACGGCATCAGCTGTCAGGTCTTGCACGTTTACAGCCTCGCAGCCCAGTTTTGAGGCAATCTTCTCTGCGATGGCCTCGCAGGTTCCTGTGGAGGAACCATAAATAACAATTGTTTTATTCATTTCCTATTTATACTTATGTGGTTAATTCTTGTTGATACATTTATTCTCGCACTTTCCGTCACAGTTGCCCTTGCATCCGTTCTTGCGCTTGCAATAGCGTTCGCATTGTGCGCAGAGGTCGTAGCCAAGCATGGTTCCGAGAATGAAGTCCTCTTCAGGTGTCAGCTGGTTGAGAGGGCGCGTAACGATGAGTCGGATGGCATCCAGACATTCGCGGCGTCCGAAATAGACATTCAGATTCTGCTGCCCTGCAGGTTGCAAGACATAGGGGATACCTTGACTCTCAAGCCGATCCACAGCCAGTTGACCATATTTCTTCTTACAGGTGAAGAGCACCATCTGGCGTACACCTTTATTAAATTCGTAGATGTGGTTCATCAGTACCTTCATCTCTGTGGGGATTGTCGTTGTGATCTTTGTCATCGTGAAATCTTTTTTTTCGACTGCAAAGGTACGGCGGAAAAATGAGTTGCGCAATACCTAAAAAGTAGTAATCTGTGCTTGTCTATGTGTTAAAATTCATTCGTTTTAGGTATTGTAAGGATCGCTGAATTAACCTAATTTTGCACTCGATTTCAAAGATTGATTAGTTTGTTATGAAAATGAAAAAGTTATTAAGTCTGCTTGTTATGAGCATGTTGGCTGGTGCTGCGCAAGCAGCTGAACCTGACACACTTGGCTACAACAAGTTTCGTTTTGGAGGTTATGGAGAGATAGTCGCTAATTTCAAGGATTATGGTATTAATCGTTTCTATGGACACAAGGAGGGTAATGCCAAACAAAGTCACAACACGATTTCGATTCCACGTTTTGTACTGGCTTTTGACTATAAGTTTACGCCAAAATGGATTCTTGGTGCGGAGATAGAGTTTGAATATGGAGGTACGGGTACCTCTTATGAATTAGAGAACACCGAGAATGGCGAATACGAGACAGAGGTAGAGAAGGGTGGTGAAGTGGCTTTGGAGCAGTTTCACATCACTCGCATGATTATACCTGAATTCAATGTTCGAGCAGGTCATCTGATTGTGCCAGTTGGACTTACAAACGCTCATCACGAGCCTATCAACTTCTTTGGTTCTTCTCGTCCAGAGGGTGAAATGACGATTATTCCCTGTACCTGGCATGAAACAGGTATCGAGTTTCTTGGTAAATTCGGCAAGGGTTACAGTACATTCGACTATGAAGCTATGATTGTAACAGGTCTGAATGCCAATGGTTTTGATCGTAACAACTGGGTCAGGAAAGGCAAGCAAGGTTTGTTTGAAGGTGATAATTTCACCAGTCCTGCCTATGTGGCTCGTCTGAACTACACAGGTGTTCCTGGCCTGAGAGTGGGTGGTTCGATCTATTATTGTCCCAATACTGGTGCAAATTCCGACAAACTCGTTACTTATGATGAGATAGGAAAGATACCTGTAACCATCTATTCGCTCGATGCGCAATATTCTGACAGGTATGTAACAGCCCGCGTCAATTATCTGAGTGGTAATATTGCCCATGCGGATCAGTTGGGTGCTAAAAACGGTAAACTCTCCAATAAATCAGGATATAGTCGTCTGACGCCTATTGCCAAGCGAGCTGTATCCTATAACGCTGAAGTAGGCGTGAATCTGAGAAGCGTCTTTGGTGGTGATAAGCGCTTCCCTGTGATCTATCCCTTTGCCCAGTATGAATACTACAACTCTCAGGAGAAGGGTGAGGGCATGGATGTGATGGATGACCGTTGCCAGGTAAGTAAATGGAAATTCGGCCTGAACTGGAGGGCATTGCCCCACCTGGTAGTAAAAGCAGACTATACGACCCGCCAGATAGGTACCAGCAAAGTGTTTGGTAAGGGCGCTTACAACAGTGAGAATGAGTTTGGTATCGGAGTCGCCTATATTGGCTGGTTCTTCAAGAAGTAAATTCACATTATTAATTAATAAAAACGTAAGAGAAATGAAAAAGAGTATTTTTGTGATGGGGCTCGCTATGATGGGACTCCTTTCTATGACATCTTGTAGCAGTAGTGACAGTAAGAATGGGGATACGCCTCAGCCTACTCCTCAACCTGGACAGGAGGTATCTATCGAGGATTCTGAGTATGATGCCATTATCAATCAGTATGTTGACAATGTGGTGCTTCCCACATACAGTGATCTGAAGACAAAGAACAGCGCACTCTATCAGGCTGTTGTTGACTTTGGTGATAATCCTTCCAATGCCAACTTCAAGGCTATCTGTGACGCTTGGCTGGCTGCTCGTGAGCCATGGGAGTCAAGTGAGGCTTTCCTCTTCGGACCTGTTGCTGATTACGGACTGGATCCTAACATGGACTCATGGCCTCTGGATCAGGAAGCCATCGTGAAGCTGCTGGAGTCACAGCAGTGGAACGAGATGGAGTGGACTGGTGATTATGATGAGGATGACGAAGCTATCGCTGCCGCTCAGAATGTACGTGGTTTCCACACCCTCGAGTTCCTGGCTTTCCGCGATGGACAGGCTCGTACGCTGACTGATCAGGCTGTGGATGGTGAGGCAGCTAATGCCGTCTATAATGCCGGCAATGCTACTGCGTGGGCACAGTATATGAGAAATACAGCCCAACTGTTGGTTGACGATGTGACCACACTTGTTGATGCTTGGAATAACGGCTATGCTGATAAGTTTAAGAAGCATGATGGTGGTGACTTTACCAGTGGCTTGAGCTGTATTGAACAGCTGATTGATGGATGTATCGACATTGCCGGTGAGGTGGGACAAGCCAAGATTGGCGATCCTTACGACCTCTATGTATCTGGTAAGACCAATGAGGCACTCTATGCCGTAGAGTCATGGTACAGCTGGCACTCTCGTGATGACTACACCAATAATATCTACTCAATCCGCAATGCCTACTATGGCTCACGCGATGGTAAGATAAATGCCAACTCACTGTCGAAGTTGGTAGCTAAGTATGACGCACAACTTGATGCCGATGTGAAGGAAGCCATTGAGGATGCAGCTGAAGCTATTCAGGCTATTCCACAGCCTTTCCGTAATAACATCAATTCTAAGGAGGCAAAGGCTGCTATGGAAGCATGTGCAGAGCTGAGTGATATCTTGGAAAATGAGCTGAAACCTTTCTTAATTAACCATACCAAGTAATTGGTATCAATAAACCAAACCGCAAGGCGGAGACAGAGTCGTAATTCTGTCTTCGCTATTGTGGTCTAAATTTGGGTAATAGAAGATTTTGTAACATTTATGAACAAATACTTGAGTGTTTTTTTACTTGGAACAAGTCTCTTTTCTCTTTCTGCCTGTAGCGAAAGTGACCAGTTGGATGTAGAGGATGTCAACATTCCCAGAGGCTATGCCTTGTCTGCTGGAACATCAACGGGATTCTATAACTCTTCTGTAGCCTACGATCAGGCTGCGGCTTGGCTGTCAGGTACTTATGCTTCACGTTTCAATGCTGGAGACCGCCTTTATGACAATGTGAAGACTTCCAACGAGAATGGGCATGGGGGTGGTCTCGGCCCTGTATATGCAGGCTATAGCTGTGGCAGTTGTCATAGAAATGCAGGACGTACAGAGCCAACCTATTGGACCAGTTTCAAGCAAGGAGGTGACGATGGCTCTGGTCCTTATGGATTTACTGCCTCACTCATCTATATAACCCGTAAGAACGGCACCTTCTTCCCAAACTATGGTCGCGTGATACATGATCAGGCCATCTATGGCGTTCATCCAGAAGGTAAGTTGAAGGTGAAGATCGACTCAATGACTTTCTCTTTCCCTGATGGCGAGAAATACACCCTTTGTGTGCCTAAATGGTCGATTACCGAATGGTATGCCGACTCCATTAGTCCGGATGATCTTTTCTGTACAGTTCGTGTACCGCTACGTCACGTGGGAATGGGACAGATGATGGCACTCGATCCTGATGAGATTGAAGCATTAGCCCGGAAGAGTAACTACCCGGAGTGGGGGATCAGTGGACGTTGCAATTACATCAATGAAAGAGGAAAACTGCAACTCGGACTTTCTGGTAACAAAGCACAGCATGCAGATCTGACTGTAGAGCTTGGTTTCTCCAGCGACATGGGTATGACAAACAGCCGTTATCCGGAAGAAATATGTGAAGGACAGGTACAGATGGAGGAAGGCTCGATGATGGGACTTGCATACGATATGCTCGATGTGAGTTCTGAGGATATGGAGGATGTTGACCTCTATATGCAAGGGTTAGCTGTGCCAGCAAGAAGAAATGTGAATAATGCCGATGTGCAGGCTGGCGAGCAGCTGTTCTACCAGGCAGGCTGTCATCTGTGTCATGTGACTACGCTTCATACCAAACCACGTGGTTCTACGCTGTTGATGGGTACGAACCTGCCTTGGCTTGGCAGACAGACTATTCACCCTTATTCGGATTATCTGCTCCACGATATGGGTTCGGAGATTATGGGTGTAGGTCTGAATGACAATTTCGTGAGTGGACTTGCACGAGGCAATGAGTGGCGAACCACTCCGCTTTGGGGTATAGGCTTGCAGAAAAAGGTTAATGGACATACCTATTTCCTGCATGACGGACGTGCTCGTAATTTTGTAGAGGCCATCATGTGGCATGGTGGAGAAGGTGAAGCCTCCAAGAATAAATTCAAGAATATGAGTAAGAAGGAGCGCGACCAACTCATACAGTTCCTCTGGAGTTTATAACCTAAAATATAAATCAAAAGAAATACTGGAAAAGAAATGAAATACAACAAACTATTCGCTATCGTTATGGCAACTTCGCTCTCAGCAACAGTCTTTGCAGAGTCCGAAAAAGATGAGAAAGAGATAATGTCTGCAGACAGCATAAACGTTGTTCAGGCATCTCAGTTGAATATGGATAATGGTGTGATCCCTATTGCAGACGACCGAGGGTTTACCCTCCAGTCGAATGATGGTAACTTTGTGTTCAAACCTTACCTCTATCTGCAGAGTACCCTCAGCTATCGTTATTATGACGATGAAGGACTCGATAAAGCTTACAATCAGGATAATGTTGCCAACTCTGGCTTTGCAATGAACTATGCCATCATAGGTTTTACAGGTAAGGCTTTCGGAAAGATTGACTATAATGTAAGTGTCAATGCAGCTGCTTCGGGTGGTAATATCCTCCAGCAGGCATGGATCGACTATGCCGCTATGCCGGAGTTGCGTTTCCGTGTAGGTAAGTTCAAGACACCATTTACACATGCTTATCTGACCACACTTGGTGAGACGCTCTTCCCAACTTTGCCTACATCACTCACTGCTCAGGCTATCCTGCCTTATTCTCTGAATGCTGTTACCCCAGGTATTGGTACTGGTTTCGATCTTGGCGTAGAGATTCATGGACTGATTTGGGGCAAGTTTGGTTATGAGGTGGGCCTTTGGAATGGTACTGGTTCTGCCCAGAATGGTGCCACAAAGGGTATCAGTGACGACAATCATCTGCCATCTCTGCTCTATGCTGGTCGTGTGACCTACCAGCCGAAAGGTGCCATGCCAATGACGCAAGGTAATCCTAAACTGCTGCATGAGGACAAGATGCTCTTCGGACTGAGTGCTAACTATAACAATGAGGCTGAGAGTGAATCGACGAATGATTTCCGTGCAGGCTTTGAGTTTGCTATGCTGAAAAATCGCTGGTATGTGGGTGCAGAAGCCTATTATATGCACATAGGCTTTACAAAACGTGAGAAAATTGATGACAGTTATAACTATTGGGGAGGCTATGCCCAGGTGGGTTACTTCGTACATCGTCAGGTGCAGCTCGGATTGCGTTATGACTTCTACGATCGTAACGGAACAGGCAAGGATGGTATCCTGAATATGCCTGCTGCCAGTGTGAACTACTTCATCCCGAAGACTAATATCAAACTCTCTGCCATGTATCAGTATATCGGACGTACAGGTCATGCTACACAGCTCGATCGTGATCTCGATGATCTTGGTATCTGTACCCACATGGCACAGCTTATGTTGCAGTACGCTTTTTAACAAAAGAGGTCTTTTCAATGAGTAAAAATATCATTATTACGCTATTGGGTGTGCTAGCACTTGGATTGACAGCCTGTGATGATGGACGCATCTATCCTGACTCAGCTACATCAACTGAAGGTAAAACCGTTGTGCTTGAAGGGACACTTGAAGGTCTGGAAAACTGGGCAGGTAACTATAGGGTCTCTATTGCTGGATTTGAAGAGGCAGATGATGAATATGCACAGGTGTCAAAAGTTATTACGGTAAGCGATGTAAAAGACGGAAAAGTATCTGTTGAGCTTTCAGGAATAAAAAGTGAGGTAAAACTGGTACGTCTTTGCGTTCTTGATCGTCTGAGAAGGCATATTGTCACCTTTAAGGAAACCGATATATCAGATGCCAGCGAAACAGTGAAGATGGAGGTGGGAACAGTCAATATCAGTATGTTCAATGCCATACAGCAGAACTTTTTCAACACAACTTGTGCCAACTGTCATGGCGCCTCGAATCGTGCTGCAGCAGGACTTTATCTGACAGATGGGAAAAGTTATGATGCACTGGTGGATGTCGATTCCAGGAAACTGGAAGACAAGAAACTGGTAGAGACGAATAATGCTTCAAACAGCGTTCTCCACATGGTGCTTCATGAGCTGACTGTGCCTGGCATTTCTATGGCTCATCATGATCTGGTATCAGAGAAGAACGAAGAGACAATCCTGCCTCTTATTGACAGCTGGATCAATAATGGGGCTAAAGAGAATTAGAATTGAAATAGAAAGAAATGAATAAAAGATTAGAATATAAGAACGCATTTGCGGATATCTTCATGTTTGACAATGGGACAGAGGTGAAAGAGTTCCAGGTTATGATTCATGCCAATTCCTCACGGCTGTCCTTTAATCAACAATTGGAGGCTATTATCGGCGCATATAATCATCTGCTCAGTGATGAGCTGCAAGGAGCCAGCGCTGTATTCAAGCGCTATTTCCTCAGTGATGCCGCTAATCAGGCTGATGATGTCATCGTGAATGATGTGACTGATTGTGCCAAGAGTATCATCGAGCAGCCGCCATTGGATGGTACAAAGATTGCTCTTTGGGTCTATCTTATGACGAATGTACAGACAGGCATCGGAAAGAGTGGACTCTACGAAGTGCGGCATGGTGCTTTCCGTCATCTCTGGAATGGTTCTGCTCACAATATGGCAGCTAACTCAGAGTATCAGACACGCCTGCTCTTCAATGAGTATAACATGCAGTTGCTTGAAGAAGACTGCACCCTTGAAGCTAATTGTATCCGTACCTGGTTGTTTGTCAACGATATAGATTTGAATTATGGAGGTGTGGTACGTGCCAGAAATCAGTTCTTCTTTACACAAGGACTGACTATGAATACCCACTTCATTGCCTCAACAGGCATCGGAGGTCGCCAGCAGGATCCAAACGTACTGTCTCAGATGGACAATTATGCCATTGCAGGCATCCAAAAAGAACAGATCCATTATCTCTATGCTCCCTCCCATCTCAACAGAACCAGTGACTATGGTGTCTCTTTCGAACGTGGCACGTATGTTGACTATGCTGATCGCCGACACGTGTTCATTTCAGGCACAGCATCTATCAACAATAAAGGTGAGGTGATGTATCCGAAAGATATCGTGAAGCAGACTCATCGCATGTGGGAGAATGTGGAAGCACTGTTGAAAGAGGCTGATTGCACCTTTGAAGAAGTAAGTGAGATGGTGGTCTATCTGCGTGATATTGCAGACTATGAACTGGTAAGCAAACTTTTTGAGGAACGTTTCCCAGAGAAACCTTATGTCATCGTGCAGGCTTCTGTATGCCGCCCTGCCTGGCTAATAGAAATGGAATGTATGGCCATCAGGCCAATCTCCGCCCCATCACTCCCCGCTTTCTAAAGAATCGGCAGATTAGGATTATCGAAATGAATAATCCAACAATTAAAAGAAACATATAGAAGGGAACATCATTGTAGAGTATCTCAGCCTCAACACGCCAAGGGCTGAGAGGTTCCATCTTCTCTGGACGAGGTGTAATTAATTTACCTTGAGTAAGTAAGATAATCATCCCCACTTTCTCGTCTAACTCAATTACTGGAGCAGATTCCCTCACCATCTGACGCATTTTTTCTGGCAGATCAGCCCCAAGGGAGTTGAGCCGATAGCCAAGTGTGTCGTCAAAGAGTTCCGAGAATTTTGCATATTCACCTTCGATGCCAAGTTGATGGCGAAGATTACTGTCAGGAATTAATATCATTGGTTCATCTTTCCAGACATCAGGACGCAGATGCCAACCATAGAGGACCTGAACAGAAGAAAGTCCTTTATAAGAGGTCTTACCATATATCGATTCCAGGAAATCATTGGCAAGTGTAGCCAAAGGACATACCCTATTACGCCAAACCACCTGTTGACGAGCTGCTTCGTGGGCTTTTTCTGCGTTAATCGAAGGAATACTTCGAGCAGAAATTGTGACTGTTGATATTAACAACAGCCACAATAGCGTATATTTAAAATGCCACATTCTCAGGATTAGATATCTTTTTGATAGCCATACACTCCATCTCTATGAGCCAACCTGGACGACAGACAGGTGCATGAACGATAACATAGGGTTTTCCCTGAAAACGTTCCTCGTATAACTCTTTCACAATGCCATAATCAGCTATATCACGCAGATAGACCACCATCTCACTTACTTCTTCAAAGGTGCAGTCTGCCTCTTTCAACAATGCTTCCACATTCTCCCACATGCGATGAGTCTGCTTCACAATATCTTTCGGATACATCACCTCACCTTTATTGTTGATAGATGCTGTGCCTGAAATGAACACGTGTCGGCGATCAGCATAGTCAACATAAGTGCCACGTTCGAAGGAGACACCATAGTCACTGGTTCTATTGAGATGGGTAGGAGCATAGAGATAATGGATCTGCTCTTTTTGGATACCTACAATGGCATAATTGTCCATCTGAGACAACACATTAGGATCCTGCTGGCGACCTCCGATGCCTGTTGAGGCAATGAAATGGGTATTCACTGTCAGACCTTGTGTAAAGAAAAACTGGTTACGAGCACGTACCACACCACCATAGTTCAAATCTACATCGTTAACAAAGAACCAGGTACGGATACAGTTGGCTTCCAAGGTACATCCTTCCTGAATGAGTT
>JAEEGK010012812.1_pt1 | contig 18998 bp, 9 predicted proteins | sample 8958771 | NCBI WGS metagenome assembly JAEEGK01 (sample SAMN16246547, study PRJNA631951) | gut metagenome | biome: gut microbiome; feature: rumen; material: SC-attached | host: Bos | place: Iran: Karaj | collected 2018-10
CTCATTATATTGTTTGTTTAAAAAATCAGAAATTAAATCATCTTTCAAGTCATACAAAAGAACTAGTTTTCCAGTTAAATTATATATAATGCTTATATCGGTAAATTCCTCTTCCTTATAATAATATGGATGTCGATGTTTATATATATTTAATTTTAGGATTGCTTTTGTAAATAGAAATGGCCAAATTTCATCAACTCTGTTGCAACTAGGGAAAATAGAATCATCATCAATAGTAAATGGTATTTTATCGTCTATTATTATTTTTCTTTCTTTTCCCATGAAATATAATTTTATGATATATTTCCCTTTAGGGTTGTATATAGGGATTCCTTCTTTTTGGGGATAAATATTATATATTATACTTTTTTTTGTGTTTATATCTGTTATGTTATTATCAATTATAAATTGAAAAATAGATGTCATCCATGTATAAAAAGAATTTAAATTGTTTGTCTTTGTATTTAATTGTAAATTACTTAGTTTTAATATTTTTATCATTTGTTTTTCATCTTTATCTATAGAATTTGTTTTTAATTTTTTTATATTTGAATTTTTTATTTTTTTAATAGTAATTTCATTAGGTATTGACTTTAAATTAGATTTTAAATTTGATTTTTTTTTAGGAGGAGATGATTTAAACATTGATTCTCTTCTAATAATTCTTTTAGAATTTTCTTCCAATTCAACAAAAATTGATTTAAAACCATTATTACAATACATAATTAAAAAAGCTATTTGAACAAAAGCAAAAAAAACAATAACCCAACCACCTAAATTTATACTCCATTTTTTACTATTAAAAACATTTTTATAACATGCAAATAAATTAAAATTAGCATTTGCTAAAATTTCAGCAAATTCTCCTGTTACTGAATTATTTAAATTATCAAGTATAAAATTAGTTTTAGTTTCACATTCACAATCAGCTTCTGCAACATTTCCATTCATATTAATTCCTTTATAAGTACAACCACTTTCACAAATTGAATAATTTTGATAATAATTTTTAATTCTATCTTTAAGTGAAACATCCTTTCCATCTTCTGATGTGAATGGCATACAAAAATCAGTAAAGAATGGATCATTTATATCATATATATTTATATTATATTTTGATTGTAAATTTTGTGCTAATGTGAAATTACCTGAATTTTGTGTTGTTAATTGAACTTTTATTGTTATATTTTCTTTTTGACATAATGATATATCTATTTTTGATCCATTTAAAAAATAAAATGAATATGCTAATATTGGAGATGATCCTTTTTTTTCTGTGTAATCTGTTTTTAATGTTATTACTTTTGTATTATTTGGAATTGACATTTTGGAAAATACTTTATTTATACATTCTGTCATATTTATTATTGTTTGGTTTTTTAATGCTTTTATACAATCTAAACTTTCATATATTGTTGTTAAATAATTATCTTTTTCTCCTTTTATTAATGTTACTTGATTAGTTTTTCCTATATAAAAATCACTATAATTTTGAGCAATAAAATCAACTAAATTTGTTAATTGTTTTATAGTATATGGTGATATATAATATTCATAATCACAAACATTATGTTCATTAATTAAACATATATTTTTCTCATTTGGTTCATAACCATCTGGACATGAAGTATAACATTTAGAATTATATAAATATACATTATAATTATTATCATTACAAAATATACAATCATTAGATAAACAATTTTCAACACATTGATTAGTTTTTTCTACAAAAATTGGACGAATTTCAGGACAAGATGAAATACAAAAAAAATTTGAGCCTGATAAATACCATAATTGTTTATCTTCAGTACAACAATTTGATGTTGAATCACTTGTTTTAATTAAATTACCATAAATACATTCATTACAATTATTAATATTATTTGTTCCTCCTTTTGAACAAGTTTTACATGTATTATAACATTTTTTATATAAATTATTATCAATATAATAACCTTCTTGAATTATATTTGAAGGTAAACATTTATATTCTCCATCAACTTTAATATAATATATATTATCACAACTTAAACATTTATTAAATGATAAACAAGTTTTACATTCACTTGAACATTTTAAAAATGTTTTTGTTGTTGAATCAAGATAATATCCTTCTAAAGTTCCTTCACTTTCAGTTAAACATTTTTTTGTAGTTTCTTCTATTAAAGGAAATGAATTTGTATTACAACATAAATTTTGTGGATTTGATGTACATAATGAATCAATTGTACAATCTGTGTTATCTGGTCCTGTACAATATATACATGATGAATGACAGGAAAAATACATATTATTTGATAAGTAAAGATGATTTGATTTTGCTTCTGAGGGAGAATAACATATATATGAATTTGATGATGATTTGTATGCATAATAACCTGTGTTACAACATAGGAAATAATCATTAAATGTTGATGAAGGACATTTTATAGGATCTTGAAGACAGTTTGTGTTTGATAATCCATTACAAGATAAACATGCAGAATCACATTGTTTTAAAATATTTCCTGTTGATAAAAAATATCTATTTGTTATAACAGTGTCTTCTGTTAATTGATAGCATGTATATGAATTATCTTCATTTTTAAATGGGTAATAATCTGTATTACAACAAATATTATATGAATTAAATTTATTATTTGTACTATCATATGCACAATTTTCTGTATCTTGAAGGCAATTTGAATTTGTATCTCCATTACAATTTAAACAAGCTATATCACATTGTAAAAAAATATTATCTGAAGTTAAATAATATCTATTTGTTATAACAGTATCATCTGTTAATTTATAACATGTATATGTATTATCTGGATTTTTAAATGGATAATAATTATTGTTACAACAAATATTATATATATTTGATAAACATTTTGTTGAATCTTGTAGACAATTTGAATTTAAAATACCATTGCAATATTTACATGATATATCACATTGTAAAAATATATTTTCAGATGTCAAATAATACCTTTTATTATCCATTTCTACTTCTTCTTCTGTATAACAAGTATATGTCTCATCTGCATTTTTAAAAGGATAATAATCTGTATTACAACAAATATTATATGAATTAAATTGATTATTTATATTATCATATACACAATTTTCTGTATCTTGAAGGCAATTTGAATTTGTTTCTCCTTCACACTTTAAACAAGCTATATCACATTGTAAAAGAATATTATCTGAAGTTAAATAATATCTATTTGTTATTACAATATTATCTGTTAATTGATAACATGTATATGTATTATCTGGATTTTTAAAAGGATAATAATTTGTATTACAACAAATATTATATGAATTAAATTGATTATTTATATTATCATATGCACAATTTTCTGTATCTTGAAGGCAATTTGAATTTGTTTCTCCATTACAATTTAAACAAGCTGAATCACATTTAAAAAAAATATTTCCATTTAAATATAAACTATTATTATTTATACCTTCTTCTTCTGTATAACAAATATATTGAATACTATCATCATCATTAATAATTTTATATGGATAATAATTATCTGAACAATAAATTCCATAATCATTATTATAACTAGTATCTCCATCTAAACAATTACTATTCTCTGGTCCATTACATCTACTACAAGCAACATCACATTTTTTAAATAAATTATTATCAAAATAATATCCATTTTCAATTCCTTCATTTTCAGTAAAGCAAAATTCAGTAACATCATCAGAAGTAAAATAAGTAGGATAATAAGTATCATCAACACAACAAACATTAATACTATCATATAAAGAACAAGTAGAGTTAATTAAACATTTATTAGCTTCATCATAACATTTTAAACAAGAATAATCACATTCATCACATTTATTCTCACTATTAATAAAATAATGATCTTCACATTGAATACATTGTTCATTTTTAGATATAATTTCAGATGAAATACAATGATTTAATGAAGGATTAACTTTAATAGTTAATTTACAAAACATATATTCAGAATCAGAAGCACTTGAACTTACAGAAAAATCAAAAATATAAGTACCACTTTTTATTGAATTATATTTCCAAATTAAATATGATGGTTTATGTGTATTAGATTCATAATCTGTTGTTGTTGTTGTACTTAAATCTGTATTTGTACTTGTTGTTGTGAAAAATATATTATTTTCATCATTTGGAATTTTTATTACTACATAAACAACATCATAACTATATTGATTAATACCAAAATTTGTATTATTTAAAAAATCAATTTCTGTATTAATATAAATAGTACTTTCAACTTCAAAATCATTACAAACAGGATTATGAACTAAAGAAAAACAAGCTTTTGATTCATAATTAAAAAAAACTCCAGAAACTCCATTAGAAACAATAATTAAATTAATAAAAATACTACCAGTAGGTAAATAACTAGAAATATCAATATTTCTTCTTTGATAATTATTATAAGTATAAAAACTCATTTCATTATCAACAATTAAAATTTCTGAATAAATAAAAACATTATCTCTAGTATTACAAATACCAGCAATAATATTATCAGATAGCATAGTAGTATCCCAATAAGTAATATCATTTTCAACATTACATTCAAATACAGAAGCATAATTTCCATCATATGATAAAGTACTAATTTTATTTAAATATAAATAAGTACCAGAATAAACTGTACTAGAAGCACATTGTATAATTACAACATATAAATATTTATCTTTCATACCTGAAAATAATACATTATCACCATTATATGCAGAAAGTTTTATTCCATGATAAGTTTTACTTATATCAGGTTCAATACTATCTCTACAATTATTTTCATTATATGAACAATTATATGCTGATGATGTATAATTTAAAGTTAAATCACTATTAAAAATATAGTAACTTGCTTTATTATCAGTAAGATAATAAAAACAAATTATAAAGTTTGAAGTTTTAGTTATTGCACAATCAATAATGTTATTTAATACTGTTATTTCAGTTGAATTTTTTATGTTTGTACCATCTCTTGAATTAAATAATAATATTTTTGCTTGGTCAGAAATTATTTCTACTAAAATAAAAATATTTCCTCCACATGATAAAATTGGTATTGATAAAGTATTTGAATCTGAATATAAAGTTGAAGAAATAATATTTTCAAAATTATCTTTATTAAATATTTCAAAATTTGATATTGTTGCTGAGACTATATTTGTTGATGTATAACATGTTTTAGTAAATGAAGAATATGAAGGAAATGGATTTGATTTTATTTTATGTGAAGAAAATGTTAAAAAATTTGAAGGGTAATTTGCATAATAATCTGATGTTGATAATGATTTAGATCCTGCATAAATTGGTGATGATGATGTTAAAGAAAGTGTTTTGTAATGTTCCATTTTTGTTGATGATAATATTGTTTTAATGATGAAAATGATAAAAAGAGGAAATATTATTTTCATTTTTTTTTTTAATATTTTTTTTGTAATTATTTTTATTTATTTTTTAGTAAATAAAATTGGGAAATTTATTTAATTATTTTATAATTTATAAGTTAGGATTTATTATAATTTTTTATAAATATAATTTTTTTTTATTATAATAATTTTAAAATTATTTAAGCATTTAGTTTATTTTTTCTTTTAACTTCTTAAAAAAATAATAAAAAAATAAATGGATAACGAAGAAGAAAAAAATGCAAATCAAAATGTAAATATATCAAAAAATTATAATTCATATATGGAACCTGAACAAAATGATGAAAATAAAACAGAAATTAATAATAATACAATAGATAATACATTAAATATTAATGATATATCAACAAATATAAATCAAAATTCAAATTCTCAAAATTCTTTATTATTCAAAAGTTTACATGAAAGAAATTTTTATGAAGCAGAACAATCATATTTAAAATTAAAAAATGAAATAGATTTAATAACAAATTCTTCAACAGAATCAGATTTAACAGAATTATCAAAAGAAAATTCAAAAATGCTTATAATTTTAAATAAATTAAATGAAATAATGACACTATTTACAAAAAATGCTTTAAAAATAAAAAAAAATATAAATAAAAATCTTAATAATAAAAATGATATTAAAATTAGAATAAATGCAAATAATTATAAAATTATAAATCAATATAGAAATGAATATAATTACTTAGATAATAAAATTAAAATTTTAAATGATCCTTCACATCAGAATTATTTAATTCAAGAAAAAGAATTATTAAAAGAAGAAATTGAATCTATGGAAAATGAAGTAAAAAATTTAAAAAAAATTGAAGAAATAAATAATACTTTAATAGAAAAAAATTTAAAAAATCCTTATTTACAAAAAATGTTATTAAATAGAATGGAAGTTGATTATTATAATTTAGAACTTTCTTATAAATTAATAAAAACAAATTCAGAAAAAAATAAATTAAGAATTGAAGAAAATGATATAAGAATAAAAGAATTATTAGAATTAAAAGAAAGATTAGATAAAATGGCAAAAGAATTATATAATATAACAGAATATTTAGATGTAAAAGAATTAAAATTAAAAAATGAAGAAGATAAAAAACAATTAAATAGATTAAGAAAAAATTATAATATTTCAATAAATGCTTTAGAGAGTTTAAAAAGAAAATATATTCAAGGTGTAAAAAATAGTGAAAATGAGAAAATATTAAAAGAAAAAAAAAAAGAAGATTTAGAAAAAGAATTAAATGATGAAGATGAGAATTTAAAATTAATGATAATTGAAAATGAAAAATTAGAAAAACCTTTAAGAGATTTACAAAAATTAATATGGAAAATAAAAAAAGAAAGAAATACAAAAGCTTATCAAGATTTTATTAATAAAAGAAGAAGAGAATTATTAGAAAAAAAACAAAGAGAACTTGAATTATTAAGAAAAAAACAAAATAGATTTAAAAGTCAATCTTTTGAAAAAATGTTAAAAAAATTTTCAGAAAGAGGAATAAATTCTAAAAGATATAATTTTAATATAAATACAGAAAATGATTATGATTATTATTCTCAAAGAAGAGGTTTAAGTGGAAAAAATAAATTTGATAATAATAGTTTACTTAATTCATTTAAAAAAAATAATAAAATTGATAAAGGAAATAGATTTGTTATTAGTGCATCTTATAATAGAAATGATAGGAATAATAATGAAAAAAGTGATTCAAAACTTTATTCAAAAATTAGATTACATAAAAAAATAAAAAATGATTTATTAGATTCAGAAGATAAAAATAATGATGATGGAGAATTAGATGAATTTAATTATTTAGAAAAGGAAGAACAAGAAGATGATAAAAATTCATTTATTCAAAAAGAAAACGATGATAATGAATTTAATAAGAATAAAAAAAATAATTTCGATAATGATTTAAATAAGAAAAATAAGAATTTTAATAATGATGAAAATAATAATAAAGATAATGATAAAAATAAATTAAATAAATTTAATCAATCTCGTAATTCAGATTTAAATGGAAAAAATATAAGTAATAAAAGTAAAGATGATGAAAAAAATAAAAATAATAAAAATTTAGATAATAATACATCAAATAATAATTTAAAAGATAATAATAAATCAAAAAATAAAAATGATAAAATAGATAATAATCCCATTTCTAAAAATACATCAAATAAAAATATTAAAAAAATAGAAAAAGATAATGATCCAAATAAAAATAAACCAATAAGAAATTCAATTGTAGATAATAATTTATTAAACAATTCAAAATTAAAAAATACATCAGATAGTAATATATTAGATGATTTAGATAAAAAAAATAAAAATAATATTAATATTAAAACAAAACAAGATTCAAATATATTTAATAAAAGTGCAATTAAAAAAGTTCCAGATTCACCAATTTCAAATGATAATATTTTTGATGATGATGATGATGATTTTATTTTAAAAATTAATGAAGGTAAAAATGGAAAATCAAGTTTAATGAAAGAAAAAAAAAATGATGAATTAAATAATGAATTTAATAATAATAATAATAAAAAAAATAAAGAAAATATTTTTGATATATCTTCTTCTTCAATTTCTTCTGATATATTTAATAATAATACAAAACCTGTAATTAAAAATAAAAATAGATATGAAGTTATTCAAAAAGAAAGAGGAAGTTATGGTTTAAGAAATAAGGCTTTTTTCCATAAATTTTTAACCCAAAAATAAATAATAATGGTTTTATAATAATATACATATTTTATTGATAAATATAATTTTAAATTTTAAATTTAAAAAAGATTTTTTTTTAAAAAGTTAAATAATAAAAATATTGTTTGAAATTTTAGAAAAATTCTAATTCAAATATATATTATTTATTATATTCTTGTTATGATATTTATATTTTTCCAAAAATAAGATTTTTTATTAATATTATTTTTCTATAATAAAACTCTATATTATTAAAAATACTTTAATCTATTATTTTTATAAACACAAAAACAATGCTAAGTTTAATTTTATTTTAATATTTATTTATTTGAATTCATATTTGTTGAATTAGCAGAAAAATTTCTTTGATGAATAGGAGGAAATTTTCCTATGGTATTATTATTATTATTACTTTGTTGATAATTAAAAATTAAAACATTAATATTATTAACAAATTTTTTTTGATTTATTTTATCAATACTTTTTTGTTTTTCTTTTACAATATCTTCATCATCAAATAAAATTTTAGGTTTACTTTTTTTTTTAATATGATAATTTTTATTAAAACTTCTTTCTTTTATCAAAATTCTATTTTTCTCATTTTTCTCATCACTATTTTTAAGAAAGCTTTTTTCTTTACTTTTACTTTTACTAAAATTCCTAGATAAAGAAAAATTTAAATTCCCATTTAATTTAAAATTAAAATTCCTATTTTTCTTATGATTCAATTTCTTATTTTTAATTTCCATTTCTAAATCATATTCAATTTCATAATAAATATGTGGATTATCAGCAACTAATTTTTTATTATTACCATCATTTTTTTTTTCCTTTATTTTCCTATCAAAATATAAATAATCCTCAAATCCATTTTTAAATTCTTCACCATTAAAAATTTTATTATATCTTTCTTGTGTATTAACTCCAATTTTTTCAATAGCATTACAATATTTATAATCATAATTATCACTATTTAAAGGAATAAAAGGAGAGTTCATTTTTCCTAAATACAAATCTCCCCAATTAAAATCTTTAAACCATAAATGTTCCTTTAATTCTTTAATACCATTAAAGCCTAATCTCTTAATAGGTTTCCTAATAATACATTTATTAATAAAATCAGCAGAATATTGACTCCAATTTCTAGGAATATTATTTAAATTAATTCTCACTTGTTTAGCCATAATATTATCTTTAATTTCTTTTCTAGAATTTCCTTTATAAGGTCTAAAACGATGCATACATTCATAACCAATAACACCTAAAGCAAAATAATCTACTGTTATTGAATGTTCTAAACCACACATTACTTCAGGTGCCATATATCCTGGTGTACCACTTGTATCTTTTGATGTATTATTTGATATTTTTTTTGCTATACCAAAATCAGTTAAATGAATTTTTCCTTTGGAATCTAATATTAAGTTCTCTGGTTTTAAATCTCTATGCATTATTTTATTTTTATGTATGTATTCTAAACTTAATATTATACATGCTATAAAAAATTTTGTTTCTTTTTCATTGAAGTAATTTTGACAGAGTTGATAACGTAAATCTCCTCCTGTAAATAAATCTATTATTAAATATAAATTTAAATTGTCTTGAAATGCATAATGCATGTTTACTATGAAAGGATGAGATAAGTAACTTAGGAAATTTCTCTCGTTTTTTATTGATGATATACTCTTTTTGTCTATTATTTTTGCTTTTGACATTTCTTTCATTGCATATTGTTTTAATGTCTTTTTTTGAGTTACTTTCCATACTTTTCCAAATCCTCCTCTTCCTATTATGTTTATGTATTCAAAAGAGTTTTTGTTTAGTTCTATTGTTTTTTTTAAGTTTTAATTTTGTTATATGGAATTTATTTACTTTCTTGAGTTTTTTGTTGGATTTTTTCTGGGTTGTTTTCTATTTTTTTTAATAAGTTTAAAAAATTTGTATTTGACATTTGATTTTTTTTTTATATTTAGTAAATAATATTTTTTTATTAAATTTTTATATAATTTATAAAATTAAAAATTATATTAATTTAGATTTAACATAATTATTTATTGTTATTATTTTTTTTATATAATGAAATAAATAAATTAATTCTTTTTATTCATTTTAATATCTCTTTTTATTATAATAATTAGTTTATTTAAAATAATTTTTTGCTTTTTATATATTTTATACTTATATTTCTTTTGTTTCAATATTATTATTACTTTTTCATTAGAATAAAATCAATTAATAGATTTTATTATTTAATTTTTTATTTTTTGATTGACTTTTTTATTTTATATGAAAGAAGAGAGAATATATTTTAAAAATAGGATGAATATTTTATAATAAAAAATATAATAAACTTTTATTGAAGAAAAAATATTTTTGAAGAAAAAGAACAAAATAATATGATTGAAAAAGTTGAAAAGCCATAATAGAAGAATATGAGTGTATGATAAAAGAAGATAAATAAAATGAAGAAAGAAAAATAAGATAAAAATAATTCAAATAAAACATAATAATAATAGAAAAAAATCCCATAATCATCATATCTCATATTAAAACCAAAATAAACATATATTCCAACATACTTCTAAACTATAAAATTATAAAATTAATAAAATAAAAATAAAATAAAAAAAAAAATAAAAATTAATTCAAAAAAAAAAAAATAAATTTTTATTTTTTAAATATCCAAAAAACACATTAAACTCATTAAAAAAAAAATGAGTGAAGTGACAGACAAAGAAATATTAGAAGCAAGAAAGAAACTAGCAGAAAAATTTGGAAACACTCAAATAGGAGGTAAAGGAACCCAAAGAAGAAAACACGAGGCAAAAAAGAGAGGAAACAAAGTAGAAACAGATAAAAAAATAGAAGCAATAGCAAAAAAATCTCAAGCAAAAAAATTACCTGAAGTAAGTGAAATAAATATATTCAAAGATGATAATACAGTAATTCATTTTAAAAAACCAACATTGGAATATTCATTTAAAGAAAAAGTTTCATTTGTTTCTGGATTACATGAAACTAAAAATATAAAAGAATTATTACCTGCAATTATTAAACAATTAGGACCAAAACAATTTGAATTTATGAAAGAATATGCTGAAACTTTAAAGACAAAAGATAAAAAAGATGATAAAGATGAACAAGCTCCTGAATTAGTTGAAGATTTTGAAAGTGTTTCTAAAACAGATGATAAGAAAAATAAAAAGAAAAAAAAAGAAAAAAATGCTAAAAAAAATGAAGATAAAAAAAATCAAGAAGAAGAAAAAAAAAATGAAGAAAATAAAGAAGAAGAAAAAAAAGAAGAGGATAAAAAAGAAGAGGATAAAAAAGAAGAAGGGAATTAATAGGTTTATAAGAAATAAATATTGGGATTGAAGATTATTATTATTTTTTTTTTTTGAATATGAATATGGGTTTTTTTTTTTTTTTGGCTTTTTTTTTATTTTTTTTTTACAAGTTTTTATTGTTTTTTGTTTTTTTTATTAATTTTTTTTTTTTTTCATTAAAATATTTGTTAATTAAAATATATGTATGTATATTTAAATATCTTTAATTTATCGTAAATAATACATTTATTGAAAAAGAATTATTTAACTTTTTTAAAAAATCTATCAATTTATTTCTGAATTTAATTATGATATAGTTAATTTAAAATTAAATACATTTCTAGAATTTTAGAATACTATTATATTTTATCCAATCAAATTTATAAGTTTTTTTTAATATTTAAGGAAATTTAAATTTAATAAAAATAAAAAAATGGGAAAGAAAAGAATATCAAAGAAATTTAAAAAAAGTAACAAATCTCAAAAACCAAACTCTTCTTCACCAATAATCCAAGGAATAACATATTCAAATATAAAATTTATAAAAAACAATCATAAAGATAATATAATATATATGAATTTAATTCAAAATAAAAAATATATTTTAGCTGCATCAAATTATAAAATAACATTACACGACTCAATTACATATAATCAATTATCAGAAATAAAAATAACAAATAGTCCCTTAACAGAAATTATTGAATTAACAAATGGAATGATTGTTGCAATTACTAATTCAGATTATTATTTCTTAAAAATAGATAATAATAATTCAATAGAAAAAATAAATCATATTTCATATATAAATCCACAAATTACAAGTGGACTTTTTCAACTTAATGATGAAATAATTGTAATTGGAAGAGATAAATTGATTTTTTTTTATGATTTTAATAAATATGAAAATATTATTACTTTAACTCCAGATAATATTGTTTTATCATGTATTCAATTAAATGATCCTGATAATATGATGTTAATTTCTTATAATTGTGTTTCGTTTTATCATTTATTAACTTATGATCAATATAAATATTTTGAATTTCCAAATAATGAAATTAAAAAATGTATCTTTTTGGATAAAGAAGATAAAGAAATTTTATTTTATTCTGAAAATTTTATTGGTATTTATAATATAAATGAAGAAAAATTAATTAAAGAAATTAAAACAAAAATTACTATTTCATGTTTAATAAAATTAAAAGATAAAAATTATATTGTTATAGGAGGAATTGATGGTAGTGTTTTTGTTTATAATTTAGATTCAGAACAAAATATTATTAATTATAAAATGGGAAATTGTTGTATTTATGGAATTTTTGAATTATCAAATGATAGAATTTTATTTAATTGTACAAATAATAAAATTGTTTTGGCTAATTATATTCAAGGTATTATTTATTATAAAAAAAAATCAAAAAAAATTAATGAATTTAAAAAAGGGATTTTAATGGATAATAATGATTTAATTATTGGATGTAAGAACAATTTTATTTTATTAAATTAATTAAATATATATTTACTATTTATTTATAATTTTATTATTCATATAACTTGCTAAAATCTTGCAATTCTTTTTCAAAAAAACTTTTGTCATCAAAACTATCTAAAATTTTTTTATTTGTATTAATCTCACTTATATCATCATTAAATATACTAAAATTCTTTTCAGGTTTAATTTGTTTTTTTATATTTGTTATATTTAAATTATCATTATTTTCATTTATATTATCATTAAAATCATTAAAGTTTTCACTTTTATTAATTTCTTCAGTTATATTTAAAGAATTATTTTCAACATATTTGACTTTATTTCTCTTAATATTTGATTTTATAATTCTCTCATGTTGAATATTTGATATAATCAATTTTTTTTTTGATAATGTATCATATGATTCATGATTAATTTTCTTACCATCTGCACTCAATTCTATAATATCACTATCAAATGAAAATTGTTTTTGAAATTCATATTTTAAGAATTGTTCAGTTATAATTTCTTTATTCATTATTTTTAATCCATATTTATCATTTTTTTTATCCTTAAACGTTAATATTAAATCTCTAATATTTGACATTAAATTATAAAAAACAATAATTTTTAAAAAATAAAAACAATAAATTAATTACTCCAATTTTAAATTAATAATAAAAATAAGAAAAAAAAATAAAAAAATTAAAAAAAACAATAAATTAAAATATACACAATACCATTTTAATCCAAAAAAATTTTAATTAGTATTTATTTCAACAAACTGTCCTTTATTCCATAAACCTTCTTTAACAATATCACCAAAAACATATTTTCCTTTTCCATCCATAAAATCATTTTTCCATTCACCACAATAATATTTTTTAATATTTCCTCCCCAAATATATTTTCCATAACCTTGTTTTTTATTATAAAAAAATTGTCCTTCATAAATACTTCCATCAGAATAAAACATTTTACCTTGTCCATTCATTTCTCCTTTAAACCATTCACCTTCATATTTTTCTTTTGTATTTCCCCAAAAATAAATTCCTTTACCATTAAATTTATCATTCTCATTAAAACTTCCTTCATAATATGATCCATCTCTCCAATTTAATCTTCCATATATTTTACTATTATTAATAAATTTTCCTTTAAATGAATAATAATGATCAATATTATTTCCTAAATAAACTTCTTGTCCTTCTCCCATTTTTAAATTATTTTCCCAATTTCCTAAATAAATTAAATCTGTATTTGGATTTATTTCATATGAAAAACTTTCTAATTTACCATTGTTAAATATTCCTTCATATTTTTTTTGATTATTTGGTGTTGTTATATATAATATTCCATATCCATAATATAATTTATTTATATTCCAGGAACCAATATAAATTTCATTTTTGTTTAATTGAATATAATTATTTATTGTGAATGTATATTTATTATATAATTTTGCTTTTTTTGAATAATCTAATATTGCTTTTGGGTAAAGTCTTTTAAATTTATTATGTAAAATTTCTCCTTTATGTGACGATAAAAATTTTGGGTTTATTATATATTTTTGTAATTCTTTTTTTACTTGAATTTTCCTTTCTTCATTATATTTTATATATTTATTTTTTTCTATCATACTTCTAAAAAATTTTTGTAATTTTTTTATTTTTCTTATCTTTGATGGGGCTTTATATTCTCTAAATATTGTTTCTGAATTACTACTATATGAAGATGTATCATCAAATATTTTTTGACTAGGAATTAATTTTTTTACTTTTTTATTTTGTCTATATTTATTAATTTCTGAATGATTTCCATCTGTTATTATTTCACTATCTTGTTCTTCTTGATATACTCTATTATTTGAACAACAATTATTATCAGACCCCATTAAAAAATTTAATTTTTCTTATTATTTTTTTCTTGATAATTTTTTTTCATTGAGGATATTAAAAATTATGAAAATTCATTATAATATAATTTTATTATTTTTTTAAGTAAAAATAAAATATAAAAAAAACAATTTAAAAAAGGAGAATAATAAATATTTAAAATGATTTAATTAAATATATTTAAAATATTATAAAAGTTTAATGGAAAAAAAAAAATCAATATCAAAAGGAAAAGAAAAAAATCCAAAAAAAAAGAGTAAAGCATCATTAAAATTAGAAGTTGAAAATAAAGAAGAAGAAAATGTAATTACCCCATTAATGAATATAACAGAACCAATAAATGATCAAATAAACCAACAACAAAATCAACAATCATTAATAATAAATAATACAGATCCAAATAATTATTATAGTCAAATTCAATCTCCAAATAATGTAAATTTATTAAATTCAAATAATACTAATAACTTTTCAAATCAAACTTTTATTCCTAGTGAAAAATGTGATGGATGTTATGAAAATGATGCAATAATTTTTTGTAATAATTGTAATAAATTATATTGTAAAAATTGTGATAATTTAATTCATACAATTCCATCAAATTCAAATCATGAAAAAAAATTATTAAATGAATCAATACATATAAAAAAATTTTGTCGTCATCATAATTCTTTATTAAAATATTATTGTGAAACATGTGAAGAATTAATTTGTCAAGAATGTCAAATGTTAGGGCCACATAATAGTAAATTACATAAAATTATAAATATATATGAATGTTTTAATAAGAAATATAATTATTTATGCAATTTATTTCATAATTACATTAATGATAAATATAATGAATATCTTAATCAATTAGATTATATTAATTATTTAAATGATGAAGTTAAAAATTATAAAAATAATATTGAAAGAGGAATTAGAAATTATTATACAGAAATGATTGATAATTTAAATTTAATGGAAGGGAATAAATTATCAGTAGTTAATTTTGATGCTGCAAATTTACAAAATGATATTAATATGATAGAAGATATAAAAAATTATTTAAATGATTATAATAATAATGAAAATAATGATATTATATCTTTTTTAAATAATTATAAACCAAATTTAAATAAAATTGAATATATATTATCAAAACAAATTAAAAATAATATAGAAATTAATTTAAATGATTTTCCAAATGAAGAAGAAGAAAATAAAATAAAATTTGCTGAATATGATAAATTAGAAGAATTAATTAAATTAAAAGATGAAATAATTTATAAAATGATAACAGATAATAAATATGACAAACCACCAAATGAAATTAATGAAAAAACAAAAAATGAAATTACAGAATGGGCAAAATTAAGTGATAAATATGCTTTAGAATTACAAAAATATAATTTAATATGTGATTTTTGTGGATGTTATTTAGATGAAAATGTAGTGAATTCAACATGTGAAAAAAATATTGATCCTGAAATAGATTATAATAATTATTTTTTTTATGGTAATATTTTACCTCCTCAAAATTTTATTGGAAATGGAAGACATTATTTTATTTCTCCTAATAATCATGAAGATGATAAAAATGATAATAATTTAAATGATATTAATAATAATTTTAATAATATTGAAAATAATTTTAATAATAATTTTGAAAAAGTTAATAATATTAAGGATAATGATATTAAATATAATGAAAATAATTCAAATATTAATAATGATAATAAAATTAATATTAATATTAATAATAATAATGAGATTAATTTAAATGAAAATAATAATTTTAATTCTAATTTTGATGATAATAAAAATGATTTTAATTTAAATAAGAATGAAGAAGTTAAAGAAGAAAATTAATTTAATTTATTATAAATCAATTTTTTATTTAATTTTTTTTTAATTACAAAACTTTATGAATAAATTAAATTACAATAAAAAAATTTTTTTATTAATATCAATATTTAAATAATTAATTTATTTAAATTTAATTATTTAATCAAATTGAACTAAATTTAAAAAATAATAAAATACAAAAAAAAAAAAAATTAAAAAAAAATAAAAATGAAAGAGCCCTTCGACCAACAAATAAACTTCCTAAACTACTTACAAATTCAAAAATACCAATTTCCATCATATTTAAAAAACCCATTACTTCCCTTATCAAAAAACTCTCCATCCTCAATAATTCTTCCCTCTCAAAATACATTCGAAGACAAAGACATATGTACAGAATGTATATCAGAGAATTTAAAATCCTTAGATAAAAAACCAGTAAACTGTATAAAAATGTTTAACAATTCCAAAAAATTATTATATGGAACATCAAATGGTACATTAGTAACATGTGACATATACAATTCATTTTCCTTATCAAATTCAAGTCAACTTTCTCCTCAATCAACAATAAGAGCCTTACAATTTAATAAAAAAGAATCATACATTTTAATAGGAGACGGTTCAGGTACAGTAACATATTATAATAATCCAATAAAAAAATTAAAATATATAACACCACATACAGCAACAATAACAGATATTTCTTTTTCAATATCAGATCAAAAATTTATTACAAGTTCAGATGATAAAACATCAAAAATAATAGATTTTTATTCAGGACATGAAGATATTTGTTTTAAAAATCATTTAAGTGATGTTAAAAGTTGTGATTGGAATCCTTATAAAAATTTAGTTGTTTCAGGAGGAAAAGATCATATTATTAAAGTTTGGGATCCTTCATCAGGAGAAGAAATTGCAACTTTACATACTCATAATGATTCAATTAATAGATTGAGATTTAATAAAAATGGAAATTGGTTATTAAGTGCAAGTAAAGATCATACTTTGAAAGTTATTGATATTAGAAATATGAAAGAAATACAAAGTTTTAAAGGACATGAAAAAGAAGTTAATACTGTTTCTTGGCATCCTGTTCATGAAGAAATTTTCTGCTCTGCTGGAGTTGATAGTTCTATTATTTATTGGAAAGTTGGACAAGTTAAAAATTTTGTTGTTAAAAATGCTCATGATAAAGAAATTTTTGATCTTTGTTTTAATAATACTGGAACTCTACTCGCTAGTGGAAGTAATGATAGTTTTTTAAAGTTTTGGAAAAGAAAAAATCAATGGGAAGTTAAAGATATTGTTTAGGGTTTTTTTTTTTTTTGAGGAGAGAGAAGGTTTTTTTTTAATAGTGTTTTTATCTAAAGTTTTATATTTATTTTTTTTTATTTAAATTATAAATTTTTATTATATTTTTTCTTTTTTTTTATTATCTTTTGGTTTTATTATTGTAAGTTTGATTTTAAATTTAATGAATAATTGACTATAAATAGTTTATTATTTATTGAATATTTTATAAAATATTAAAATTTTTTAGGTGATTTTAATTATAAAGAGTAAAATTTATTAAATTTGTATTTTTGTTGATTTTTGATTATTTTAAAAAATATATTTTTTACGATATATGTCAAAACAAATAAGTAAATCCACAAAAAAAAGAAAAAAAAAAGTAATTAATTAAAAAACAAAAAAAATTAAAAACAATATTTATTAAGAAGAGGAAAAAAAATTGTGTGGTAAAACAGGAATTAAAGAATTTGAGTAGTATTTATTATCATTTAACTTTGCACATGACATTGAACACTCCCTTGAATCATTATAAAACTTATTTCTATCTTCTGTTATTTCAAGCTTATCATTTTTTTGATCTAATCTTTTTATTTCAATTCTGAAATTATTATTTTGATAATTTATATTTTGGGAATGTTCTCCCTTTCTTTTTTTATTTACAAATTGTCTTTCTCTTTTCTAAAAAAAAAAATTAAATAAAAAAAATATTATATTTATATTTACATTATTTATCATTTTATTATTTCCTTTATTTTGTATATCTGATAATATGTTATATACTTTTTTGATATTTTGCATATTTGAAGAATCATTAATCATTTTTTTTATATTTTATTTAAAAATAAAATTATATTTGATGATTTATTTATAATCATTAAAATAAAATTAATTAATTATAAATATTTATTATAATTATAATAGAATTTTAACAAAAATTAATTATTCCAAAATAAATAATATTTATTAACATTTAAATGGGGATTGGGGATTGGGGATTGGGGATTGGGCCCAATCCCCAATTCCCATTT